>P_2C_Liq_3_UnCtyDRAFT_100339_pt1 | contig 14105 bp, 11 predicted proteins | sample Pon2CUnioCityCA_3_FD_9720 | JGI IMG/M metagenome (IMG submission 9720)
GCAGCCCAATCCCAATAAAGCTCCCGCACGCGGCGTGTGACAGGGCCGATCTGGTAGCTTGTGTCATCAAAGGCGGTCACAGGGGTGACCTTGGACATATTGCCCGACAAGAAAATCTCGTCTGCTTCATGGAAGTCTTCAAAGCTCAGCACGGCTTCATGCACCTTCGTGCCGTCGGCGGTCAGGTTTGACATATGTCGCGCGCGGGTGATCCCCGAGAGAAAGGTGCCGTTGGCGATTGGGGTGAAGACTTCACCGTCTTTCACCATAAAGACATTGGCCGTAGCCGTTTCGGCGACATTGCCCATGGCATCCGCGACAAGCGCATTGCCAAAGCCTTTGGCGCGCGCCTCGCTCAACATTCTTGCGTTATTCGGGTAAAGGCAGCCAGCCTTGGCATTGACCACTGCGCTCTCCAGCACAGGGCGGCGAAAGCGCGTGCGTGTGAGGGTCGTGCTCGCCGTGTCGGGTGCAAAGGGGATCTCCTCAAGGCAGATCGCAAAGCCTGTTTCTTCACGGCTCGGCACAATCGCTGTGATGTCGCCGCCAATGCCCCAGTACATGGGGCGTATATAGACAGCGGCGCCCGTGGGGTAGCTGGCCAGCCCCTCACGCACGATGGCGACCATATCTTCTGTGCTCACAGTCGGGTTCAGCATAAGAGCTTCTGCGGAGCGGTTGACGCGGGCGCAGTGCAGGTCAAGATCAGGCATCAAGCCGTTCACAAAGCGTGCACCGTCAAAGACGGTGCTGCCCAGCCATGCGCCATGGTCGGCAGCGTTGATCACAGGGGCATTGCCCGCATGCCACGCTCCGTTGAAATAGGTTTTTATGTTCGTTCCGACTGCCATGCACTGGTCCTCCTTGGGCGAAACCTATGTCGAGCTTTCAGGAGGGTAAAGGGCTAACAGCTCTGCCCGCTGCGCAAGAGCTGTTAGCGCACCATGCCGACAATATCATAGGTCTTTTCAAGGATGGGCGCGGCTATCTCGCGTGCGGCCCCTGCACCTTGGCGCAAGAGGGCGTCGATCTCGTCCTGGTTTTGCATCAGTCGCGCCATCTCGCCTGAAATGGGCGCAAGCTTTGCAACCGCCAGCTCCGCGAGCATCGGTTTGAACTCCGAAAAGGCCCGCCCGCCGGCCTCGGCGAGGACCTGCTCCACGGTCATATCGGCCAGACCTGCGTAGATGTTGACAAGGTTGCGTGCCTCGGCACGGCCCTCAAGCCCTTCAACCTCTGAAGGCAGCGCGTCAGGGTCGGTCTTGGCTTTGCGAATTTTCTTGGCGATTGTGTCTGCATCATCGGTCATGTTGATGCGGCTTGCATCAGAAGGGTCAGACTTTGACATCTTCTTTGAGCCGTCGCGCAAGCTCATCACGCGTGTGCCAGCGCCCTCAATGACAGGCTCTGTGACCGGGAAGAAATCAACACCGAAGTCGTTGTTGAATTTGATCGCGATATCGCGCGTCAGTTCCAGATGCTGCTTCTGGTCTTCGCCCACGGGCACATGGGTTGCGTGATAAACAAGGATATCGGCCGCCATAAGGGACGGGTAGGCAAAGAGGCCAAGCGAGGCGTTCTGAGAGTTCTTGCCTGCTTTGTCTTTCCATTGGGTCATGCGCTGCATCCAGCCCATGCGGGCGGTGCAGTTGAAGATCCAGCCAAGCTGCGCATGCTCTGCCACCTGGGACTGGTTGAAGAGGATTGATTTGGCAGGGTCAATTCCAGAGGCGATGAAGCCAGCCGCCAGCTCGCGGGTTTGGCGGCGCAGCGCTTCAGGGTCTTGCCAGACGGTGATGGCGTGGAGATCGACCATGCAATAGATCGTCTCGTAGTCTTCTTCCTGCATCTGCACAAAGCGTTTGATTGCGCCGAGGTAGTTGCCAAGCGTCAGCCCGCCTGAGGGCTGGATGCCTGAGAAAACACGTTTTTTGAACGCGGCGTTCGGGGCAATCGTGTCACTCATGATCGTTCTCCGTCTGGAAGTCTGTGTTGGGCTGGCTTACTCATGGGGCCAAGCAACGTCAAGCAGAGGCCCACCATGCGCGCGCAAAGCCCCGTAAATGATATCTCACCCGTGGTTGTGGGGCTTTTTGGCCTCATGCTGGCTTTGGAGGGCGTGTTTGCCGCTGCCGAGGCCGGGCTTGTCGGCGGGCGCTTAGGGATCGGCTGGCGGGTGGCTGCGATCGAGGATTATGGCGTGTTTGGCAGCTTGGTACAGCTGATGTGGGAGCGGGGGGCTTGGCCGCCCGAGCATCTTCTGCGGTTTGTAACCTACCCGTTCTTGCACGCGAGCTTCACCCATATGATTTTTGCCGCCGCGATCATGTTGGCTTTGGGAAAATATGTCGGCGACAGGTTCCGCTGGTGGGCGGTTCTGGTCGTCTTCTTTTCAGCCTCTATCCTCGGGGCTTTGGCTTGGGGCTTGTTGAAGGCAGATGCTGGGGTGCTGATCGGGGGCTATCCTGCGGCTTATGGCCTGATTGGGGCGTTCACCTATATTCTTTGGGTGCAGCTGCGCGTGCTGGGCGAGCCACAGCTGCGTGCGTTCCAGCTGATCGGCTTTCTGATGCTGATCAGGCTTGTTCTGGGCCTGCTGTTTGGCTCAGACGGTGTCTGGATTGCGGAAATCGTGGGTTTTGCCACGGGTTTTCTGGTGTCGTTTCTTGTGAGCCCCGGCGGGTTTCATCGTTTGCGCATGGCTATCCGCGGCGCAGGGCAGTCTTGAACTCAGCAAGGCGAAACGCGCCAAAGAGTTGCCCGAGGCCGAAGTAGGCAAAGATGCTGATACTGACGAGCAAGCCAAGAGCAAGGTAGCGCCAGCCCCCAGCTACAAACAGAGGCGATAGCGCCAGATTGGTGCCCCATAGCACCACGCCCATCGCGACAGAGGCAAAGATGATCCGCCAGATGCGCTTTCTGAAGCGCTGGTCAAGCCGCGTGACCTCGCCAAACTGACGCGCGCCAAAGCCAAGCTGCGCCACCATGATCCATGCGGCAAGGGTGGCTGCAACGGCGGGGGCAAGCCAGCCGATATAGGGCTTGAGGCCAAAGGCCAGAGCCGCGTTCACGGCCATGGCCAGAAGGGCGTAGCGAAAGGGGCTTTTGGTATCTTCGCGCGCAAAGAAAAGTGGCTGAAGCGTCTTTTGCAAAACGAAGGCAGGCAGGCCGAGGCCGTAAATGCTGACGGCAAGCGCGGTTGCAGCCGCGTCATCGCCGCTAAAGTTACCGCGCTCAAACAACACAGACACAAGCGGCAGCGGAATCACCAGCAGCGCAACGGCTGAGGGCAGGGTAAGCGCAAGCGACAGTTCTGATGCGCGGGAATATGCATTTTGTGCGCCTGTGTCATCGCCCGCTTTGAGGCGGCGGGAGAGGTCTGGCAACAGCACGATGCCAACAGCAATACCAACCACGCCAAGCGGCAACTGATACAGCCGATCAGCGGCATAGAGCCAGCTCACAGCCTTTTCGTAATCGGATGCGACAAGCTGGCCCACCACAAGGTTGATCTGGACAACACCCATCGCCAGCGAGGCGGGCACGGCGATGCGCAAGAGCTTGCCCATCTCGGGGCTGGGGCGCGGCAACTGGGGCACAATGCGCAGCCCCGCACGGCGCGTTGCGATGTAGACAAGAGCAAGCTGCGCGACGCCTGCAAACGGGATCATCCAGACAAGCGCACGCGCTACATTGCCACCTGTTTGGGCCGCAAAAAGCATAGCAAGGGTGAGCAAAATATTGAGCAGAACAGGCGCAGCAGCAGCGGCGGCAAAGCGGCCTGTGGCGTTGAGCACGCCAGAAAAGAGCGCCGCCAGCGAGATGAAGAAAATATAAGGAAAGACGACACGGCCAAACTCTGTGGCCATGTCAAAGCGCTCATCGCCAGCAAAGCCTTCGGCGGTGGCCCAGACAAGTGCAGGCATAAAGACAAGCGCCAGCCCCGTAAGAGCCAGCACAGCCATGCTCAGCCAGCTTAGTGCGGCCGAGGCAAAGCCTTCGGCATCTTCACCGGCCTCGAGCTTCTTTGAAAACATCGGGACGAAAGCCGCATTGAACGCGCCTTCGGCAAAAAAGCGTCGGAACATGTTGGGCAAGCGGAAGGCCACAACAAAAGCATCCATGACAGCGCCCGGCCCGATGTAGGAGGAGATCAGGATATCGCGCACAAAACCCATAATGCGGCTCATGAGCGTCCAGAAGCCGACTGTGAAGATACCTGTAACGAGGCGAATTTGTTTCATGGGCTGTCTTTTGCTGTTTGACGCTGGTGTAGACGATTAGAGCCGATCAAGAAAGATCAGGTTTTCGACTGGGTGTCCAAGCCTATGTGCCCGGTGGTTTGCCTTGCCGCAGCCCTCAGGAGCGCGCGCGTTCAGCCCCTTCGGATATGGCTGCGCGCAGTTTGTTTTCCAGCGTTTTCTGTTTGCTCTCGGTGTAAAACTTGAGGCCAAACATGTCTTTCACATAGAAGGTATCGACAACCTGCTCACCATATGTCGCGATGACAGCTGAGGCGATGTAGACATTGGTGTTGGCCAGCGTATGCGTCAGGTCATAGAGCAGGCCGGGTCTGTCGCGGGTGTCCACCTCGATGATGGTGTAAATCTCGGAGCCTTCGTTATCAAAGGTGATGGACGTGGGCACACGAAACGCGCGCTCGCGTTTCTTGAGTTTGTCACGCGGCTGTATCGCGTCACCTGTGATCACCTCGCCTGCCAAAGTCCGCTCGATCATCTTGCGTAAGCGGGGTAGGCGGCTGGCCTCAAAGGGGCTGCCCTCGGAGTCCTGAACCCAGAACGCGGCGGTGGCGTAGCCGTCTTTTGAGGTGAAGGTGCGCGCATCGACGATATTGGCACCAACCAAAGCCAGTGCGCCGCACATACGGCTGAAAATACCGGGGTGGTCAGCCATGACAAAGCAAACGCGCGTCGCGTCGCGGTCTTCATCCGGGTGCAGATCAATCCGGATTTCAGCGTCGCCGATCCCGCGGAGCAGATTGGCAAATACAACATGAGCAGTGATGTGCAGCCCTTGCCAGTAGGGTGGGTAATGGCGCGCGGTTTCGGTCTTGATGTCTTTTTTGCTCCAGTCGGCCAGCTCGTCGCGCAGAGCCTTTTTGGACTCTGCTCCGCGATTTTCGCGGTTGAGCGCCTCCATGCCTTCTTCCAGCGCGTGGCGTGTCTGGCGGTAAAGCGCGCGGATGAGAGCCGCTTTCCAGTTGTTCCATGTGTCAGGGCCAACACCGCGAATATCACAGACGGTCAGCACCGTAAGCAGGTCGAGCCGCTTGACGGTTTGCACGGCTTTGGCAAAGTCGCGCACTGTGCGGGGGTCTGCAATATCGCGCTTTTGGGCCATGTCTGACATGAGCAAATGATAGCGCACCAGCCATTCGACTGTGTCACAATCATTGCGGCTGAGGCCGAGGCGCGGTGCGATCTTGCGGCTGATCTGTGCGCCAAGGACGGAGTGGTCCTGATCGCGGCCTTTGCCGATATCGTGCAGAAGCATGGCAACCATAAGTATCTTGCGGTCAACACCTTCGCGCAGAATTTCGGTTGAGATCGGCAGCTCTTCTTCAAGCTCCAGCCGCTCGATACGCGAGAAATGCGAGATCACCTGAATGGTGTGCTCATCCACTGTATAAGAGTGGTACATGTTAAACTGCATCATCGCGACGATGGGTTCAAATTCGGGGATAAAGGCCGCGAGGACACCCAACTCGTTCATACGCCGCAGGGCGCGCTCGGGGTTGCCATGCTTGAGGAGCAGATCCAGAAAAATGCGCTGTGCTTCGCGGTTCTCGCGAAAAGGCTCATCGATCAGGTTGAGATTGGCGGTCACCAGTCGCATCGCGTCGGGGTGGATCAGCATACCCGTGCGCAAACCTTCTTCAAACACACGCAAAAGATTGAGCGGGTCGGACAGAAACGTATCTTCATCCGAAATCGCGAGCCGACCGTGGATCACCTCGTAGCCAGCTTTTACCTTGGGCTTGCGCGAGAAAATCCGCTGCAAAAGTGGTTCTGACTTGGCGTGTATTGCTTCCAGTTTGGATAGAAAGATGCGTGTGAGGTCGCCCACCCGCGTCGCATTGCGGAAGTAGTCTTGCATGAAGTGCTCAACGGCGCGGCGGCCAGAGCGGTCTTGGTATCCCATGCGCTCTGCCACTTCGACCTGCAAATCAAACGTCAGCTGCTCGTTGGGGCGGCCTGTAACAAGGTGCAGATGGCAGCGCACGGCCCACAAGAAATTTTCGGCTTCCTGAAAACGCTCGTATTCTTCGGGGCGAAAAACGTTGAGGCGCACAAGTTCTTCAATGCTCTCTACATGGTGCACATATTTTGCGATCCAGTAGAGCGATTGAAGGTCGCGCAGACCGCCTTTGCCTTCTTTGACATTTGGTTCGACCATGTAGCGCTCGCCTTGGCGCTCGTGGCGCTCGTCACGCTCGGTGAGCTTGGCTGTGACAAACTCTGTTTCTGTTCCCTTGAACAGATCTTGTTCAAGCCGCGTTGCCAGCTCTGTGGCAACAGGTTTTGCCCCGATGAGAAAGCGCTGTTCCAGAAGGGCGGTCCGAATGGTGAAGTCTTCCCCGCCAAGACTGAGGCACTCGGGGATGCTGCGGCTGGCGTGGCCAACTTTGAGCCGCAAATCCCACAAGAGGTAGAGCATAGACTCGATCACGCGCTCAGCGCGCGGTGTGATGGCTTTGGACGTCAGAAAGAGAAGGTCTACATCCGATTGCGGCGCCATTTCGCCACGCCCGTAGCCTCCCACCGCCAATAGCGCGAGGTCTTCGCCGCGGGCACCGGTTTTGACAGGGTGCAAAACATTTGCAGCCAAATGGTATGCGGCAATCACAAGGCAATCAGCGAGCCAGCAATAGGCGCGCCTTGTGGGCCGTGCGCTCAAAGGTTCTGCGCGAAAGGCTGTTTCAATCGCTGTCATGCCTTGCTTGCGCAGGCCAAGCAAAAGTACGGTTGCCTCTTTGCGCAGCTCGGGCTCTTCAAAGCCTTTAGACACCAATGTCCTTAGGTCTGACTGAAGCGCGGACACATCCAGAATCTGCCCCGCAGGGCAGATCAGGTCGGCGGGTGGGTGTGGAAGCGCAAAATCCAATTTGGTCTCAGAACCCTGCGCCGCCAAACGCCCGTGGCGCGGCATCGATGATCACGACTTTTTTGTCCTGAATTTGAGCAATGGCGAGGCCGCGCTCGTTTGTGCCGTCCGCCCGGAAACGGAAAATGCCGTTGGAGCCCTGAAAGCCTGCGCTTTGGGTGATGGAAGCCCTTGAAAGCGCGTCACGCTTGCCTGTGCTGGCCAGAGCGCCCACGGCTGCGATCCCATCGTAAGCCAAGGCGGCGAGGGAGTGAGGCTGTGCGCCATTGGCCGCAGCATAGCGCGCCGCAAACTCTGCTGATTTGGCAGGATCAGGACGCGCAAACCAGCCGCCCTCAAGGCCGGGCAGTTGCAATGTTTGCGCCGGAATGTCCCAACGTGACAGACCGATAAACTGCGTGGTGGCGTTGCTGATGCCGACATCAGGCAGCATCTGTGCATAAAACGGCAGGGCAGCATCTGAGGTTGATGTCAGAAAGACTGCATTCGCTTGGCCTGCAGCCTGAGCCGCTTTTATGCGCTGCACAGCGCTGATCACGCCCTGCTGTGACCGCTCGTATACAACTGTCCCTGCCAGTGTGGCTCCATTGCGCGCAATCGCCTGGCTGATGGCGGCTTTGCCAAGCTGGCCGCCGATTTCTTCGTCATGGACGATCAGGATACGGTCTTTGCCTGTCTTTTTGGCATAAGCCGTGAGGCGATCTGCTGTGTTGTTGAAGGTTGACCCCAGCAAAAACAGGTTGCCGCCTGCCACTGTCGCGTTGTTTGAAAACGCCAGAACATTGACGCCATCTGGCGCCACGGCCACGGCGGCTGCGTTTGCCGACTCAGCCCGCAGAGGGCCAAGGATGATCTGCGCACCATCTGCCACAGCTTGCTTTGCGGCCGTTGCGGCGCGCATCGCGTCACCTGCCGTGGAGTAGACACGCAGGTCGAGCTCTACACCCTGCAAGTCGCCTACGGCCAAGCGTGCTGCGTTCTCAAGCGAATCGGATACAATGCTGTCGCCCTCAATTTCGCTTCCACGTGGCAACAAAAGGGCGACGCGTACGGTCTCGCCGGCGTTGATGTTGCCTGAATTGACATCTGCGAGCGAAATGGGTTGGCAGGCTGCCAGCCACAATAGGCTCAAAACAGCGACAAATTTTGTGAATGGCTTTTGGAGGGTGCTCAAAACAGCAAACATATATTACTTCTTTCTCAATGAGGCCGCGGGCTCTACAACGGCAACTCGTCTGCCCGCCCATGCCATTGGGTTCGAGGCCAATCATAAACGTCAAGGCGCGAGGGTCTAGAGGTGAATCATCAAGAAGGCACACTTGCGCCCATGCTCTACCTGCTGGCGACGCCCTTGGGCACAGCCCGCGACATTACACTGCGCACACTTGATGTCTTGGCAAGTGCGGATGTCTTGGCAGCCGAGGACACCCGTACGCTCAAAAAGCTGATGGAAATCCACGGCATACCGCTCAAAGACCGCCCCGTGATCGCCTATCACGATCACAATGGAGATCGTGCCCGCCCAAAGCTGCTCAAGGCTTTGGCCGCTGGGCAATCGGTCGCCTACGCCTCTGAGGCGGGAACCCCGATGATCGCTGATCCCGGGTATCATCTGGTGCGTGAAGTTCAGGCGGCGGGCTTCGGTGTTACGTCACTGCCGGGGCCATCTGCCGTGATCACCGCGCTGACGCTGGGGGGCTTGCCCACCGATATCTTCACCTTCGCAGGCTTTTTGCCCAATGCAAAATCGGCTCGCCGCAAGGCTTTGAAGACCTTTGAGGCGACGCAAGGCACGCTTGTGTTTTACGAATCTCCCAAGCGCATTGCCGCCATGATCGCCGATGCCGCCGAAGTCTTGGGGGGTGAGCGCGAAGGGCGGATTTGCCGAGAGCTGACCAAAAAGTTTGAAGAGGTGCTGCATGGCACGTTGGATGAGCTGACAGCACAGCTGGCACAGCGGAGCCTGAAGGGCGAGATTGTTGTGTTGATCGGCAAAGGCGCAGAAAAAGAGGTGAGCCGGGATGTACTGGTGTCAGGGCTTGAAGCGCTGCTGCCCGAGATGAGCTTGCGCGATGCTGCTGACAAGTTGGCTCAAGAAACCGGTGTTAAGCGNCGNGAAATTTATCAAATCGGGCTGGAACTGCAAAAGTCTTAAGCTTTTGTTAGGCTTGATGTGGTGAACAAAGCTATGTTTGCCAAAACGACTACTTCACCCTCCGAGCGCGCACGCAAGCGCGGCGCGACAGCCTACCACGCGGGATTGGCCGCCGAACATATCGCACAGCGGCGCTATGAGCAGGCGGGCTACACCCTTTTACAGCAGCGCTGGCGGGGCAAGGCAGGCGAGATTGATCTGATCTTTTCCAAAAACAACGAGACAGTCTTTGTGGAAGTGAAGCGCGCACGCGACTTTGCACAAGCTGTCGAGCGCATTGGGCCAGCACAGATGATGCGCATTGCCTCTGCGGCAGAAGAGTATGCAGCCGTCCTACCCGACGGGCGGCTGAGCCTTATGCGGATCGATGTGGCCGTGGTGAATGGCACGGGGGCTTGTCATATTGTGAAAAACGCTTTTGGCGCTTGAGCCATTGAACCCTGCTGCGTTCTCGGCCATTTATGAAGCAACTTCTGCAATAAGGCCGCATTATGAAAATTGCTTTCCAAATGGACCCGATCGGGCCAATCAACATCAACGCTGATAGCAGCTTTCGGATCGCTGAAGAGGCGCAAGCGCGCGGGCATGAGCTGTTTTATTACACACCCGAGCGCCTGAGCTATCGCGAGGGGCGCGTTCTTGCCCGTGGGTGGCCCCTGACCGTGCGCCGCGAAGAGGGCAACCACTACACACTTGGAGACGAAACCGAGGTTGATCTGTCGACATTCGATGTGGTCTGGCTGCGCCAGGATCCGCCGTTTGATATGTTTTATATCACAACAACGCATCTTCTCGACCGCATTCACCCCGACACGCTGGTCGTGAATGACCCGTTCTGGGTNCGCAACTATCCTGAGAAACTGCTTGTTCTTGATTTCCCTGATCTCACGCCACCGACCATGGTGACACGTGATCTGGAAGATCTGAAGGCCTTTAAGGCCGCGCATANAGACGTGATCTTGAAGCCGCTCTACGGCAACGGCGGCGCAGGTGTCTTCCGCCTCACAGCGGAAGACCGCAACCTTGCATCGTTGCATGAGCTGTTCTCGGCCAACAGCCGCGAGCCACTGATTATGCAAAAATTCCTGCCTGATGTGTCCAATGGCGACAAGCGGGTCATTTTGGTTGATGGCGCGCCTGTGGGCGCGATCAACCGTGTGCCAGCGGCGGGCGAAACACGCTCCAATATGCATGTGGGCGGGCGGCCGGAAAAAGTTGGCCTGACCGAGCGCGACCTAGAAATCTGTGCGCGCATCGGCCCGCTCCTGAAAGAAAAAGGGCAGGTTTTTGTCGGGATTGATGTGATCGGTGACTATCTCACCGAGATCAACGTGACCTCACCAACCGGTATTCAGGAGCTTGAGCGCTTTGATGGTGTGAACATCGCGGCCAAAATCTGGGAAGCGATCGAAGCCAAACGCGCATGAGCTGGCAGCTGCGCGTGATGGGGGCCGTTGTGCGCCCCCTCCTGCGCAGGCTGACAGGCCGTGTGACCGCGCCAGAGGTGGTGCGCAGGCATTTGGATCGCGCTGCGAGATTGATTTTCCGCACCCCAGAGGGGGCCGTTTTTTCCAAGACATCCTATTGTGGCTTGCCTGCGCTTTGGGTGTCGAGTGGCCCTGTCACAAGCGCAGGTGTTTTGCTTTATATTCATGGTGGTGGCTATATTGCGGGGACGCCGCACACCCACAAGCGCATGGTCGCGCGGCTGTGCCGGATGAGTGGGGCGAGAGCCTTTCTTCCCGCGTATCGCCTCGCACCGGAGCATCCCATTCCTGCGGCGCTGGAAGATGTGAGGCGCGCTTGGCAGCATCTGCTTGGATTGGGCTATGCGCCTGAACAGATCGTTCTGGGTGGCGACAGTGCGGGGGGCGGGCTGGCGCTGGCTTTGCTGGCAGACCTTTGTGACGCGCAGACGCCACCAGCAGGGCTTTTCGCGTGGTCGCCTTTTACCGACCAGACATTCTCTGGCGCGTCCATGCAGGAAAATAGCACGCAAGATCACTTTTTTGCCGCCGATCGTGCGCCCGAGCTGGCAGCGATGATCCTCGGTGAAACCGCGCCAGATGATCCGCGCGCTTCGCCGCTGTTTGCGCGGTTTCCCAAGTGTCCGCCTGTTTTGTTGCAGGCCTCTCACTCCGAAATTTTGCGCGATGATTCCACGCGCATGGAGACCCGTTTGCGTGCCTTTGGTGCCGATGTGCGCTTGGAGATGTGGGCGGATGCTCCGCATGTGTGGCAAATGCTGGACGGCTGGCTGCCCGAAGCGCGAGACGCGATTGGCACGACTGCGCGCTGGATCAGCTCCCTGCCACACCACCCACGCGAAAGCTGACCGCCTCGGCAATGTGGGCTTTGCGCACGTCTGCTGCGCCGTCAAGGTCGGCAATTGTCCGCGCGACCCGCAAGATCCGGTGATAGCCGCGTGCCGTCAGGCCAAATTTGTCGGCGGCTTTGAGCAAAAAGGCGCGCCCCTCTGCGTCTGGTGCGGCGATTTCCTCCAAAAGAGCTCCTTCTGCATCGGCGTTCAGGTGCATTTCGGAAACCTCAGAAAAGCGCGTCGCCTGTGCGGNGCGAGCCCGCGCAACATTGGCGGCAATTTCCGCCGATGTTGCGCCGCTTGCGGGCAAATCGAGATCGCCCAGCGAGACAGCGGGAACATCCAGGCGCAGATCAAAGCGGTCCATCAGCGGGCCAGAAATGCGCCCGAGGTAATCTTCTCCGCACATGGGCACGCGGGCACAGGCGCGGGCGGGGTCAAACAGATAGCCACATTTGCAAGGGTTCGCGGCCGCAATAAGCAAAAAGCGGCAGGGGTAGCGCACATGGGCATTGGCGCGGCTCACCACCACTTCGCCTGTCTCTATGGGCTGACGCAGCGTTTCCAAAACGGCGCGAGGAAACTCCGGGAACTCGTCCATGAACAGAACACCGTTGTGCGCAAGGCTGATCTCGCCAGGCTTGGCGCTGCGCCCTCCGCCCACGATTGCGGCCATTGACGCGGTATGGTGTGGCTCGCGAAAGGGTCGCAGGCGCGAGATCCCGCCTTCCTCGATCAGCCCCGAGAGCGAGTGGATCATGGATGTTTCCAGCGCCTCGCTGGCGCTGAGCGGCGGCAGGATAGAGGGCATGCGCGCGGCGAGCATCGATTTTCCCGACCCCGGCGTGCCGATCATAATCATGTGGTGGCGCCCTGCTGCGGCGATCTCCAGGGCGCGTTTGGCGCGCTCTTGCCCCTTCACATCGCGCAGGTCACGCCCGCCGCTTTCTGCGCGGACTTCGCCCGCTTGGGCGGGGGGCAGGGGCATCTGGCCTGTGAGATGCTGGATCGCATGGAGCAATGACGACGGTGCGATCACTTGCGCGGCGTCAACCCATGCAGCCTCTGCACCGGAAGCTTCAGGGCAGACCAAGCTGCGGCCTTCTTCAGCTGCGGCCAGTGCCGCAGGCAACGCCCCGATGACAGGCACAAGCGCGCCATCAAGGGAAAGCTCGCCCAAAGAGGTAACACCCTCAACAGCATCGTCAGGCAATATTCCCAAAGCGGCGAGCAAGGCCAAAGCGATGGGCAGGTCAAAGTGGCTGCCTTCTTTGGGCATGTCGGCCGGCGATAGGTTGATGGTCAGCCGCTTGGAGGGCAGGGCGATAGAAAGCGCTGAGAGCGCCGCGCGAACACGGTCACGCGCTTCTGAAACGGCTTTGTCAGGTAAGCCGACAATGGAAAAAGACGGCAAGCCGGGTGTGACAGCGCATTGCACCTCGACAGTGCGCGCCTCTACGCCCTCAAATGCCACTGTATATGTCCGTGATACCATTTACCAAAACCCGTGTTGGTTAACGGGTATGCAATTCTGGTTTAGATTTGGTTAACAAGATCGTTAAATCTGGCCACATCCGTTTGAAAAGCTTGGCCAGTCGGCTTTGGGCCGATCTTGTGGGTATGGGAACGGATCATAGGAAAGGGTTATGCCTTCTTTGCGCCATGCCACAAAAGCGGGGTCAGCCAAAGTGGTTGCCATATAGGCCGCGATATCTGGGCCAACAGGCAGGCCGTAGCCTGCAATTCGTGCCATGAGCGGCGCATAGAAGACATCCGCCAGTGAGTAAGCGTCAAAGAGCCATGGCCCGTCAGAGGCCTGCGCTTTCGCATGTATAAACAGAAGCTCCAGGCGCTCAAGCTCGGCCAGCGCGGCTGCCGAGGCTTCAAACCCGACCCATTGGTGAAAAAGCTGCATAGGGCACGTGCCGCGCAGCGCTGGAAAGCCAGCGTGCATTTCGGATGTCATCGAGCGGGCCAGTGCGCGTGCTTTCGGCTCGCTTGGCCACATATCAGCCTCAGGGTGGCGGGTCGCCAGCTCTTCAGCCATGGCGAGGCTATCATACAAGATAGACCCGTCTTCACAGCGCAAAACAGGCACCGTGCGCGCAGGCGCGAGTGGCGCAAGGTCTTTGGCCATTGTACCCGCATAGAGCCCCACAAGATGAGCCTTGCAAGGCAAGCCAAATTTTTCAAGCATCAACCAGCCGCGCAATGACCAGCTCGAAAAGGCCCTGTCACCAATATACAAATCATATGTCATGACGCCTGTTTAGGTTGTTTTGCAACTTGTGGGAAGTGAAGTTACGCCGCCCCGCAGAGTGGCCTGTGGCAGCCTCCGCAAGACTGAAGCCATTGAGTTTGCCCGCGGCTCGGCTTAACTCTTGTGCCAAGAGAAAAAAGCGGGGGCCGCAATGCTGGCTGACAAGAGAGTACTTCTAATCATCGGGGGCGGGATTGCGGCATATAAATGCCTTGAGCTGATCCGCCGCCTGAAAGAGCGCGGCG
>P_2C_Liq_3_UnCtyDRAFT_100340_pt1 | contig 14081 bp, 12 predicted proteins | sample Pon2CUnioCityCA_3_FD_9720 | JGI IMG/M metagenome (IMG submission 9720)
ATTTTTTTTAATATGATACACCATTTTCCATTTCCAAAATTGAAATTGTTTGGTAATTCTGTAGACTATCTTTTTGTCTTGATTTAAGATGTCGCAACCAAATTTACCAAAATCCATAAACCAACCCGAACTATATATTATTTCTTCAGCAGAAAATAATTCTAAAGTGTTATTAAAGTGTTTTATTGAAAAAGTTGTTAATTCCATACTAAAAATATACTTAACAAAAGTACTACAAGAAAAAATGAAATAGAATAATTTTTACGTTTTTTAATGCAACTTACTCACTTTTTAAAAAAGCAACCATTTTATCGGGAAAATCTGTAAAAGCACCATCAATATTTGCGTCAACTAATAACGTTTGCATCATATCATTAAAAGATAAAAACTCACCGAAAGCATCTGCTCTAAAAGTGTATGGATGCACTTTTACGCCCTATTGATGCGCTTCTGAGACTAATGATGTAAATTGCCATTTACCAGCTACCTTTTTATCTAAAATCTGAGTATACCAAGGTCCAATTCCATCTGCGTAGGTGGCAAAATGTGCGAGTTGCTTTGCTTCTTCTGGAAACTCTATCAACTGCACTAAAAATAATTCTGAGTGCAATTCTTTTCTAATTCTCTGAAGTTCTTTAGCATCGAAACATTGTAATATACACTTGTCTTTTTTAGTATTGTAACCAAAATCAGAGAGTACTTTTAAAACAATTTCAGAAATTTGTTTTCCTTCTTTTTTATGAAATTCGGGTTCTTTTATTTCTGGATAGATTCCAATATTTTTTCCTGTGGATGCATTTAAACCTTGAATCAGTTCTATTTCTTCTTGTAAAGAATGGAGTTTAAAATTTCCTTTCCAAATAGGAAAACGTTTTTTAAATACTTGCGCTCCTGTTTTTGGGTCAAAACGTTCTGAAACTTGTAATGTTTTTAACTCATCAAAGGTAAAATCAATAACGTAAAAACGACTGTTTTCTCTTTTTCTATGAGGAAACTTTATTGCAACATCTGTAACATCATCCAAATAAATATCGTGAATAACAATAGGTACATTATCTTTACTCAACGCCAAATCTTGCTCAATAAAATCAGCATTCATAGTATGAGCCATCGCCTTTGCGGCTAATGTATGTTCGGGTAAATATCCAGAAGCACCTCTATGTGCAATAACAATTTTTTTATCCATATTTGGTTCTTGTTTAAATTCGACTTTACAACTATTCAAAAATAATAGACTTAAAAAAATTATGGTTACTTTCTTTAGAAACATATTTAAGATTTAAGAGTGTATTTATCGCTGAAATTTACATTAAATTATATTTAAAGACATAACTTTTGTAATTTTGCAAGATGAAATTAGCGTTAAAAATACTATTCGTTGTCTTTATCCTTTGGATGATTACAGGAGCATACCTTGTAAATACAGCACACGAAAAAGCTGAAATTGTAATGGGCTTAGGTGTATTATTTTTATCCTTTATTTTTATGCCTTTATTTATTTACTACAGATATAAAGATGGGAAATACAAAAAATACATATTAAATGATGAAAAAATTTTGGCAGCTTTTAAAAAACAAGATAAAAATTAAGCTTTCTTTTTCAAAAAAGCGTATACAGGAAAATGGTCAGAAAAACCGCCTTGATACCATTTACCAATGTAGGTTCTAAAAGGGCTACCTTNAAATTTACCTTTATAAATTTTCATCCAATCTTTATTAAAAATCTCAGCATGTTTAAAGTAAAATTTACCTTCTTCTTTCTCTAAAAAGTTTTTAGAAAAAATAATTTGATCAAACATATTCCATTTTCCATCATAAGTTAATGACCCTTTATTTTCTGAATTTAACAACTTTTTCATAGGGTTGTAAAAATCGTCTTTTACCAAACACTCTTGAATACTTTTACTGCTAGGATCATCATTAAAATCTCCCATAACAATAATTTTGGGATTCATTTCTTTCGTCTGAATTTCATCAATAATAGCTCTAACCGTTTCTGCAGCTGTAATTCTTTTATGCTCGGTTTCTGCGGCTCCTTCTCTTCTAGATGACCAATGATTTACCAAAATATGCACGAATTCTCCATACAAATTACCACTTACTTTTAAGATATCTCTGGTATAATCTCTCTCACCAACTTCATTTTCTAAATAAACAGGATAGGTTTCAGAAGCTATCAATTCAAAAGCTACTTTATTATATAGTAAAGCCACATCTATACCACGTTCATCTGGCGAATTATGATGCACAAAACCATAATGGTGTTTTCTTAAAGAAGAAGAATTTGCCAAATCTGCAACTACCTTTGCATTTTCCACCTCTACCAAACCAACAATTGCTGGTGGATATGAAGATCTATTTAAACCCAATTGAGAAATTACAGAACCTAATTTTTTTATTTTAATTTGATAACGTTTATACGTCCATTTTTTTTTGCCATCTGGTGTAAAATCGTCGTCTAACACTTTAGGATCGTCTATGGTGTCAAACAAGTTTTCAACATTATAAAAAGCAACAGTAGTTATACTTTTTTTTTGCTTTAACGATGATATTGATGGAAACATAAATTATTCTTTTTTGTAAAAGTAACTAATTATAAAAATACCTATTAACTAAAGACATGTATTTTGTTAACGTTCTTGTAACATATAAAAATTATAGTATTCTTAAATTTGCCTGTATAATTTTAAGAATTAAAAAATAATCCATCTTCAAAATATAGATCTATGAAAAACGAAAAGTAAGCACAGTAAAAAATTTGAATTAATTAGTTAAAGCCTCAATTTATTGGGGCTTTTTCTATTTTGCGAAGCTGGCATTAATTATAAAATTATGTTAAAAAGAAGTTTTACTTTCTTTATTAATAGTATTACTTTTATGTTTGCGGTATAAAATAATAAACAGGTTCTATAAAAGTAGAATTTATATAAGATTTCATTTTAAGTTAGTTTGGTTGATTAATTGAAGAAGTTGGCATTAAAATTTATTTTGATGTCAACTTTTCTATTTTATACTTAAGAATAGTTTGTATTTTTACGCTATGATAGATCAAAAAGAAGCAATTTCTGAAAAAGCTGTTTTAATTGGTGTAATTACGCAATTACAAGATGAAACAAAATCGGTAGAATACCTAGACGAGTTAGAGTTTTTAACCTCTACTGCTGGTGGTGTTGCTGTAAAACGATTTGTACAGAAAATGGAAAAACCAAACCCTAAAACTTTTTTAGGTATAGGTAAATTAGATGAAGTAAAAGCTTTTATAGAATCTAATAATATTGGCACTGCTATTTTTGACGATGAATTGTCTCCTGCCCAATTACGAAACATAGAGAAAATTTTAGATTGTAAAATATTAGACAGAACCAATTTAATCTTAGATATTTTTGCACAAAGAGCACAAACAAGTTCTGCAAAAACGCAAGTAGAATTAGCACAAAGCGAGTATTTATTACCTCGTTTAACGCGTCTTTGGACACACCTTGATAAACAAAAAGGGGGAATCGGAATGCGTGGACCTGGTGAAACAGAAATAGAAACAGACAGACGTATTATCCGTGATAAGATTTCGCTACTTAAAAAACGCTTAAAAACGATTGATAAACAAATGGCGATTCAACGAAAGAATCGCGGAAAAATGGTACGTGTTGCGTTAGTGGGCTATACCAATGTTGGTAAATCTACCTTAATGAATGTAATCAGCAAAAGCGATGTTTTTGCAGAAAATAAACTCTTTGCAACTTTAGATACTACAGTGCGTAAAGTGGTTATTAAAAACATACCTTTTTTAATGACAGATACAGTTGGGTTTATTAGAAAACTACCTACACAATTGGTAGAATCTTTTAAATCTACTTTAGATGAAGTTCGTGAAGCAGATTTGTTATTGCACGTTGTAGATATTTCTCATCCAAATTTCGAAGATCATATTGCCTCTGTAAATAGTATTTTAGACGACATAAATTGTGGAGACAAACCCACTGTAATGGTTTTTAATAAGATTGATGCTTACGAGTACGAAACCATAGATGAAGATGATTTAGAAACAGAAAAAGGCAAAGAACATTATACCTTACAAGATTGGAAAAAAACGTGGATGAACAAAAATGATATCGAATCTATTTTTATTTCTGCCTTGAATAAGGAAAATCTCGAAGATTTTAAAGAAAAAACATACGAAGAGGTTAAGAAAATCCACATTCAACGTTTTCCTTATAATGACTTTTTGTATTACGAGTATAAAGAAGATGAATAAATAGAAGACATTAAAAAATTTCTTTCTTAGTAAAATTAATTGTTAAATCTTTTATAACATCAAAAATGGATTGTTCTATTCTGCAATCCATTATTTATCTTTACGATAAATCGAAAATCATTCTTTGAAACTCGTAAAATTCACAAAAAAAGGCATTTATTGTATTCCTGGTAATTTTATTTGGATCCTTGGTATCCTGTAGATTATGCCATTATTTCGCACGGACACGCAGACCACGCAAGATGGGGAAACAAACACTATTTGTGTCATAATGATTCTAAAGCTATTCTGCAACATCGAATTGGCGCAAACATATCTATCGAAAGTTTAGGATACAATCAGCCTAAAAATATTAACGGAGTTCAAGTGAGTTTTTTTCCTGCTGGGCATATTATTGGTGCTGCACAAATCCGATTAGAATATAAAGGCTATGTAGTTGTTTTTTCTGGTGATTATAAAACGCAACCAGACTTTCTTACAACTCCTTTTGAACCTGTAAAATGTCATAAATTTATTACCGAAAGTACCTTTGGTTTGCCTATTTACAAATGGAAAAGTGAAGCCGATTTACAAACAGAACTTCAAAATTGGGTACATCAAAATCAGCAAAATAATAGAACCAGTGTTTTTTTAGGCTATAGTTTAGGAAAAGCCCAACGAATTATGAAGTTAGTAGAAAACACAACCAATATTTTTGTGCATTCTGCAATTCACAATTTAAATACTGCTATTTCTGATTCCGGAATTCAACTTCCAAAATCAACATTAATTACGGCTGATTTTAAGAAAGTTGATGTTCAAAACAAAATCGTCATTTTACCACCTGCTTTGTTGGGCTCAAAATTAGTGAAGCAAATACCGAATGCAGCCACAGCCATTTGTTCGGGTTGGATGCATATTCGTGGCAACAGACGTTGGAAAGGCGTTGATGCTGGTTTTGCAGTAAGCGATCACGCAGATTGGGAAGGACTATTAACAGCCGTAAAAGCTACTGAAGCAGAAAAAGTATACGTGACACACGGTTCGCAAGCCGTTTTTTCTAAATATTTAAATGAAATTGGCATTGAAGCACACGAATTAAAAACAGAATTTGGTGATGATGAAATCGATAAGGAAGACAAATTGAAAACAGCCACCCCATAAGTTATGAAAGACTTTTCCAATTTAATTAGCGCCATCGAAATCACTAATAAAACCAATGCAAAAATTGAAGCTTTGGTGCATTATTTTAAAACAGCACCAGACAAAGATAAGTTGTGGTTAATCGCATTATTTACAGGTAAAAGACCATCGAGACCTGTAAAATCGAACTTGATGAAAATGTGGTGTATGGAAATCACAAAACTTCCTGAATGGTTGTTTTTAGAAAGTTACAGCACTGTTGGAGATTTAGGTGAAACTTTGGCTTTGCTATTACCAAACCCAGCAAATGAAATTGAAAAACCAGTGCATATTTGGATTGAAGAGCTCATCAACCTAAAACAAAAAACAGACGATGAAAAGAAAACCTATGTTCTCAAAGCTTGGAATGGTTTAAACGCACAAGAACGTTTAATATTCAACAAACTAATTGGTGGGAGTTTTAGAATCGGAGTTTCTAAAAAAACATTGGTCAATGCGTTAGCTAAATTATCCGGAATTGATGCCAATCAATTAATGCATAGTATTATCGGAAATTGGACTCCAGATTCCATCACTTTTGATGCGTTATTGAATGGAGAGCACATCAATTATGACAATTCTAAACCTTATCCTTTTTGTTTGGCATACACGTTAGAAAAAGAGTTGCAAGATTTAGGTGATGCAAACGATTGGCAAGTGGAATACAAATGGGATGGAATTCGTGGACAAATCATAAAAAGAAAAGAAGAAGTTTTTATATGGTCTAGAGGTGAAGAATTGGTTACGCAACAGTTTCCTGAAATTGTATCGGCTATATCTGAGTTTGAGGGCGATTTTGTAATTGATGGTGAAATTCTAGCCATAAAAGATAGTACAGTATTGCTTTTTAACGATTTACAAAAACGATTAAATCGTAAAAATGTAACCAAAAAATTATTACAAGAAGTGCCTGTGGGTTTGTATATCTATGATATTTTAGAGCTAAATAATCAGGATTTGAGAGCCCAATCAATGTGCGAAAGAAGACAAAAATTAGGAGTGTTATTTCAAAAAAACACTAGTGACATTTTAAAATTATCAGAAGTGATTAACTTTAAAAATTGGAACGAATTGGATGCCTTAAGAAATGAAGCCAGAAGTTTTAATTCAGAAGGACTAATGCTAAAAAAGAAATCGTCCATATATCACGTAGGCAGAAAAAAAGGCGATTGGTGGAAATGGAAAGTAGATCCGTTAACGATTGATGCAGTAATGATTTACGCCCAAAAAGGAAGTGGAAGACGAAGTTCTAAATACACAGATTATACGTTTGCTGTGCAAGATGATGATAAATTAGTTACGGTTGCCAAAGCCTATTCAGGGTTAACGGATAAAGAAATTACAGAAATTTCGAAATGGGTAAACCAAAACGCTATTGAAAAATTTGGCCCAGTCAGAACCGTAAAACCAGAATTAGTTTTCGAAATCGCTTTTGAAAGAATTGCCTATAGCAAACGTCATAAAAGTGGAGTCGCTCTGCGTTTTCCAAGAATGAAACGTTGGCGAAAAGATAAAACCGTAAAAGATATTGATACGATTGAGCGTGTTAAAGCGCTTATAGAGATGAATAAATAAACGCAGACTGCGCAAAGTAATATCGCTAAGAACGTAAAGTTTCCTGGAAGTTCTCAAAGATATTTTAGATATACATTTTAAAACTTTGCGACCTTAGCGAAAACTTAAAAACCCTTTGCGGTTAATAAAATGAGCAACTTCAAACAAACCCAAGGCTACCAAATCATCCAAAATTGGATGGAAGAAAAAGGACACGCACCTTTTAGTTTCCAAGCACAAACCTGGGAACGTTACCACAATAATTTTAGTGGAATGGTGGTGGCTCCTACAGGTTTTGGGAAAACATTTTCGGTATTTTTAGCAGTTGTGATTGACTATCTAAATCATCCTGAAAAACACAAAAAAGGATTAAAATTGATATGGGTAAGTCCTTTGCGTTCTTTAGCAAAAGATTTNGCAAAAGCAATGAACACTGTTGTTGATGAAATTGGCTTAGACTGGGAAGTNGCCGTTAGAAATGGAGATACGCCAACCAACATCCGCAGAAAACAAGAGCGTTTAATGCCAGATGTCTTATTAACGACTCCAGAAACACTGCATTTGTTGTTTTCTCAAAAGAAGAATTCACGTTGGTTTAAAAACGTAAACTGTATTGCTGTTGATGAATGGCACGAATTACTAGGCTCTAAAAGAGGCGTTTTAGTAGAATTGGCGATAGCAAGAATCCGAAGTTTATCACCAAAACTAAGAATTTGGGGAATTACAGCTACTATTGGAAATTTAGAAGAAGCAAAAGATGTTTTGATTCCTTATCGTGGTGTAAAAACCACGATGATTAAGGCAAAAGAAAAAAAGAAAATCGAAATTATTGCTGTGTTGCCAAATGAAGTAGAAGAATTGTCTTGGGCTGGTCATTTAGGCAAAAAAATGAGCTCGAAAATTATTCCAATCATTTACGAAAATAATACCACGTTAATTTTTACCAATACTCGAAATCAGAGTGAATTGTGGTATCAAATTTTGATTGATGAAGCGCCAGATTTAATTGGACAAATTGCCATTCATCACGGATCGATAGCTAAAAAACAACGAAATTTTATTGAAGACGCAATTTCAGAAGGTATTTTAAAAGCTGTAGTTTGTACATCATCTTTAGATTTAGGAGTTGATTTTAAACCCGTAGATTGTGTCATTCAAATTGGTTCTGCCAAAGGAATTGCGCGCTTTTTACAACGCGCAGGTAGAAGCGGGCATTCTCCTTTTGAGACATCAAAAATGTATGCGGTGCCTACACATTCTTTACAATTGATTGAAGTTGCTGCTGTTAAAGAAGCCATAAAACAAAACGAAATTGAAGCCAGATATCCTTATGTATTAACTTACGATATTTTAGTCCAATTTTTAGTAACATTAGCCATTGGCGAAGGTTTTAAAGCTGATGAAACGTTTAGTTTGATACAAGAAACGCACGCATTTCATTATGTTACGCAAGCGGATTTTAATTGGTGTATGCATTTTATCACTCAAGGCGGAAACACTTTAAAAGCTTATGAAGAATTTCATAAAGTAGTTTTAGATGAGGATGGATATTACCGTGTAAAAAGTAGAAGAATTTCAATGATGCACAGAATGAATATTGGCGTTATTGTGGGTGAAGTGATGTTGTATGTAAAGTACTTTTCTGGTGGCTATATTGGAATGGTGGAAGAGTTTTTTATCTCTAAACTCAAAAAAGGAGAAGCTTTTGTGATTGGTGGAAAAGTGGTTGAGATGAAACAGATTAAAGACATGACTGTATTGGTAACAAGAAGCAAGTCTAAAAAAGCAATTACCCCAAGTTGGTTGGGTGGCAGATTGCCATTAACGTCTTATTTAACCCATTTTTTAAGATTAAAGTTAAGCGACGCCATAAGCGCTAAAAAAAGTGAGAAAGAACTCACTTTTTTATATCCTTTATTAAAGAGACAAGAAAGCAAATCTCATATTCCAAAACACGATGAATTTTTAACGGAACTCATAAAAACAAGAGACGGTTTTCATTTATTTATGTATCCTTTTGAAGGACGTTTGGTGCACGAAATTATGGCAAGTTTAATTGCTTATAGAATTAGCAAATTCAAACCCTTAACGTTTACCATTGCTCAAAATGATTACGGATTCGAATTGTTAAGCGATCAAGAAATCCCTTTAAATGAAGAGAATATCGAACAAATTTTATCTAAAGAAAACTTGATTCAAGATATTACAGCCAGCATAAATGCCAGTGAAATGGCTTCTCGAAAATTTAGAGACATTGCTGTAATTGCGGGTTTGGTGATACAGAGTCAGCCTGGAAATAAAAAATCGAACAAGAGTCTACAATCTTCATCAGGATTAATTTTTAGAGTTTTAAATGATCACGAACCGAACAATTTACTATTAAAACAAGCCTATAATGAAGTGTTCGATTATGAATTGGAAAAAGTACGTTTGCAAAAAGCGTTTCAGCGAATTACAGAAAGTAAAATTATTTTGAAAAGAGCCAAAGATTTTACACCTTTGAGTTTCCCATTAAAAGTAGATAGTTTACGAGGTACAATGACAAACGAAGAACTAAGCAAACGAATTCTACGTATACAAAAACAAGCTTTAAAATGATAAAACCACTTACAATTGTAACCCAACAAATACATTGTAATACTGCAGTTTTAGAGCTAACCAATCAACGAGTAATGTATTGGAAAGCGCAAGAAAGTTTAATTTTAAGCGATTTGCATATTGGTAAAGCTGCACATTTTCAAAAAAGTGGTATTCCTATTCCTTCATCAATTTTAGCGAAAGATTTAGAGCGATTAGAACAATTAATTCATCATTTTAATGCGAAACAATTAATTATTGTGGGTGATTTATTTCACGCAGAATATAACTCAGATTTAGACGAATTTAAAGAATGGCTCAACCAATTTACAACCTTAAAGTTACTCTTGATCAAAGGAAATCACGATAGGTTAAAATATTCTGTTTATGAGGATTTCAATATAGAAGTACATCAACCTTCTTTAGAAATAGACGGTTTGCAATTTGTACACGACATTAGTAAACCAAACAACATTTCTTTTACCATTTCTGGTCATACACACCCCGGAATTTTAATCAAAGGAAAAGGCAGACAACGGATTAAATTGCCTTGTTTTCAAGTAACCGAAAATCAATTAATTTTACCAGCATTTAGTTTATTTACAGGATTAAATACAACAGACCCTCCAAAATATTGTAAAAATTATGGTTTTACTGATGATGCTATTTTTGAAGTATAACAAAAAAGACCTTTCAGGTTTTGAAAACCAGAAAGGTCTGAATTTTATGAAGTAAAAACTCACTACTCTTCTTTGGTATCTTCAATGATCCCCATTTTTTTGGCACGTGTTTCCCAAGATTTTCTGGCCAAGGCTTGTAAATCTGCAACACTATCCGTTTCATCCATAATTTCTAAACCTAATAAGGTTTCGATAACATCTTCTTGAGAAACCAAACCACTTACAGAACCGTATTCATCTACCACCAAAGCAATGTGTTCTCTTTCTTTTATCAATTTATCAAACAAATCAGGAATCGATAAATCTCTATTGGTAATTAAAATATCTCTACGAATTGTTACTAAAGGCTCTGCTCCTTTTCCATTTATAATGGCTTCTAACAAATTATCTTTTAAAAAATACCCTGTAATTTCATCTGGGTTTTCTTTAAAAACAGGTATTCTAGAAAAACGTAAATTTTTATGTTCGTTGTAAAAAGATTGAACACTCTGACTTTCATCTGCAGTTTCTAAAACGGTTCTTGGCGTCATTACGTCATTTACTTTTATCTCTTTAAAGCCCAATAAATTTCTGATAACTTTACTTTCATTCTTTTGAAAAACACCATCTTTTTCTGCCATTTCTGTCATCACCAAAAACCCTTCTCTACTTAAAATACTGCCATGTCCTTTGCCTCCAATTAGCTTTGTTGTTAATTGTAAAAGCCACAGAATTCCTGTATATTTTAATGGAAAAATCATGAATTTTAAAGCCTTTGCTGTAAAATTGGCTAAAGTTTTCCAATGTGTAGCACCTATTGTTTTTGGAATAATTTCTGAAGCTACAAGAATTAAAATCGTCATTACTGTAGATACAATACCTACCATTACATCTTCTGTAAATTGAATACCAAATACACTTCTTGTAGTTGTGCCATACATTTCTGAATAAGCAACTTTGGCTTGTACACCTACCAAAATTGCACCTACAGTATGTGCTATGGTATTTATGGTTAAAATGGCAATTAAAGGTTTGTCTACATCCTTTTTTAAAATTTCTAACTCGGTCGCATAACTTTCTCCTTCGTTCTTTTTAAGATTGATAAAAGTCGGGGTAATACTTAATAAAACTGCTTCGAGAATAGAGCACAGAAATGAAAAGAAAATAGAAACTGTTGCGTAAATAATTAATAATGTCATCCACAGAAATTTAGGACACAAAAGTAACTAAATATAACGTATTTAGTTTGAGATCTCACCAAAAAAAAGTATTTTGATGGAGGTGATAAAGTAAATTTACGATTTTGCAAGTTTACATTACTTCAAATAAAAAACCCCAAGAAATTTCTTGAGGTTTGGTAACTATTATGTTTTAGTTTATTTAAAAAGCATAGCTTAAGCCAAATAACCAATACGATTGTAATTTATTGTCTACAGTTGCAAAAGTTTCTGCAGGATTATCAATTAAAGCATTATTTAAGGCTTCTTGTTTATTATTTCTTAAACCAACCTCAAAACCTAAACCAATTCCTTTCCAAATGGTGTAACCAAAAGAGTTGGTAAAAGTCCAGTTCGATAAATCTCCATTCTCATAACTTTGAAACATCGATAAATTAGATTTAACACTTAATCCTCCATATTTGTTCGTGTAATCTGCAACTATTTTTGCACCTAAAGAAGAATCAAAAACAGTTTCTCCACTACTAAACACAAAGTTATAGTTTCCAGGGTGCATCACTACTACTAAGTGGCTTGTTGGTGTCCAAGTTAAACCAGCACCTAAATCTAAATAACCTGGGTTATTAAAATTGTCTATAAACGTTGTTCTATATTCACCTAAAGCAGAAAGCGCCCATTTTTTATTTAATCTTTTACCATATAAAGAAGTAATGGTAAAAACATCTGTTGCCGCTTCAAAAGCATCAGAATCTGTTGGGTCATCTTGATTGTCTATTTTTACCCATCCCAAGTTAATCGTTCCAGAATTTCTCCAGAAAAAATCTTCTTCAATTAAGTTTGCAAAACCATTAACGGTAATACCTATATTACCTGCAGAAGTATTGGGGGCTGTTCTAGCATACCAATTATTAAAACCAGACAAACTAGCTCCAATTGTTCCAAATGCTCCTTTTCTCCAGCCTGGAAGTGCATTTATTTTAGCTTGTAAAGCTTTTACTTCTCCTTCTAATTTTGAAATTTCCGCTTTTTTAGGCGCTATTTCTTTTTTTAACTCATCAGCTGTTTGCGCATTTGCAGAAAAGCTGAACATTACCAATAGTAATAAAATTGATAGTTTTTTCATTTTTGTTAATTTTAAATAAACGTGCAAAAATACACTGTATTCTATTAGACCATAAAATTATTAATAAGTCACTTTTTCGTGAAAATTATAATTCACGCCCAAGCCAAATAATTGTCTAAACTGAATTCTAGAGGAAGCATCATCATCTATAATGGTATGAAAAGTCATCAACATTTTTATAGATTTGTTTACTTTAAAACGAATATTTGTTTGATAATCAACATCAACATTTCCAATATTGGCTAAGTAATCTGTATATAAACTTAAAACGTTTTCCATTTCAATATTCTCCATTAAGCCTAATTTGTAATATCCAGAGAGGTTAAAACCTAAACTAAATGCCGTATTTCTGCCTTCTTCTACACCAAATTGACCTGAGAAAAAATCATTTACCAGTGTATATCTGGCTGTTGAAGGTGCAATGTTTACATTTACATCATCCGATTTTTTCCATAACATACCTGGTCCAAAAGTTAAATATGCAGGTGATAAAAATTCTGAAACCAATTCTTTGGGTTCTTTTTTATAATTAAACCCTTTGGTGTATTGTGTTCTAAAATTACTAATGAATGAAAAAAACCAATAGTTAGAAGTTTTAACACCTAAAACTGAGTTCAATTCAAAACGATCATCGGTTTTTCTTAACCCTTTTTCGCTTAAATGACTTAAACCATAACCGGTTATTAAACGCGTATCCCAGTTAATGTTATTTTTCTTATAATTAAAATCGTAGTTTACATTAACATTACCAGCAACTGTATTTTCTCCTCCTGAGGCCCAATTCGAAAACGAAGATTGATTAAAAATAAAAGCAAATCTTCCACTAATTTTCCATTTTGGTTGTGGTGGTTTTGCTTTCTTTTCTTTTTGAGAAAACGAACTTATTGATAATAAAAGAAAAAAAATGATTACGAACCTTTGCACAGCTTACTTTTAAATGAACAAAAATAAGTTTATCTCTTAAAAAACAAAACTATTTTTTAGATTTATATAGCGGAACACTAGAACAAGCCTCACCAAATAAGATACTCTTTGCAATGGGTTGCAATTTTGCAATTAAAAACGCATAAGCTGCATTAGGAATCGGTTTGTTTGTACAACCTTTTATAATAACGGGTTTGTCTGCAAAATCTTTAAAATCTATAAAAGATATTAATTCTTGATAAATTACGGTTTCTAACAATTCTAAATTACCTATCACTACTTTATTTGCAAAAGGCGTTAATTCTGAAGCAACTAACATAAAAGCCCAAGAAGGAACTATCGCATCTACAGAACACGTAACTGCTACAAAAGAATTTTTGTATTGAGACCAATCATGTTGTTTAACAAAATCTCTAAAATCTTTTTCTTTAAGTATAAGTTCTTGAAACAGCCACCCTTTAATATCAAACAAAACTCTGTTACCTTCTGGATAAATTTCCTCTAAATCGAAGGTTCTTAGTTTACTATTTGAAACTCTATTTATAATGGGCTCCTCCAAAGAAGAAGTGTTTAGCTTATGTGATTTATTTGTTTTTTCCATTCTTATTTTCAACTTGCTCCACTTAGGGAAAACAAGGGTTTACAGCATCCCT
>P_2C_Liq_3_UnCtyDRAFT_100341_pt1 | contig 14078 bp, 11 predicted proteins | sample Pon2CUnioCityCA_3_FD_9720 | JGI IMG/M metagenome (IMG submission 9720)
TGGGAAGACATCGATATGGCTTTGGCTGAACAGGGTAGAGCAGTGGTGGCGTTTGATGTCGCTAGTGTTGACACCATTAGTGCTAATACCAACGATGACTCTTTGGTTGCAGTGAGTGAACTAGGGTTGTCTCGTTATGAGCCAGTGGAAGAACCCGAAGAACCAATTAACGAAGATGAATTTATTTACAGCGAGGAAACACTATGAACAACTTAGCAAATAACGAAGTAATTACAAGAGGCGACTTAGGTGGCGTCACAACGTTTTTAATTAGACCAACAGGCGGTGACGTCGTAGCGCAAGTGAATATCGCGGGCGAATGGACGGATATGAAAACCTTCGCTGAGAATGACGCGGTTGATATTGTTATTAAGTCTGGTGTCCAGTGGCGTTTCACTATCCCAACTGGTTCATCGGTTTACTATTATATTTAGCGATGAAAGTCTTTAGGTGGATTTATAATAACATAATCGAGCGGGGGCAATATTGCACCGCTTGGTTTGACGGTTGGTTCGGTCGACAGTGGGGTTGTTCCTGCTGTAAAGACCACGACTGGTATTATATGAACCAAGACAAACACGACCTAACTAAATCTGAAGTGGACAGAGAGCTTTTCCGCTGCGTCCGCAAGCGCGGTGGTTTAGCTATGGCGTGCATAATGTGGTTAGGTAACAAAGTATTCAGTTGGTACTACTGGCGCAAGCTAAGTAAACGTTGAGTTAACCCGCCAGAACATGTAAAATTAAGAAAAACTATTTGAGTTAGCCCTATGTCAGACCATATTGAAAAAAGAATAGACCGTTTTGAGTCTAAGATGGATAAAAATTTTGAGAAGGTAACAGAAGTGCTAACTGAGTTAGCTCGCCATGACGAGCGTGTTGACGACTTAGAACGCCGCACAGCTAAGACTGAAGAAGATATAAGTGATTTATCTAGAATCGTCGCTGCTAATGAGCAAACAGCTAAGTCCGCTAACAAAATATTTTGGATTATACTAACTGGATTTGTATCTTTAGGGTTTTATTTCCTGAGAGGCTAATATGCTTAACTTACTTATAGGGCCAATAACTGAGTTAATTGGTGGGTTCTTCAAAAATAAAGTTGAAGAAAAGCAAGCTATGCACACAGCTAAAATGGAAGTCATTAAGCAGGGCGGCGATTGGGAAAAGTCTATGGCAGGAGCCTCTGCTAATTCATGGAAAGATGAGTTCTGGACTATCGTATTTTCTATCCCCCTAATCCTAGTATTCTATGGTGCTATGTTTGAACCTAATATAATCGAAAGAGTTAATGAGGCGTTTAAAGCGCTAGAATCCCTCCCTGATTGGTACCAATACCTATTATTTATGGCCGTCTCCGCTAGCTTCGGTATACGCGGTGCAGATAAGTTAATGCAGCTTAGGAAGAAATAATATGGAAGACTTAGTGGAAATGATAAAGGTGCACGAAGGTGTATCTCACCATGTGTACAAGTGTCCAGCGGGCTACGAAACTATAGGCGTAGGAAGAAATATTTCAGAATCTGGGCTAGGTCTAAGTGACGAAGAAATAGACTATTTATTGACAAACGACATCATGCGTTGTTATAAAGAACTCGGTACTTTTCAATGGTTTGTAGACTTAGACGAGAATAGACAGTTTGCAATGATTGACATGTGCTTTAATTTAGGGCTAACAAGATTACTTAAGTTCGAGAATATGTTAGCCGCACTCAACGTCAAAGATTGGGAAACAGCCGCCGAAGAAGCGTTAGACTCAAGATGGGCGCAGCAGGTAGGAAACCGAGCTGAAAAATTAGCTGACATTATTCGTACAGGAGTTATTGAGTAGTTCAGCATAAGCGAGAACTACTATGCACATAGAGGAACTACTAGAGTTTTGTACTACTGAGAAACAGCGTGAAATAGTCGAAACTAGAGCCAAACTAACCGCGGAAAAAACAGCCGAAAAACTAGGTGTTACAGTTAGGTATGTTTACCTAGTAATGCAAAGAGTGCGGAAAAATGCTGCTAAAAACGGCATAGACCCAGAAGCTAACCTAACCAAAAAGACAGCCCATGGCTTCGCTACTAAGCGAGTATCTACTAACTATGGGGCCGAAGGCGAAGTTAAACAACAGTGGCATATCCAAGAGCCAGATAAAGCTGCGAAACTTGAGGCGCTATTCGACGTCCTTGAGTCCTATGAATACAAGCCCGCACCAGAAATTAAGCCAAAAGAGCATCACGATGGTGACTTATGTACGCTGTACACACTGACAGATTTTCACTTAGGTATGTATGCCTATGGCAAAGAAACAGGTGATGACTGGGATATTTATACTGCCTTCGATGAAGCTGTGGCTGGTATGCAGTCTATGGCGATTGGCTCACCTGATTCCAAAGTAGGTATCCTAAACTTGCAGGGTGACTTCTTACACTGGGATGGACTAGATGCGGTGACGCCTACTTCTGGGCATGTCTTAGACGCGGACACACGTTTCTCTAAACTAATAGACTTTTCGCTCGATGTAATCATGGTATCAGTAGATATACTACTAAAGAAGCATGACCAAGTAAAAGTAGTGATATGTGAAGGCAACCATGACTTAGTTAGCTCGATGTGGCTTAGAAAAACTATTAAGAAAATCTACGCGAATAACCCTCGTATAGAAATAGACGATAGTGAAATACCATACTACGCGCATCTACATGGCAATATAATGATTGCTATGCACCACGGGCACAAAAAGAAAAACACACAACTTCCTTCGTTGTTTGCGTCTGAACCACGCTTTAGAAAGATGTGGGGGCAAGCTGATTATTGTTATATACACACAGGGCATTATCATCATGCAGAACAAGATATGGCGGAAAACGGCGGGGCTATCGTCGAAAGACACCCCACTCTCGCTGGTCGCGACGCTTATGCGGCACGTGGCGGGTATGTATCTTGGCGTAGCGCTCGTGCTATTACTTATCATGCTAGTCATGGGGAAATAATGCGAGTAACCGTTACACCGCAGTTCAGTTAGTATATAATTGAGGGTATTGCTAAAGTAGGAATATATTATGGCTAATATCTCAGTTAAAGGTTTTAACGGCATCTCACCTAAGACGCCACCTAGACAGTTGCAGGAGACTCAGGCGCAAGTAGCCGAGAACTGCGATGTCTTTCGTGGCACGCTGCGACCTATGAAGGGTCTAGGCACATCTGTCGCAACAGTGTCAGGTGCTTATCAGACTATTTATAAGTTCGGCCAAGACAGCACTGATGAAGGTGCAGGTTGGCTAGGTTGGGCTGGTGACGTTGATGTAGCTCGCGGGCAGATTGCTGGTGATACTGAGGAGTGGACATACTACACAGGTGATGGCGCGCCGAAAGCCATCCGAGCTGGTTCTACTAGCTCACCTATTCCTATGGGTATGCCGGGGCCTACTACTGAGCTAATCGCTACTGCGGGCACTGAGCCTGATAACGCCGATGAATTAGCCCAAGAGACTCGTGTGTATACTTATACCTATATTAATAAAGTCGGTGCTAGAGAAATCGAGTCCGCACCTGCACCCGCTGCGTTGAGTGTTGATGTCGTGCCGGGGCAACCTGTATCTTTAGCTGGCTTCGCTACTCCGCCGTCTGGGCAAACCGCTACACATGTTCGTGTTTATCGTTCTACGGCTGGCACCTATCTTTTTACTACTGAGCTTACTTTAGCTTCAGCGCTTAGTGGGTTTGATGATACTGTCGACCCAGAACTTTTGGCGGAGGAAATTCCTTCTTTATATTGGCTTGCACCACCTGATGGCTTATCTGGACTAGTTAACTTACCTAACGGTGTTATGGCTGGATTCGAAGGGCGTGATATTTTCTTTTGCGAGCCTTATGTCCCCCATGCTTGGCCTGATTTATATAGACAGTCGATTGACCACCCAGTAGTTGGGCTAGGTGTTATGGATACTACCTTAGCAGTGCTGACTAAAGGCACGCCGTATTTTATCCAAGGCTCACATCCTGACTCTATGGTCGTCATTAAGACAGATATGGAACAAGCATGTGTCTCTAAACGAAGTATTGTTAGTTTTAACAACGCTGTATTCTATGCCTCGCCAGACGGCTTAGTCATGCTAACTCCGGGTGGTTCACAAAATATAACACTAGGTTTGTTCACTCGTGACCAGTGGCAAGAGCAGATTAACCCTGAGTCTATCTACGGCTATCACCACGACAATAAATACATTGGTTTCTATGACAACGGAGAAGACACTGGCTCGTTTATATTTGATTTCGACGTTAAACAGTTTTCTTTGCACGACGTACATACTCCAGTGGCATACCAATCTTTGCGTAATGACAAACTATATGTGTCAGACTCTGGCAGCATAAAACCTTGGGGCGAAGGCGCTGATTTATCTTATGGCTGGACGTCTAAGGTATTTACTATGCCACGCCCATTAGGTATGTCATGTGCACAAGTAGAAGCGGAGTCGTATCCTGTTATTATCGATTTCTACGCTGACGGTACGCTTGTTCACTCGCATACTGTACAGAACCGTTTTCCTTTCCGCTTGCCACCAATAACCGCACGCGACTGGGAATTTGCATTGTCTGCTACTACTGAAATATTTTCTGTTGCTATCGGACAGTCTATGGAGGAATTAGCAAATGCCTAGAGGTAACTCACTCCCCACTATTACAAGTCCTATACCTCGTGACTTGCGGATGTATTTGGACCGCACTAGAGAGTTACTTCTAAGTGCGCAGGGTGTTAGTATACAGACCGCTGAAGACAAAGAAGCACTCAAAAAAGCGTTAAGTGAAGTAGGGGTGCTAAACAATAACGGCGAAGTCCAAGCAACGCAACTAAATTTACCTGCCAGTATACCACCAGCTCCAACTAACCTCAGTGCGGCAGGAGCTTTCGACAATATTATTTTGTCTTGGGGCCCCGTATCGTACCTTGGGCACGCTTTCACAGAGATATGGGCTACGGATATATATGATAGTATAGCGCCCCCTGATGATTTAACGCCGTATGAGGACTTGGATAACGCTGCTATAGTGGGTGTTACTACGGGGGGTGTTTTTTCGGACTATGTAGGTAACGGTAGAGCAAGAAACTATTGGGCTAGGCACGTGAATATTAACGACCGAGCTGGAGCGTTTAATGCGGTGCAGTCTGTTAATGCGTCTACTTCTCTTAACGTAGATTATTTGCTCGAAAACTTGTTCACGCCTACTAGTGTTGACTACGTAGTTAATATTGAATCTGTGAGTAACCCGCAAAACCTACCTACTTCCCCTAGTGATGGCGAGATATTATACGATACGTTACAGAGAAAATACTATTATTACTCTGGAGCTGAGTCGCAATGGAAAACACTATTAGACCCAGCTGTTCCGTTCTCCGTGCAGACTACCCCGATAACTGTTAATGGTGTGAATGTACCTGCTGGCGTTTATATCAAAGACGCTTTTATTGGCAACGGCTCTATATCCAACGCGAAAATAGGCAACGCGGCGATAGACGACGCTAAGATAGCGAACGCTGCTATTACCAGTGCCAAGATTGGCGACGCTGCTATTACCAGTGCCAAGATTCAAGACGCTGCTATAACGAATGCGCTAATACAGAATGCGGCGATAACTACCGCTAAGATTGGCGATGCTGCTATTACTTCGGCTAAGATTGGCGACGCCGAGATAACTACCGCTAAAATAGATGACGCGGCTATTACTTCGGCTAAGATTGGCGACGCCGAGATAACTACCGCTAAAATAGATGATGCAGCTATTACTTCTGCTAAGATTGGCGACGCCGAGATAACTACCGCTAAAATAGGTGACGCAGCTATTACGAACGCTAAGATTGGCACTGCGGCGGTAGACACCTTAGAGCTAGCTGGACAAGCGGTTACTATACCTACCAGTGCCTACCTTTCTGGTGACGTTAGCCTTGTTGGTCAAGATGTATGGCATGAAGTGCAGACTCTTACGTATACTTCCACGGGCAACCCCGTGCTTATTAACTTTGTGTGCGGGGCGGAGATTGACATTGCTTTTAGTGGCGACAGCACTGTAACGTTAGGACTGTACAGAGGGGCTACGTTGATTGAAGAGTTTGTTGGGTCTAAAGGAGTTGACAATTTTACAACTTCAGTTTCTGTTGCTTACTTGGACGAAGACACGAGTACAGGCAGTAGAACTTATACAGTAAAAGCCAAGCGCTTGGGTGGCGAAGGCGCTATTATAAGCAAACGTTCACTTACTACACTCGAGGTGAAACGATGAAAAATTATATCGTACATGACGAACAAGGTAACATCCTACGCTCAGGCACTTGTGTGGATACTGACTTTAATTTACAAGGCGAGTTTGTTATTGAGGGTATTTGCAGAGACGATGAGAACTATAAAGTCGTAGACGGGCAGTTGGTGCACACACCCAAGCAAGATTCCCCTGAAGAAGTGCAACAGAAAATCCGCAAGAAGCGTAATGCCATGCTTAAGGTATGTGACTTCACACAAATGCCAGACTACCCTGCCGCTAACAAAGCCGCATGGGCGACATACAGGCAAGAGTTACGAGATTTGCCTTCGCATTACCAGAATGAGACAGACTTTGCAAACGTAGTGTTCCCAACGCCACCGATTTAAGGCATAATATAGGCTATGAATACGTCTAAGCTATTATTGAACTCTCGTGATTATGTCGGTGACTGGGTTGCTAAGCAAACAGGGCAGACTAGCAGCTGCGGCGGGTGGGGTAGTTTCAACGCGTTTGGCATTGAAGTAAATGGCGCCATAGCCGCTGGAGTAGTTATTAATAATATAAACGGTGCAAACGCCACGGCTCATATTGCTATTAGTAGTACTACTAAGCTATTGCCTAAGCTAATAACCGTAGTATTCGACTATACGTTCAACCAGCTGGGTTTACTTCGTGTAACGGGCATGGTGCCTACAGACAAACCAGATGTAATTGCTTTTGATAAAAAGCTAGGTTTTGAAGAAGAATTTATAATGAAAGATGGCGCTCCGGGCGCTGATATGCAAATTTTAGTTATGTGGCATGATAAGTGTCGCTGGCGCCCTAATAGGAGTTAATCATGGGTTGGAAAAGTGTTGACGCACCTGACTATAGTGGTATGGAGGAAGTAGCAAGAGAACAACTCGCTTTTTCCAAACAACAATACGAAGAATTCGCACCGGTTGCCAAAGAGATTGCTGGCCTTCAAATGCAAGCCCAGCGACAACAAATGGAGCAAGCGGCTGATTATTACGATTATCAACAAGAGACATTTCGGCCTTTAGAGCAGGGCTTAGTTAAGAAAGCACAAGAGATGGATACCGAAGCGTATCGTCAAGAGATGGCTGCTGAAGCCAGTGCAGCATCTGCTAGAGCTTTCTCAACTTCCAATGCTATGAACCAACGCTCTATGGCAGCTCGTGGTGTTAACCCTAACTCTGGCGCGGCTCGTGGTACATCTACTGCTACTGGCTTACAACAAGCGGCGATGAGGGCGCAGTCTATGACAGGCGCTAGACAGTCTGCACGTGATAGAGCAGATGCCGCACAATACCAAGCTGCTGGTTTAGGTCGTGGCTTAGCTACTAACTCGCTAGCTGCTTACCAAGGTGCTACTGGGGCAGGTACTGCGGCTGGTAATATGGGCATGGCTGCTGGCAATCAATATCAAGCTGGTTTAGCAGGTGCTGCTAGCACATATGGTAGTATGACTGGTTCGCAAGCGGGGCTATACGGCCAAGCTATGAACGCCCAAGGCGAGTTCTTCGGTGCCGCAATCGGTGCAGGAGCTACTCTGGCTTCTGACCGCAGACTTAAGAAAAATATCAGTCGAGTAGGTATAGATGAGAATACTGGCCTTAACTTGTACCAGTTCAACTATATTGATGAGCTTAAAGACGACGGCACTTACATCGGCGTAATGGCGGATGAGGTTAAGGCTAAATACCCTGAAGCAGTTATCACAATGAGTAATGGTTTCGATGCTGTTAACTACGAAGACTTGGGTATTGAGATGATTAAAGTAGGAGAAGAATAATGGGTTGGGCTTCAGGTTTTCAAGCAGGGTCAGCGTTAGCTGAACGAATTATGGCCGCTCGTGAGAAGCAAGCGCGCAAAGAAGAACTAGAGAAGTTGCAACAGCAGCGAGGCGCACAGGCTGAAATGCAGAGCCAGCAAGCCGCGCAAGAACAAGCGGCGATGGCGCAAGGTGTGCCATTATCTTCAGCAGCTCCTCAGCAACCTCTACCGTTTGAAGCGCAAGGTTTAGCACCGGGTGGCATGTCACCTGTGCAACAACAACCAATCATGCCGGGTCAGCCACAGCAAGGACTACAGTTTCAACAAGCTGCGAGCGAACTACCCACTATGAGTGAAGCTGACTACTTACGTGCTCAAGCAGATATTTACTCTAGATTCGGCGACCCCCAAACAGCTGCACAGTTTATGACACAAGCTCAAGGTCTAGAACGCCAAGCTGTAATGGATGACCGCTACAATGCACAACAACGCTTAGAGCAAGAACGCTATGACGCCGAGCAATCGGTGTTGTCCGCTGAGCGCGAGAGAGCTACGAAACTCTTTAACCAAGAGCAGGAAGACCGTGAATTAGCTAAAGCCAAACAGAAACTAGAAAAAGATGGTATGCAAGCGTTGCGCGCTGCTATTTCCGAAGGTGCTGATTCTCAGACTATTATGCAACTTCAGACTGGTTATGACCTTGACCCTGACAAAGTAGCTGAGCAAGTTAAGTTGCAATCAGGTCTAAAAGCTACGGACATACAAAAAGAACAACGTCGTATCATCGAAATGACAAAAGGCGCTGACCTAACTAAGCTGTTAGATTTACATGCGAAAGACGAAGGCATATCTCCGGGCTACAGTTTCAATAAATCTGTAGATGACAAAGGCGTAGTCACGCTATCTACAGTAGGTCCTGACGGCAAACCTACGGGTTCAACTATGCAGTTTGGTTCTGAGATTGAGGCTACAAGATATTTAACACAGCTCGCGCAAGACCCCATGGTAGCTATGGAATCTGCATACAATAAAGTTGTTTCAGATCGCGCTGCTAAAGCTAAGCTATTGATGGACCAAGCTGAGCGAGCTATAGAAATAGCTAAAATAGATGCAGGTAAACGTGAAGCAGCTGTCAAAGAAATTGGTGACTTAGCAAACAACCCTCAGTTTATGGCGGCTTTGCCGGGCGAACAGCAGAAGATGATCCAAAACTTAGTGTATGGTCCACTAGGCCTAGATAGCGGCATAGGTAAACCTGATAGACCTGAAGATGGCACTGATACTGGAGCTGATACTAAACCCAAAGACCTTAGCATTGAAGGACTTAGTAACTACAACGCAAGTAAGGATGCTAAACTACAAGCCGAAAATGCTAACTACGAGAGTAGAGTTCAAGAGCTTATGGGGCGTTATTCTTTCTCTGAGTTACTAGGTTTGAACGCACGTGCAGGTTTGTTAAGCGCTACGGAAAAGCGGGCGCTAGCCGATGCCGTTGAAAGGGCAAGAGAAATACATAACGCTAACGCGCCTATTCCTTACGAAAACATGTACTAGGGAGTCTCCTTACCGATGCCAATTTTTACTATTGAAGACCTGCGTTCGCAGATGCCTGAGTTCGTCGAGAAAGGCGCTAACGACGAGCAACTTATCCTACAATATGCTTCAGAGATTGGCGAAGACCCGATGGAGCTCGCTGATTATTTCGGCGTAGAGACTGGTAGGGACCGCTCAGCTATAGGGGCAGGTTTAAGTGCTGGTTTAGACACCTTGCAAACTATTGGACTTGGTACTCTCGCAGCTGGTGCAGAAGCGTTCGGTGCGGAAGACACAGCTGATAGACTAATGTACCAAGCAGAGGGGCAACAAGCTCAAGCGTTCTTACAAGGCAAACCAGAGTACGAGCGTATAGAAGACCAAGAATCTATTGGTGACTTTGCAGGATACATCCCATACCAAATAGCGAAAGGGCTACCTATAATGGGTGGTATAGCTGCTACTGGCGCAATTACTGGTGGCGTTGGTGCTGCGGCTGGTTTAACGGCTAGAGCCGCTACTATGGCTGGCACAGGCTTAGCTTCATATGGCACAGGTGTTGGTTCTTTATATGGGTCTGCATACGACGCATACCGTGAAGATGGTCAGCGCCCAAATTTAGGCGAAGTTTTTGCTAAAGCGCTACCTTACGCCGCAGCTGAGATGGTTTTGCCTACAGCAGTTGCTGGCACGGTTACTAAAGCTGGACTAAGACCTACAGCGGCTACACGAAGTCAAGCAACCCTACAAGGTATAGGTGGCGGGTTCGCTACTGAAGCTATTACTGAGACGGCACAGACAGGGTTAGAAATCTCTATGAACCCGTACTTGTCTGAGGAAGAAAAATATTCTCAGCTTCTAAACGCAGCTGTTGCTGGTGGTTTATCTGGTGGTGCTATAGGCGGAACAGTCGGAGCTATTGCTGGCCCTACTGAAACTGATTTAGCTAAGAGTGATAAACCTGTCGTTGAGCAGGAAGTGGCTCCTGTAATTGCAGCTCCTACTGAGCAACAAGAGTTAGATTTAGGCCGACCTACTGTGCTAGAAACAGAAATGCAGGACGAATTAGGTACGCCTGATACTGGCTTACGTGAGCCTGTCATTACAACCCCTAAAGATGCGCCTACACAAGCTGACTTAGAAATTGATGATGTTGAGCAGTTGGACTTAGACTTTACTGGCAACGAACTAATAGATAACGAAGTAAGTAAAGAGTACGACGCCCTTAAGCAAAGTATTGCCGGCATTAAGCAACTGCCTGTAGGCCAACGCAAAATAGCGGAGCGTAAACTTGCGAAGGCAGAAGAAGATTTATTTGAAGCGCGTGAAGTCATCCAAGCTATAAAGTCTAGCCCATCTAAAAGTGGCAAAGGTAAAGCTAGGCAGAAAAGAGCGTTGCTTAACGCACAGAAAAAAGAAGCTCAAGCGCTTGAAGTACAACAAACAACTAAAGCCGCGCTTGATTCCTATGAGGCTGGAACTGCCGCGTCTGACCGCCGTAAGAAACTTCAAAGTGCGTTTAAGGCATATGGCCGTGTTGGCTTCGATAATATAAACCAAGAGCAGCAAGAGTTACTACGCGAAGTTTCTCCAACCATTGCTTCTCTTAACCCTAAGCCAGAGTCTACACTAGATGCGGTTGAGCAAATAGAAAACGAGGCTGTAGAGCAGTCTGATAAGAAAGCTGAAGTAGTCAAAGAAGAAGTAGAAGCATCCAAAGAAGTCGAAGACATGGATGTTAATGCTGACGAGGCGGCCCTTATAGCAGCTATGGAAAAACTAGATGCTCGTTACGGCTCTGAACAAGGCAAGGCTAGTGGTAAACTAAATCTAGATAAACGTGTAATACAAGGCGTCGTGCGTATGTTGCGCGATAATACAGTAGAGCCTAAAGCGCGTGTTACCGTGCCTAAGACTAATAAGACTGATACTGAAGCAACTGCACAAAATGCTGAGCAGATGGAGCTAATCTATGCTGCGGCGATGGATGTTGTTAGAGCTTCTAAAAAGTTATATGACGACGAGCAGAACGCTGTTAGGTCAGTTGACCCTGATAAGCCGGATTCTAGTGTGCAACTTAAAACAGCACGCCGTGCAATCAAAGGGCGTTTACAACTCAAAGATAAAGTTGAGACGTTTATCAAAGCTGCTGGTTCAGAGACAGACGCGGAAGCAATCATCGAAGCGTTTAAATCTCGTGCGGAACTAAATGACGCGCGTGCTAAAAAGTCTAACCCTGACAGATTCTTCGATATTGCTGAGAGCATTGGTCGGACTAAAATAGAATCAACACAAGGTCTAACCGAAGCCGTAGATACTTTATTATCTGTGCCATTTGCTGACTATAAGAATAACTTACTGGACGAAGCTGATGTAGTTGGTAGCCGTGCAACGCGCTACAACAAGAAGAAAGAAGCTAACCCAGCAGTTACTAAGAAGTTACGCGAATACAAGACTAAAGGTTACTTTAGAGATGCAGGTGGTAAGAAGTTACGTTTTAAAGGTTTTGAAGCTATCTTAGAAAGTATCACAGACGCAGGTAGCACAGATACGCTGTATGAAAAAACTATTGCTGGTGGTATAAAGCAAGCATTGCGTGCTATGAGAAAAGAAGGGATTAAAGAAGTTAAGGTTAAGTTCCTAGAAGATACTAAGGACGAATTCCCTAACTACAACCCTGTCACTCATACAATTACGATTAGCGAAAACGCTTCAAAAGAAGAAATCTTGCACGAAGGTCTTCACGCAGTAACTCAGTGGTGGGTAACTGCTAACCCTGATAGCGAGCAAGTATCTAACCTAAGCTCTGCGCTAGATGAAATATTCGACGCTGTAGACGATGGTGTGCTAGAAAATATCGACCTGCCTACTTGGCAAAAACAAGAGGCGTTAGACGTTATTCAGTTACTACGTAGATTACGTGACGAAGGCAAAGAAAACGCTGCGGTGCTAGAATTAGTGTCATACGGCTCTACTATGCACTCACTTAAGAAAGTAATTAAAGGCATTAACGCACTTGATTCTAAACCTGAAGTTGGAGCTTTCTATACGATTCTTGGTAGGTTGTGGGGTAGACTAATACAAGTAATCCGTGCAGCTATCGGTGCGCCTGAGTCAGTAGCGCAGTCTGTTGTTGATAACACTTTCTGGATTTTGGACAATGTAATCGCTGATGCTGACGTAGACTCGTTCAACCAAACAAGAAAGAGCGATAAGTTAAACTATGGTTACGACCCGCAGTCTGACGCAATGCCTACCACGCCAAGCGGCAACCAGAATGGTGACATTAACTTATCTAACTACAGTCGTAAGAACCGCAATAAAGTGCTTACTTTCCAAGCGTTTTTTGACCTCATCCACTGGGATAAAGGCGTTGAGTTCGTAGGTAGTAAGCTAACCGCGGTAGCAGATAAAATAAGAGAAGAGTATCCCGGTGCGCAACGTGTAATATCGTACTTCAACACGCAGTTTAACTCTAACGACAACGCAACTAGAAATATACGTGAGCTGAAACGCAATATTCAGATACCTCAGCAATCGGCTAACTATATTTCAGATAAACTTAAGTACGAAAGTAGTGAAAACGTCGTTGCTATATTGAAATATCTAGACGGTGATAAAGGCGCTATTGAGGGTATTAAAGACTATGCTAGATTAGAGGACATGGCATCCAAACTACGAGAGTATATAGACGAATTTATCAGCATACTGCCAGAAGAAGAGCAAGCGTTTTTCCAAGAAGGTAACTTTACTGACTCGCTACTATTCGTTCGTACATCTGCTGATGTCGCTAAGTCTGGATTGCGTGCGGATAGAATATCTTCATTAATAGGTAGACAATCTGATTCAGTTGACCTTGTAGATATTGAGAGTAACCCTGACCTATATAGATTTGAAGACGGTCGTATAGACTACAGCGGCAAGTTCTACAAAGTAGAAGTGCGCACTAACTTAGACTCGTATAGCGTATTCGTAGATGTTGATGTATATGACCAACTTAACGGTGAGCTACCAATTACTGATGGCATGTACAATACTGACCTAGATACAGAGTATCGTTTCTCTGGTAAAGTTAAAGACAAAGCCGTGTTCCGTGCTAACCGCAACTATAAGCAAGCAATGGACAAAGCCAAGGCTGAAGACTACGCCACGGCGATTGAGAACACTATCCATGCACTCGCGCACAATTATGCCACTCGTAACTTTGCGAAAGCCATGCTGACAGATGGGTATGACGCTGGGTACCTTCTTAATGATGAGGCATCGTTTGAGGCGTGGAAAATTACTACGAATGAAGAACGTGTAGCAGAGGGCAAAGAACGAGTTGATTACAAACTCATCAAAAGTGGTGACATTGAAGCTGCTAAACAAGGATTTACAGAGAAGTTCCGTGCGAACACCTATTGGGTAGAAGTACCTGCTGGGTATGGTGAGCTTAGTGGCAAAATTATTCACGGGCCAGTTTGGGCGCATATAACTGACTCAACTGACAGATCTGTGCCGTTTGAAGAAATCGCTGAAAT
>P_2C_Liq_3_UnCtyDRAFT_100342_pt1 | contig 14067 bp, 9 predicted proteins | sample Pon2CUnioCityCA_3_FD_9720 | JGI IMG/M metagenome (IMG submission 9720)
TTTTATAAAACCAACACCAACCGTATTATTCGTTTTTGGGTTGATTAAAATAAAAGAACCATTAGATTTATTGTCTTTATATGAATCGAACAATAATGGTTTACTTAATTTTAATTGAATATCTCCTATTTGATTTAATGCTAATGCTGATGGGTTTTCTTCAATACCCGAAAAATCAGTTTTGATAATACTATTTAATTGCGTAATTTTTGCTTGCGCATCGTTAACACCGTGTTTGATATAATATTTTTGTGATGCTTGTAATGGGGCTGAATCCATCCAACAAATAGTTGCCTCTAATTGTTTAGCAATGGTTGGTTGCTCATCTACTTTTACTAACATATCTCCTCTACTTACATTTACATTATCTGTTAAGGTTATGGTTACAGAACTTCCTCTTTTTGCTTTTAGATATTCTTTATCAAAAAAATTAATACTTTTAATTTTCGATTTTGTTAATGACGGAAGAATAGCAATTTCATCACCAACTTCGAAATCACCTCCATAAATCTTACCTGCGTAACCTCTATAATCATGATATTTATCTGTTTTTGGTCTGATGACAGTTTGTACAGGAAAACGTGTTTGGGAAGCATCATTAATATCTTCTGTATCTAATTTTTCTAAGTGATGCAGTAACGTTTCTCCCTGATACCATGGCATATTATCAGATTTTTCAACTACATTATCACCTTTTAAAGCTGATAAAGGAATAAATGTTAGCTGCTGACCTTTATATTCACTTTTACTTGCTAAATATTCAATTTCTCCTTTAATGATATTGTATTTTTCTTCTGAAAAATCAACTAAATCCATTTTATTAATAGCGATGACAACATCTTTTATTCTTAGTAAATTATTGATAAAAAAGTGACGATACGTTTGCTCTACAACTCCGTTTCTTGCATCAATTAAAACAATTGAAGCCTGAGCTGTTGAAGCACCTGTAACCATATTTCTGGTATATTCAATATGACCTGGTGTATCTGCGATAATGAAACTCTTTTTTCTTGTCGAAAAATAAATATGAGCCACATCAATGGTAATTCCTTGTTCACGTTCTGCAACCAAACCATCAGTAGCTAAAGAAAAATCTAAATAGTCAAAACCTCTTTGGCGACTTTTTTCTTCTATGGCTTGTAATTTATCATCAGTTAATGATTTGGTATCGTATAAAATACGACCAATCAAGGTACTTTTACCATCATCTACACTGCCTGCTGTTGCTATTTTTAAGTGCCCCAACCCAGCCTTCACCAAAGGGGAAGGAGTTGAGTTTGTTTGTGTTTTATTGCTATTCATAATTCAAGCCCATCCTAACCTTCCCAAAGGGAAGGAACACTCTTGTGGAAAGTGTTGTTTCTACTAATTTTACCAATATTTTTATTATACCTACAAGGTTTTTGAAACCTTGCAGGATGTTGCTTCCGATTTTACCCCCTTTGGGGGAAAGGGGGCTAAAAATACCCCTGCTGTTTTCTTTTTTCCATTGCTGCTTCAGAACGTTTATCATCGATTCTTGCGCCTCTTTCTGAAATGGAGGAATCTCTAATTTCTTCTACAACCTTTACAATATCTACTGCGTCTGATAATACAGCTGCAGTACAGCTCATATCACCAACCGTTCTAAAACGTACCATTCTTTCTACAACTTCTTCTTCTTCATCTCTATACACCACCTCATCATCTGCAGACCAAATCATTCCATCACGAACAAATGTTTTTCTTTTGTGTGCAAAATAGATCGAAGGAATTTCAATTTGTTCTTGTTTTATGTATGACCAAACGTCTAATTCTGTCCAATTAGAAATTGGAAAAACACGCACATTCTGCCCTAAATCGATGCGCCCATTCAACATATCGAACACTTCTGGCCGTTGGTTTTTTTCATCCCATTGGCCAAAATCGTCTCTTACAGAAAAAATTCTTTCTTTGGCTCTTGCTTTTTCTTCATCTCTTCTTGCACCACCAATACAAGCGTCAAAACCAAATTCTTCTATGGCATCTAGCAAGGTTTCCGTTTGCAACATGTTTCTACTTGCATACCTACCTGTTTCTTCTTTAACTCGACCTGAATCGATATTATCTTGCACATCTCTAACAATTAACTCGACACCTAATTCCTTTACTAATCTGTCTCTAAACTCTATAGTTTCCAGGAAATTATGCCCAGTATCTATATGCATTAAAGGAAAAGGAATTTTAGCTGGAAAAAAGGCTTTTTGCGCTAATCGAACTAAAGTGATACTATCTTTTCCTCCAGAAAAAAGTAATACAGGTTTTTCTAACTGTGCTACTACCTCTCTAAAAATATAAATAGCTTCACTTTCTAAAGCATCTACGTGTATTGTATTTTGATTCATTATAATGGCCCATCCTAGCCTTCCCAAAGGGAAGGAACTCTTACTCGGGTTTGTAAGCGTTTTTATATTTTTGGTTTCTCGCTGTTTTTCTTAAATATGTAAACCACATTCTCTATTACTCTCAACTTTTGTTGGGTCGAAATATGTAAATTCATTTGGCAAACCTTTTTCTTCTAAATAAGCGTCTAATTCTTTATCAGACCAATGGTAAAAAGGACTTACTTTAATGATACCATCTTTACTTTGTGAAACTACATCGATACTATTTCTAAAAGCGGTTTGCCCTTTCCTTAAGTTGGTAAACCAAACATCTGGTTGATGTTCTTGCATCGCCCTAGAAAATGGCTCTAACTTTACTTGTTCCGTAAAAATTGCGTGCTTTGGATCTTCTATGGATGGCACTCCTAAAACCACATTTCTATGTGCTACTGTTTGTTTTGGGGTGTATAATTGAATATTTAAATTCAGTTTATTAATGATTTCTTCTGCGTGTCTATAAGTTTGTACTGTATTATAACCAGTATCACACCAAATTACTTTGATGTCTTGTTTCACTTCTGTAACCGCTTTTAAAATAGCGACTTCATAAGGCCTGAAATTGGTTGTAATTACTGGATTATTAGCATAAGAAATTCCCCAAGAAATAATTTCTGTTGGACTTTTATCTTTTAATTCTTTGTTTATAATATCTAAATCTAAGCTCATTATTTTCCCCATTTTACTTTATTCCAAATTCTTTCATGAAAGAAATACAGTAGTAACTTTGTTAAAAAATCTACAGATGCAATTGATGCTGCTAATACAATTTTACCGGTAAGAATGTATGAAACCACTAAAGTATCTAGTGTACCAATAACTCGCCAACTTAAAGCCTTTGCAATACTTCTTATTGGTTTTTCAGAAATTTTATCTTCGTCAAAACTTTGTTTTGCTATTTTTTCACTAAAAATCATTTGATCTGTAATCATACTAATTTGACAATATTATTACCCTATTTAATTAGTAGGGAATGCAAACATACATGATTTATTGATAAAAAATTACTGTTGAAACATAATAATTACTAAATCCCTATAGATTTAGTAGATTAATAATAAAAGAAAGCTATTTTTATGAATATGTAATTACTAAAACCTTTTAGTTAAAAAAATTATAAGGGAATCAAAACAATCTTAAGTAATAAGATTAAGGATTAAAAAGTTTTACCTAAAGTAAGTTGTAAAGGAATGGCAACACCATCATTTCTGGTAAAAATATTACCATTTGAATAATGCAAAATACGCAACTCGATATTGTATTTTCGTTTTTCGCCAAAGAAAACACCAAAACCCATTGTGTCTTGAAAGGTTGTTTTTGGTCCTGATTTAAAACCATCAATATCAGCCTTAGAGATAAATGCTGGNCCAATTATGGAATAATTTGNATAAAAATCATACTCTTTTTTTCGCATCAAATAAAAACGTAAAACAGGAAAAATAGAAAACGCGAAAACATCAGTTTTACCTTCTCTAGATCGAAAATAAGTGGCGCTTACACCCCAATCTAAAGAAAATATTTTTTCTGATCTATAAATTAATCTTTGATACGTTAAAGATATAGCGTGTTGTGCTTTTACTTCGCCAACCCAAAAAATAGGAATTCCGAAACTTTCAAAATCACCTACTGGTAAACTCATTCCAAAAAATTGATTGAATCCGAAACCAATTTCTCCAGTTCCATAACTGACTTGAAAAATATTAGTTGGAAAAAAATATTCATTAGTAGCATTTTTATCAGCAGTTTTATCATCAACTTGCTGTAAATGATATTCAAAACCCAATGAAGCTTGAGAAATTGATGGTTGATTGTATTTTGTTGATTTGGGTAAAAATGTTCCGTTTGCAGACAATCGCCACTTATCTGACAATCGATATTGAAATCCAAAACCATAAATTAAACTTGCATAATGTGCATCATCATAAATTACTTTGTCATTAATAGCAAAACCAAATCTGGTTAAATTAGCAACTCCCGCTTCAAGATAAAAAGATGTTTTTTCTTGTAGTTTAACATCTTTTTTAAGTGATAATGACCAAGCATTGATCCACACACTTCTTTCGTAACCGATATTGTTTACATTATCGTACTTAAACCAAGAAGCGGGTCTCATTGTACCAAACTGTACGGATACCTCTTCGCTTAATTTATGTCCTAAAAGAAGTCTCCCAGAAAACCAATTTCTACTGAAGGTCTCTGTTTGATAACCCTCAATTAAATTATCGTTTGAAAACGGATAAAAAATACCTCCAAAATTAAGGCTGTAATAAGAGTTTGCTAAAAAGTTGGTAAACTTGGTTTTTTGTTGTTTTTCCTGACTATAAAAATCCGAAGAAAAAAAGAGTACTGCAATTAATACGAATAGTTTTTTCATAGGGAAATGAGGTTTATTTTCTATTCTGATTGCTTTTCAGTTAACGTTAAATCTGCTAAAGTTGTATTTCTAAATATTTGTAACGTATTGTCTCGAACTTGAATCATCAATTTATGAACTGCGCAAGTATTTTCATCTGGGCAATCTTCACATTTTTCATAAAAATTTAAGCTGACACAAGGCACCATAGAAATTGGTCCTTCTAAAATCCTATAAATTGAAGTCATTAAAATTTGGCTAGGATCTTTTAATAAGTAATAACCACCACCTTTCCCTTTTTTAGAACCTAATAGGCCGTTTTTACGGAGCGTTAACAAAATACTTTCTAAAAACTTAAGTGAAATATTTTCACTTTTCGAAATCGTAGCAATTTGCACAGGAGTTTTAGATTCCTGTTTTGCTAAAAACGTGAGCGCCTTTATTCCGTATTTTGTTTTTTTAGAAAGCATTGGGCTAATATAAGTATTTTAAAACGTTTTAGTAATTTCTTTACTTAAAGCGTTTACCATTATTACTGCTTATTTTCTAAGGCTTGACGTAAATCTGCAATAATATCATTTACATTCTCTAAACCAACCGAAATACGCACTAAACCATTTGTAATACCAACTTCTAAACGATCTTCTTCGGATAATCTTCCGTGTGTTGTAGAAGATGGATGCGTTACAATTGTTCTGGTATCGCCTAAATTTGCTGAGAGTGAGCACATTTTAATGTTGTCTAGAAATTTTCTACCCGCTTCGATTCCGCCTTTAATTTCGAAAGCAACAATATTACCTCCTAATTTCATTTGCTCTTTAGCCACTTTGTACTGAGGATGTGATTTTAAAAAAGGATACTTTACCAATTGTACATTCTCATTTTTTTCTAAAAACTTGGCAACTTTTTTGGCATTTTTGCAATGTTGTTCTACTCTTACAGCTAAAGTTTCTAAACTTTTAGACAAGACCCAAGCATTAAAAGGCGACATTGCTGGCCCAGTATTTCTGGCAAACAAATAGATTTCTCGCATCAATTCTTTATTGCCCACTGTAACGCCTCCTAAAACACGTCCTTGACCATCGATTAATTTTGTTGCAGAATGAATTACCAAATCTGCACCAAATTTAATAGGCTGTTGAATATAAGGGGTTGCAAAACAATTATCTACAATAAAAATAAGATTATGTTTCTTAGCTATTTTACCAATCAACGCTAAATCTAAAATATCTACTGCAGGGTTTGTTGGGGTTTCTATATAAAGAATTTTTGTGTTTTTTTTGATTAAACTTTCGACCAAATCAACTTCATCAACCTTAAAATATGAGGTTTCGATATTCCATTTTGGTAAAAATTTGGTAAACATACTGTGTGTAGAACCAAATACCGATCTGCAAGAAACTACGTGATCACCAGCATTGAGCAACGCTGCAAATGAGGTAAAAATTGCAGACATTCCTGTTGCAAAAGCATACCCAGCTTCTGCTCCTTCCATTGCTACAATTTTATTTACAAACTCGGTTGTGTTTGGGTTTGTAAATCTGCTGTATAAGTTTCTTTCTTTTTCTTCTGCGAAAGATGCTCGCATTTCTTCTGCATCATCAAAAACAAAACTTGATGTTAAATATAAAGGTGTAGAATGCTCAGAAAACTGACTTCTTTCTGTTTGTGTTCTAATTGCTTCTGTTTCTAAATGTTTATTCATCATTTTAATATACCTACACGATTTTTGAAACCTTGTAGGAATTTTAGTTGTTATGTTTTGCTAATCTTAAAATATCTCCAAAAACACCTCTTGCAGTAACACTTGCGCCTGCTCCTGCGCCTTGAATTACAATAGGTTGTTCTCCATAAGACTCTGTATAAATTTCAAAAATTGCATCAGAACCTTTTAAAGAACCTAAAGGCGTACTTTCTGGAGTAGAGACTAATTTTACTTCTAAATTTCCCTTTTCTTTGGATAAATCTCCACTTAGTTCGCCAATATAACGTAAAACGTGATTTGGTTTTTGCTCCTCTTTTAGGGTTTGATATTCATCATTTAATAATTCTAAATTACTTAAGAAATCATCAACTGAACCTTCTCTTAAATGTTCTGGAATAAGGTTTTTAATGGCAACTTCGTGAAATTCGTTTTCTAATTCTAACTCTCTTGCTAAAATTAAGAGTTTTCTAGCCACATCATTTCCACCCAAATCTTCTCTTGGATCGGGTTCTGTAAAACCTTTGGATATTGCTTCTTTCAAAATTTCTGAAAAAGGAATGTTTTTAGCTGAAAAATTATTAAATAAATAGCTTAAACTTCCTGAAAAGACCCCTCTTATTTTGGTAATATTTTCTCCAGATTCATGCAATAAACGAATGGTATCAATTAAAGGCAAACCTGCACCAACATTGGTTTCGTATAAATATTGTTTTTTGTATTCTTTTAACTTTGCCCTTACTTCTTGATAAAAATCAAAAGACAAGGTATTTGCAATTTTATTACAAGAAACGAGATCGAAACCTGCTTCTATAAACGGAATATAATTACTCACAAAATTTACGCTAGCTGTATTATCTACCGCAATTAAATTTTCAAAATGATGTTTTTTTGCAAATTCAATGATGTCTTTTACAGTTGTATTTTCCTGACCTGTAGTAAATAAATCCTCTTTCCAATTTTTAGAAACTCCGTTTTTACTTAGCAATACTTTTTTTGAGTTTGCTACTGCAAAAACATTTAACTGAATTTTTCTGCGTTCTAAAACAGATTGCGTATTTTCTATAATTTGATCGATTAAAGTACCGCCTACTAAACCTTTGCCAAAAATTGCGATGTTTACTTTTTTAGTAACTCCGAAAACTTGACCATGAATTACATTCACAGCTTTGTGTAAATCCTTTTTTTGAACCACCAAACTTACATTTTTCCTAGAAACGGTATTGTTAAATAAAAGTGGTACAATTTGATTTTTTATCAAGGCATTATAAGGCAAATGGAATTCGCTTAAATCTTGCCCAATAATAGAAATTATGGCAACATCATCTACCACAGCAATACGATTTACATCTTGAGCATAAAAATCATTTTCGAACTCTCTTTCTAAAGCTAGTACTGCTTCTGTTGCTTTTTCTGCATCTATAATTAACCCAATTCCTCTTTCGGATGAACCTTGGGCAATAATACTTACACTAATATTTCTATCGCTTAAGGTTTTAAATATACGCGCATCTACTCCTACTTTTCCTAACAAACCTCTACCCTCAAAATTTAACAAAGCTACGTTATCAATGGTAGAAATAGATTTGATTCCTTTTGTAGATGATTCTGATGTGATTAATGTTCCTTTATCTTCTTTATTAAAAGTGTTTAAAATTCTTAAATTGATGTTTTTTTCCAGCAAAGGAATGATGGTTTTTGCATGTAAAATTGTAGTGCCAAAATTTGCCAATTCGTTAGCTTCAGAGAACGATAATTGCTCGATTTTTTTTGCATCGGCTACAAAATCTGGATTGGCTGTAAAAATTCCGCTTACGTGCGTGTAATTTTGCAACTCATCTGCATCTAAAAAATTGGCAAGCAAAGAGGCTGTATAATTACTACCATTTCTTCCTAAAGTGGTTGTTTCTCCTTTTTTGCTGGCAGCGATAAAACCAGTAGCAATATGAACTGCATTGGTATTTTCTTTAAAGTATTGAATTGTATTTTCTTTAGAAATGGCATATATGGGCTGTGCGTTACCAAAACTTTCATCTGTAATAATTAATTTTCTGGTATCAACAGCATTCGAAAGAATACCTTTTGCTTCTAACAAATTTGCGATTAATTTTGCCGATAACAACTCGCCTTGAGCTAAAACTTCGTCTTTAATTTTCTGGCTATAATCGCCTAATAAAGAAACTCCTTCAAAAATAGTTTCTAAAGTTTTAAATTCTTCAGAAAAATCTATGTCGTTGTTGGGTTCTTGTTGATATTGTTTAAACTTTTCAAACTTTGTTTTATACTCTTTCTTATCAGCCGATTTCTTTAAAATAGTTTCTAAATCGTTCGTTGAATTGCCCCTTGCAGAAACTACAATTGTAATGTTTTCTTTATTTTTGAGTTTATTGACAATGATTTCGATTGCATTTTCTAATCCTTTTCCGTTTGCTAAAGATTTACCTCCAAACTTAATTACCTTCATTTTTTTCTTTCTGTAATCTTTATTAAAAATAGGTTCAATAATTTTTTGTAGCTGGTCGTATTCCATTAAAAAAGCATCATGACCGTGCACCGAATTTATTTCGTTATAAGTAACGTTATCTTTAGTTAATGCCAATTTTTTATGTGTTTCTCTATTCTCTTCTGCTGTAAAAAATAAATCAGAGTCTACGCCAATAATGTGAATGTTCGCATCAATATTATCGAGTATTTCAATATCCTTTTGTCCTCCTTTTGTAACATCAATTGTTTTTAATAATTGATTCATTAGTTTATAGGATGACAATTGATAGCGTTCTTGCAGTTTTTTTCCATGATGTAACAACCAACTTTCTACATTAAAAATGTCTGAGTCGTTGTTTTTAGAGCGATGAAAACGCTCTTTAAATGATTCTGGCGTTCTATAACACAACATTGCGTGCATTCTCGCATCATGAACAGGATTACTAGAATTTACCAAAAACTGTTCTTGAATTTGACAGTTAGCTATTAACCAATCTGTAGATTTCCAATCTGTTGCAATAGGCAAAAAATGTTGCGTTATTTTGGTGTTTACAACTACCATTTCCCATGCAATTCCGCCACCTAAAGAACCACCAATTAAAGCAAATAATTGATTTATGTTCAATACTGACAATCCTTGTAAAAATAGTTGCGCAACATCTCTTGCAATAAAATCTTTGTAGTTATCAATTAAGAAACCATCAAAACCATTTCCTGGAATATTGAAAGATAAAATAGTGTAAACAGCGGTATTTATAGCTTTTTCATCACCAACAATATCTTGCCACCATCCATTTTTGCCAGCCACTTCGCTATTTCCAGTTAATGCATGATTGATTAAAACTACAGGAGCTGTGCCCAATTTTTGACCAAATATTTGATANCTTAAATTTAGTTCAGCAATGAAAACCCCAGNTTCTGTGGTAAAATCTTTTATTTTGATATGTTGCAAATGATGTTTCANTTATTTTACTAATTTGTCTGTTCGAGCACAATCGAAAAATTTNAAATCGAAAACAAAAAAACCTTTCGACTGCGCTTCAAGCAGACATTCTTAAGAAATTATATTTCTAAAAAAGCAGCTTTTAAATCTGCTTTTAAATCTTCAAGATCTTCAATACCTACTGATAATCTTATTAAATCTGAAGAAACTCCAGCTGATGCCTGTTCAGCCTCATCTAATTGTTGATGAGTAGTACTTCCTGGATGAATTATTAATGATTTCGTATCTCCAATATTGGCTAATAAAGAAAATATTTTGGTGTTATCTGCTATCTTTTTTGCTGCCTCATAACCACCTTTTGGTCCAAAAGTAACTATTCCACTTTGTCCTTTTGGCAAATATTTATCAGCTAAAGATTTGTATGTACTACTTTCTAAACCAGGATAATTTACCCATGCTACTTCATCTTGCGCTTCCAACCATTTTGCCAATGCTAAGGCATTTTCTGAGTGTTGTTTTATTCTTAAAGGTAAGGTTTCTAAACCTTGAATAATATTAAATGCATTTGTTGGACTTATAGCTCCTCCAAAATCACGTAATCCCTCTAAAATCAATTTAAAAGTGTACGATGCTGCTCCTAAAGCTTCGTGATATTTTAATCCATGATACCCTGCAGAAGGTTCTGTAAATTCCGGAAATTTACCATTAGCCCAATTAAATGTACCTGCGTCAATAATGGCACCCCCTAAAGACGTTCCTTGCCCACCAATATACTTTGTTAGTGAATGAATTACAATATTTGCTCCATATTTAATAGGATTTAATAACGCTGGTGTAGCCACTGTGTTATCAACAATAAAAGGAACCTCTGCTGCTTTAGAATGTACTGCTATTGCCTCTAAATCTAAGACATCTAATTTTGGATTTCCTAAGGACTCTACAAAAAACGCCCTTGTATTATCTTGTACAGCTGCTGTAAAATTATCTGGATTGGATGCATCTACAAACGTTGTTGTAATACCGAATCTCGGTAAAGTTACGCTTAACAAATTGTAGGTTCCGCCATACAAACTGCTAGAAGCAACGATATGATCTCCAGCTTTTAAAAGCGTTAATAAACCTGTGGAAATTGCTGCTGTTCCAGAAGCAAAAACTACGGCTCCAATTCCGCCCTCTACAGCTGCCAAACGTTCTTGCAAAATTTGATTTGTAGGATTATTTAATCGGGTATAAATAAACCCTAATTCTGCCAATGAAAATAAATTTGCAGCATGTTCTGAGTTGTTAAAAACATACGATGTTGTTTGATAAATTGGCACTGCTCTTGTACCTCCATTTGCCTTTACATCATGGCCTGCGTGCAACGCATTGGTTGCTAGTTTGTGTGTACTCATTTTTCTATTTTTTTTGAGTTAATAAATTAATTCAAAAGTCAAAATGCATCAATACTAATTTTTTATTGATGTACTTACTAGAAAAATGTTATTAAGAAATCTACAAATGCACTGAGGCGTGCTTGCTTTTTGGGTTATCTATCCAATTTCTGATAAATGAATCTGAAATTAAGTAGAATTTAGCACCTTCTTTTTCTCTAGAAAAGGGTTGCTAAGGCTTCAATGGGTCTAATCCCTCTGCCTTTCTTGATAACATTTCAATAAGTTATTGAACTTTGTGAGTGCAAATATAATGTCAGAAAAAATTAAAAACCAAATAAAAAGTGCTTTATTTTAAATTATTACAGATATGCTATTTATAAACTTGTAATTTTAGAGGTGAATACATTAAAAAAGACATTATTGTATTTTAACTGATAATATCATAACCAAATATTATCATAATAAATTCTATTATTTATATTTTAAATGTAACTTTGCATCACATTAAGAGGAAAAATTTGAACTGATTGCAACCTCTCGTGCTGAATTTATTTCAGCACCCTTTACTTAATTTTTAGGATACTCTTTCAAAGATCCTGAAACAAGTTTAGGACAAAATGCTAAAGCAGTAATTTTCTACTTCTTTTAGCGACTGTGCAATCAATTTTTATTTTTAACAATAAGAAAACAAGATTTATATGTCATATTTATTTACATCAGAAAGTGTTTCTGAAGGTCATCCAGACAAAGTTGCAGATCAAATTTCAGACGCTTTAATTGATAATTTTTTAGCTTTTGATAAGTCTAGTAAAGTGGCTTGCGAAACTATGGTAACTACTGGTCAAGTTATTTTAGCAGGAGAAGTAAAATCAAATACCTATTTAGATGTTCAAAAGATAGCAAGAGATGTTATCAATAAAATTGGATACACAAAAAGCGAGTACATGTTTGATGGAAATTCTTGCGGAGTTTTATCTGCGATTCATGAACAATCTCCTGATATTAATCAAGGTGTAGATAGAGCAAATCCAGAAGATCAAGGTGCAGGAGACCAAGGAATGATGTTTGGTTATGCCACTGATGAAACAGAAAATTACATGCCTTTGGCTTTAGAATTATCACATAGATTATTAAAAGAATTGGCAGCATTAAGAAGAGAAAATAAAGCCATTACCTATTTAAGACCAGACGCTAAAAGTCAGGTTACTATAGAGTATTCTGATGATAATATTCCTCAAAGAATAGATGCTATTGTAATCTCTACACAACACGACGAATTTGANGCTTCTGAAGAAGCAATGTTATCCAAAATTAAAAAAGATATTNTAGATATTCTAATTCCTAGAGTNGTNGCAAAATTACCCGCACATATTCAGAAATTATTTACAGATGATATTACCTATCACATAAACCCAACAGGAATTTTTGTAATTGGTGGACCTCATGGAGACACTGGTTTAACAGGACGTAAAATTATCGTAGATACCTATGGAGGAAAAGGAGCGCATGGAGGTGGTGCATTTTCGGGTAAAGACCCGAGTAAAGTAGACAGATCTGGGGCTTATGCCACAAGACACATTGCCAAAAACTTAGTTGCTGCTGGTTTGTGTAAAGAGGTTTTAGTGCAGGTTTCTTATGCTATTGGTGTCGCAAAACCTACAAGTATAAATGTAGAAACTTATGGAACAGCAAAAGTTGATTTAACTGATGGAGAAATCAGTAAAAAAGTAGAACAAATTTTTGATATGCGTCCTTATTTTATAGAACAACGCTTAAAACTGAGAACGCCTATTTATTCTGAAACTGCCGCTTATGGACATATGGGGAGAACTCCAGAAATAAAAAGTGTAACCTTCTCAAATCCTATGGGAGAAACTGTTTCTGAAGAAGTAGAAACGTTTACTTGGGAAAAATTAGATTATGTAAACCAAGTAAAAGAAATATTTGGTTTATAAAAAATAGCACAAAACTAATTGCCATAAAATCCTTTTAAAACCTATATTTTAAAAGGATTTTTTTTGATGCCTATGCCTTACATTACCGTTCATCGACACCTAATGGTAATTGAATGTTGAAAAAACTTCCATAATCTTATATTATAAAAATAAAGTTCATAAATTTATACCTTGCACACTCTTAAAATCTAAGTTTATATACTTTATATATTATAATTATGAAACAAATAAGCCCCTACTTTGTATTTCTTTTAATAATCTTTTTTAGTTCTTGTGTGCCTAACGATGTTACTGTTCAGGAAACTAATTCAGATGAAGTTTCAGAAAATGCAATTCGAGATTTAGAAAACTTAGTAATTCCGAATGAATTTAATTTTGAAACAGAAAGAAATGTAACTTTAAGAATTAATGATGCAACACCCTATGTTAAATATGAAATCTTTGCCTACGCAGACAATTATAGCTCTGAAGCTGAAAATATTTCTAATGCATTAAATAACTTAATTTATGTTGGAAAACCGTTTGAAGGCCTAATTAATCACCAATTTAGTTTGTCTACCACAATTAACAAAATATACCTTTTAAGAAAAGATGGCCTCGAGTATTCTTCTGAAATTATCGACGTTTTAAATGATAGAATTGATTTCTCTGTAGTGACTAAAAAAACTACTAAAGCAAAAAAAAATAAAAACGATGCCTGTTCAGAGTGTACCGATAATTTCTTTTTAAATGGGAATTTTGAAGAAGGCCCAACACTACCAAACAATTATATCATTACTGATGAAAACAATGTAGAGGGATGGGCTACAACTGCAACCGATGGTAAAATTGAATTGTGGAAATCTGGTTTTAATA
>P_2C_Liq_3_UnCtyDRAFT_100347_pt1 | contig 13963 bp, 11 predicted proteins | sample Pon2CUnioCityCA_3_FD_9720 | JGI IMG/M metagenome (IMG submission 9720)
GATGTTGGGCGCGCTCGCCTTTCAGTATATCGGCAACATGCCGCCCTGTAAGCTCTGCTACTGGCAGCGCTACCCCCATATCCTGGCCATTGTCATCGCCGTGATCGGCCTGTTTGTGCCGGGCCGGCTCTGGCCTCTCCTTGGNGCAGGCGCAGCCCTCACAACTGCCGCGATCGGGATCTATCACACGGGTGTGGAGCGCAAGCTCTGGGAAGGGCCGTCGAGCTGCTCCTCCAACACTGTCTCGGGCCTCAGCGGCTCGGATCTTCTGGCCCAAATCATGTCAGCGCCCATCGTGCGCTGTGATGAGGCACCTTGGGAGCTGTTTACGCTGTCCATGGCCAGCTGGAACGCGATCGTGTCCATCGCTCTTGCCCTCATCTGGCTCGCCGCCGCCAAGAACCGCGTTTGAGCGCACGCTGCATTCATTAATTTTGGGTTAAGGCCGACGGTGCTCAGGCGGTGCACGCATGGTGCACGCCCGGTGCACGCATATCACCCCCCTCATTTTGCCGCGCTGCGCACCGTTAACCCGAGCGCGCGCTGGCCTTCAGCCCGTGGCCTTCTTGGTGCTCAAAAGCAAGGATGTCTCCGAAGTCGCAACCCCGTCGAGCTTGCGGATCTGGGTCAGAACCGCATCAAAAGCCTCTAGGCTGTCTGTTCCGATTTCCGCAATCACATCCCAACGCCCATTGGTGCTATGCACCCCGCGCACAGCCGAAAAGCCCGCCAGCTGGCGCAAGATCCGCTCGGTGCCCCGCCCCTCGATCCCGATCATCATCAGCCCTCTCACAGGGTCGGCCAAACGGTCTTCGCGCAACACCGCAGAATAGCCCAGAATAACCCCCCGCGCCTCCAGCCGCTCAATCCGCGCCCGCACCGTCGCCCGCGTCACACCAAGCGCCCCGGCAAGGTCTGAGTGCGAGGCCCGCGCATCACGGCGCAGCGCAGCCACCAGCTTCTGATCAAGTTCGTCCATTATGGTCACTCCTGCGCATCATTTCGAACAATCTAGCCTCAGCATGATCACTTTGAAAGCTGTTTACTGCCCCAAATCGTTCATATTCTGCAGACAACCAAACGCGAACAAGGACAGAAAAGATGCGTGATATCATCCTCATCGGCGCTCCGATGGACTCTGGAAAGCGCCGCAAGGGCTGCCTCATGGGGCCAGATGCCTACCGCACAGCAGGCCTCGGAGACGCTCTCACAGAGCTTGGCTACCGCGTGCGCGATTGGGGCAATATGGCCCCCGCCGAGCACCCCGAAGACGACCCACAGGCGCGCATCTACAAAAACCACGAAACAGTCGGCTGGACAAACCGCCTCTGGCGCAAAGGCCAGGACGCCATGTCAAAGGGTCTTCCCATCTTTCTGGGCGGTGATCACGCGCTNTCGCTCGGCTCGGTTGGCGGGGTCAACGCTTACGCCGCTGAAAAAGGCCAGCCGCAGTTTTTGTTGTGGCTTGACGCCCACACCGACTACCACACCCCAGAGACAACAGCGTCAGGCAACCTACACGGCACACCGATTGGCTATGTCACTGGCCGCAAAGGGTTTAACGGCTTTCCCAANGTCGAACGCCCTATCCCGCAAGAAAATGTTTGTATTTTGGGCCTAAGGTCTGTCGATGCGCCCGAGCGTGAGGCCATGCAAGAGACCAAAATTCGCGCATATGACATGCGGATGATTGACGAGACAGGCATCGCCGCCCCGCTAACGGCCTTTTTGGACGTGGTGGCCAAAGCCAAAGGCGCGCTGCATGTGAGCCTAGATGTCGACTTTCTCGACCCAATGATCGCCCCCGCCGTTGGCACAACGGTTCCCGGTGGCGCAACCATGCGCGAGGCCCACCTGGTTATGGAGATGATATGCGATTCCGGGCTGATGACCTCGCTCGACCTTGTCGAGCTCAACCCNTTCCTCGATGAGCGCGGCCGCACCGCGCAAGTCATGGTCGATCTGGCCGCCTCGGCCCTTGGCCGCCGCGTCTTTGACCGCCCGACACGCGCTTTTTCATAAGGAATTCAACATGCTGAAACCATCTTCCAAAGCTTACGTTCCATTCGTCTCCGTCGAAAACATGATGCGCCTTGTCCACCATATCGGGCTGGAAGACATGCTGCGCGGTCTGGCCGCCGAGATAGAAACCGACTTCAAACGCTGGGAGCTGTTTGACAAAACCCCTCGCGTCGCAAGCCACTCTGATGTCGGTGTGATCGAGCTCATGCCCACATCTGATGGCGAGGCTTACGGCTTCAAATATGTGAACGGTCACCCGAAAAATACATCCGAAGGCCTTCAAACCGTCACCGCCTTTGGCCTGCTGGCCGATGTCTACACTGGCTACCCGACCCTGCTCAGCGAGATGACACTGCTCACCGCGCTGCGCACAGCGGCCACCTCGGCGATGGCCGCCAAGCACCTTGCCCCCAAAGGCGCCAAGACCATGGCCATGATCGGCAATGGCGCACAATCGGAGTTTCAGACACTGGCGATGAAAGCCATCATCGGGCTTGAGGCTGTGCGGCTTTACGACACTGACCCCGCCGCCACAGATAAGGCCGCCCGCAACCTTGAGGGCATGGGGGTGCATGTCACCAAGTGCAAATCCGCCGAAGACAGCATGGAAGGTGCAGAGATCATCACAACCTGCACCGCAGACAAGCAATGCGCCACGATCCTGACAGACAACATGATCGGCGCAGGTGTGCATATCAACGCCATCGGCGGCGACTGCCCCGGCAAAACAGAGCTGGCCGAAGCGATCCTGCATCGTTCTGATATCTTTGTAGAATTTCCGCCGCAAACGCGTATTGAAGGCGAAATCCAGCAGCTTGCCGAAGATCATCCCGTGACCGAGCTTTGGGAAGTTATCACAGGCGCAGCCAAGGGCCGCGTGAGCGACAAGCAGATCACCCTGTTTGACAGCGTCGGCTTTGCCATCGAAGATTTCTCCGCGCTGCGATACGTGCGAGAGAACATCAAAGGCACGGCATTCTATCAAGACCTTGATATGCTGGCCGACCCTGACGACCCCCGTGATCTCTTCGGGATGCTCAAGCGCGCCGAGGTATAAAAACAGCCCCGAAACAAATGCTTCGGGGCTTTTCTTCATGTGTTGCCAAGACGGCGCGCGCCTCGGTTCAAGAGCGGCCTTAGCCGTCTTGGTTCATCAGGCCTGCGTCTTCAGCGGCTGCGATCTCGTCGGCATCAAGCATCCCATCGTCATTGATGTCCATTTCCGAGAAGCTCTCAGCTGTCACGTCGGGCATCGCTGCTTGCAGCTCATCCACGGTCACCACACCGTCACCATTGCTATCCAGATCTGCCATCATGTCCGCATGTGCGAGCATGGGTGTCAGAGCGGTTGCGAGCGCTGCGAGTGTGAGAGTAACTTTTTTCATTGTTCGATTACCTAAATTGAAAAAGGCTTCATGCCTTCAAATCGACCATAGCCACGGAACAGAACGCCCGAACAGCCCCAAATCAAAGGCCCGAAACCACGCGCCAAAAGCTGCCAAAGAGGCGGTTTTCACAGGCGCTACTTGGCTCATTCCAAAAGCGAGATCCCGTCTGAGCCATTTGGCGCGCACGACTCAGCACACCTCTGGCAAAGCTGCGCTTACGGTCATCCGACCGCGCACAAGCCCTCTTGCAAGCCCCCGGAAAGCCGATAAATCTTACGCCCCAAAAAACCTGCGCCCCCGTCTATGCATTTGATTCTCAGACAAAAAAAGGGGGGCCGCTTGGACCCCCCATCAAGTTTCGCCGTTCAGGCTCACTTATATTCACCGCTCGGAGTTTTATGCCTGCGGCCTGAACGCGTTCAGGGGCGAGCGCACCCGCCCCGTGACCGTCATGAGCACCCTGAGGTCGCTCCACATGTGTTGCACTTCATGCAGGTGCCGTTGCGCACCAGCGTGTAGTTTCCGCAGTCGCCACAGGCTTCGCCTTCATAGCCCTGCATCTTGGCCTTCGTGCGCTCATCCATTGCCATGGCTGTCGTGCTGGTGGTTGTGGCCAGCGTTTCGGTGTCGGTGATCACAGCTGCCGCCGTCACACCCGACGTCTCCGGCACGAGCGTATTGAGCGCCGTCACAGGGTCGGCTGTTGCCATCGACATGCCACCAAAGCTCTGTCCGCCTTGCAGCACCACAAGCTCCTGAGGCAAACGCTTGCGCAAATAGCCGGTCGAGCTGATCTGCTTGAGCACTTCCAGCGAACGAGAGGCAGAGTTTTCGCTCATCTCCTTGATGTTGCTAACACCCTCTTCCTCGCCACGGCCGAGGTCATCAAAGCTCGCACCTGATGGCTTCACATGCGCAAGATCGGTGCGGTCAAGGTAGGACACCGCCAGCTCGCGGAAGATATAGTCAAGGATCGACGTTGCATTCTTAATGCTGTCGTTGCCCTGAACCATGCCCGCAGGCTCGAACTTGGTGAAGGTGAAGGCATCGACGAACTCTTCGAGCGGCACACCATACTGAAGGCCAACCGATACCGCGATTGCGAAGTTGTTCATCATGGCACGGAAGCCAGCGCCCTCTTTGTGCATGTCGATGAAGATCTCACCGAGAGAGCCGTCTTGGTACTCACCTGTCCGCAGATAGACTTTGTGACCGCCAACAACCGCTTTTTGCGTATAGCCCTTGCGGCGCTCAGGCATTTTCTCACGATGTGATTTTACAACCTCTTTGACGATGATTTTCTCAACGATCTTCTCTGCCAAAACAGCTGCTTTTTCTTGTGCTGAGCCCGTTTCGAGGATTTCGAGCGCTTCGTCGTCATCCTCAACCAGCGCAGAGGCCAGAGGCTGGCTGAGCTTGGAGCCATCGCGATACAGCGCGTTGGCTTTCACACCCAGTGACCATGAGAGCTCATATGCCTTCTGGCAGTCCTCAATTGTCGCATCATTCGGCATGTTGATCGTCTTGGAGATCGCACCTGAAATAAAGCTCTGCGCCGCCGCCATCATGTAAATGTGTGCGTTGGTTGACAGGTAGCGCTTACCGCGCTTGCCGCATGGGTTGGCACAGTCAAAGACGTTGTAGTGCTTTTCAGCCAAGTGCGGCGCGCCTTCCAGCGTCATGGTGCCACACACGTGGTCATTGGCCGCTTCAACATCGGCACGTGTGTAACCAAGGTGCTTGAGCATATCAAAGGTCGGGTCGTTCAGCTTGGCCGCAGGGATCCCCAACGTGCCGGTGCAGAACTCTTCCCCCAGCGTCCATTGGTTAAAGACAAAGCGGATATCAAAGGCTGTTCCGAGAGCATTCTCGACCTTATCAATCTGTGCTTGGCCAAAGCCGTGGCCGATGAGTGACGTGTGGTTGATGCCGGCGCGTTGCCCATGGTGCCGTGACCCACAGCATAGGAGACAATCTCCTCAATTTGCGCGGAGCCATAGCCAAGCTTTTCAAGCGCGGCAGGCACGGACTGGTTGATGATCTTGAAGTAGCCACCACCCGCAAGCTTTTTGAACTTCACAAGCGCAAAGTCTGGCTCGATGCCTGTCGTGTCGCAGTCCATCACAAGACCGATCGTACCTGTGGGCGCAATAACAGAGACCTGCGCATTGCGGTAGCCGTGCTTTTCGCCGAGCTGGAGGGCTTCGTCCCAAACGGCCATAGCAAGATCAACCATGGTGCTGTCAGGGCAATTGGCCAGATCAAGCGGCACGGGCTTGATCTCAAGGTTTTCATACCCTTCCGTGGCGCCATAAGCTGCATTGCGGTGGTTGCGGATGACGCGCAGCATGTGCTCGCGGTTGCGCTCATAGCCAGCAAATGCGCCCAGCTCGCCCGCCATTTCGGCTGATGTCGCGTAAGACACACCTGTCATGATCGCGGTTAGAGCGGCGCCAATCGCACGGCCTTCATCGCTGTCATAGCCAAGGCCAAGGTTCATCAAAAGGCCACCGATGTTGGCGTAACCAAGGCCCAATGTGCGGAAGTCATAGGAGCGCTGCGCAATTTCCTTTGACGGGAACTGGGCCATCATAACGGAAATCTCGAGCGTCACAGTCCAGAGGCGCGTGGCGTGCATGTAGTCTTCGGTCTGGAACTTGCCGTCCTTAAGGAAGGTCAACAGGTTCATCGAGGCAAGGTTACACGCGGTGTCATCAAGGAACATATATTCCGAGCACGGGTTGGAACCACGGATTTCGCCATCTTCCGGGCATGTGTGCCACTCGTTGACTGTGTCGTGGAACTGGATGCCAGGATCAGCACAAGCCCAAGCAGCGTGGCCCACATCTTCCCAAAGCGCGCGTGCCTTGATGGTCTTGGCGACCGAGCCGTCTGTGCGGCGGATAAGCTCCCAATCAGCATCATCCTTGACGGCCTTGAGATAGGCATTGGTCACGCGGATCGAGTTGTTGGAGTTCTGACCCGACACCGAGGCATAGGCCTCTGAGTCCCAATCTGTGTCATAGGTCGGAAATTCGATCGAGCCAAAGCCCTGCTTTGCATAATCCAACACGCGTTTGACGTATGTTTCCGGAATGTGGACCTTTTTCGCACTGCGAATAGCAGCTTTGAGCTGTTCGTTTTTCTTCGGATCCACAGAATCTTCGCTGGAACCGTCCCAAGTGCGGATTGCACCGAAAATCTCGTTGAGTTTTTCTTCATGCAGCTTTGAGCCCGCGACGATTGAAGCAACTTTCTGCTCCTCTTTCACCTTCCAGTTGATATATTCCTCGATATCGGGGTGATCCGCATCGACGATAACCATCTTGGCTGCGCGGCGTGTTGTGCCGCCCGATTTGATCGCACCAGCAGCCCTGTCACCAATTTTGAGAAACCCCATAAGGCCAGAGGATTTGCCACCGCCTGAGAGGGCTTCATTTGAAGCGCGCAGGTGGCTGAAGTTTGTGCCCGTGCCGGAACCGTATTTGAACAAACGCGCTTCACGCACCCAAAGATCCATGATGCCGCCGTCGCCGACCAGATCGTCTTTAACAGACTGGATAAAGCACGCGTGGGGCTGTGGATGTTCATATGCTGATGTTGATTTTGTCAGCTCGCCTGACTGGTAGTCTACATAGTAGTGGCCCTGACCCGGTCCATCGATCCCATAAGCCCAATGCAGGCCGGTGTTGAACCACTGGGGCGAGTTGGGCGCAGCGCGCTGTGTCGCCAGCATGTGGCGCATTTCATCGTAATAGGCGCTCGCGTCTTCTTCTGTTGTAAAGTAGCCGCCCTTCCAGCCCCAATAGGCCCAAGCGCCTGCAAGACGGTCAAACACCTGCTTAGCGCTGATCTCGCCTGTCTTTTCAGTTTTGTCAGAGGCTGGAACCGAGCGCCAGAGAAACTCCGGTACGTCTTTTTCCTTAACCTTTTTGAGAGCGGTCGGCACACCGGCTTTGCGGAAGTATTTTTGAGCGATCACATCAGAAGCAACTTGGCTCCACTTTTTCGGAACCTCCACTGCGTCAAGTTTGAAGACAACCGTGCCATCAGGGTTTCTGATCTCGGATGTCGTTTTGACGAACTCTACATCTGCGTACGCGTCTTTGCCTGCCTCGGTGAATTTTCTCTCAATTTTCATTGCTCAGCTCTGCCTTCTAGACTGTAATCCAAATACCCGACTTCCACCCACGATTGTGAATGGCGTCCTACTTAATCCGACTTGATCTGGAAGGGGCACGTGGCTGCAGTCTGCGATCAAACAGCAGCCAATCCGATTAAACCGCCCGAAGGCTCAATCTGTAAAAACACCTGTCCCCGCCCGACCGTTAACCTCTATATGTTGTGGTTTTTTGCCTGACTGGCACTATCTGGCGTATTTGACAGTGAGAGGTCAACGGAAACTTTTTAGAAAATTGTCCATTTAACTGTTGACGAAATCATCCTCAGGCATCGGCTCGAACCCTCCCCCGATTCATCCACTTCTTACGGATAGGGCACTACCTAACCAGGGTATCAGCCCTGCAACCGTGAAAGCCTTTTCTTTTAGCAGGCTTAGCCCTACCGCTTAATGAAAGGCGTTATTTGGATGTCGTTTTTATACATAGCGGTGGATAACTTTTGCGGTTGTGAAAATAAATTCACTCAGCCTATTGGCGAGCGCCCAATCACAAAGCACACTCAGAGCTTTGCCTAAAATTTTAGCATCAATTGGGAGTTTCTATAACCACTGAGGGCCGAATCTCCCAGTGCGACCGCCTCTCCAGCGAAGAGAGCAGAACCCTATATGTAGCGGATATGTCGGAGTTTGGGGCCAATCAACACAACGCGAAAGAGAGCGCTCGCAAAACTGCGACGCTCTCTCTCATGATGTAGTGAAGTGGTCGGGACGGTAAGATTCGAACTTACGACCCCCTGTACCCAAAACAGGTGCGCTACCAGGCTGCGCTACGCCCCGTGACCGTGGGCTTCTATAAGCGGCATCTCATAGGGATGTAAATACGAAATCTGGCAGAAATGTTCAGCCAGCCAAAGTTTTCGTACCGACACGCTCTTCAAGCGCCCCGGCAATGGATTCTGCTCTTGCTGCGAGCTCCGCCATACTGTCACTGAGCGACGCTGGAATAACCGGGACTTCTATGCGCTCAGGCTCTGGCGCAGGCATGGCGCTCAACCGAGCGATTTCGCTCTCAAGCTCTGCAATGCGTGCGTCACGGGCTTTAAGCTTATCCTCAATACCTGCTGTTTTATCGGCCAACATCAACCCAGCCATCAACAACATGCGCGGCTCGGGCAACCGGCCGATCTGACTCGTGAGCGTGCTCGCTTCAACATCGAGCATCGCAGCAGCACTATGAAGGTAGTGCTCCTCCCCCTCTTGGCAGGCCACATCAAATTCACGTCCGCCGATTTCGATCTTGATTTCCGGCATCAGACATCCTCCTCAAGTTTAGGCAGAGGCCCTGTGAGCACTGCTCCAATTGTCTCAGCGATGGCTGCAACCTCAGCCTTATCAACTGCACGCGCGGCGCGCAGGCCTTCAAGCTCGGCCAGCATTGCCTTGTTAATGAGGTGTGCATCACCGACACCTTGCTCATTCGCCTCGCGCAGTGCTGCGTTCGAGGCGCGCAACTGCTCGTTGGCTGCGCGCATCCGCTGCATTTCCACATCGAGCGTGGCAGTCGCCTCGCGCTGACGCTCAAGGTCCGCTTCAAGCGTCTCTCGGGCCTCTTCATATTTTTCGCGCATTTTCTTATTGCGCTCTTCAAGCTGTGCGCTTGCAAGCTTCTCTGCTTCAAGCTCCGCCTTTAGCTCAGCCACCTCGGCAGGATCAGCTCCTGACACTTCAGTGCCCATGGCCTCAGCTGAGCGCCCAATTCGGTCTAGTGCCGCCGTAATGCGGCGCTCCAGCTCTTCAATTTCACTCATCTGCACATCCTCAATACCGTGCCTGTCTATTGTCTTGTTCCGCAATCGCGAATCAAACCACTGCCGTTTCGAGCGGTGTAGACAAAAGTTTAGGTCATATTTCCACCTTTTGCACCCATCCGCGGAAAACCACATTTGCCTCTGCGCCAGAGGCTGTTAAAGACCCTCCAGAAACCCGTTGCCACCAAATGAGGACAAAGCCTTGGATATTGCCGCCCTTCGCGCTGCCAACCCCGACCACTGGATGCGCGCTGCCGCCATTCGCGCCCTGACACTTGATGCTGTTGCCGCTGCAAACTCAGGACATTCAGGCATGCCTATGGGCATGGCCGATGTTGCGACTGTGCTCTATGAAAAGCACCTTAAGTTTGATGCAAAAGCACCCGACTGGCCAGATCGCGACCGCTTTATTTTGTCAGCGGGCCATGGCTCTATGCTGCTCTACTCTCTTCTGCACCTCACCGGCTACGAAGATATGACACTCGCGCAAGTCAAAAACTTCCGCCAATGGGGCGCGATCACTGCAGGCCACCCAGAGTTTGGACATGCCAAAGGCATCGAAACAACAACTGGCCCTCTCGGCCAAGGGATCGCCAATGCCGTGGGCTTCGCTCTCGCCGAAGAAATTCAACGCGCGCGCTACGGCCGCAAAGTCGTTGATCACCACACATATGTCATCGCTGGTGACGGATGTCTGATGGAAGGTATCAGCCAGGAAGCCATTACACTCGCTGGACGCCAACGTCTTGGAAAACTGATCGTATTCTGGGACAACAACAACATCACAATCGATGGCACCGTTGAGCTCTCGGACCGCACGAACCAACCACAGCGCTTCAAAGCTGCGGGATGGCATGTCATCGAGATCGACGGACATGACCCGATCGCGATTGATGCCGCAATCACCAAGGCAAAAACCACAAACAAGCCTTCCATGATTGCGTGCAAAACACACATCGCACTTGGCCATGCAGCCCAAGACACATCAAAAGGCCATGGAGCGCTCACAGACGCCGATCAGCTTTCCACCGCCAAAAAAGGATATGGCTGGACTTGGGGACCATTTGAAGTCCCATCCGACATCAAAGCCGAATGGGAAGCCATCGGCGCGCGTGGCGCAACCGAGCGCGCGGCATGGGAAGAGCGCTTTGCCACGCTTTCGGGCCGCAAGCAGGAAGACTTCACACGCGCCCTAGCACTTGAGGCTCCAAAGAAGCTCTCGGCCACAATCAAAGCCCTGAAAAAGCAGATCTCTGAAGGCGCACCCAAAGTGGCAACGCGCAAGAGCTCTGAGATGGTTTTGGAAGTGATCAATCCGATCATGCCCGAAACTGTGGGCGGCTCAGCCGACCTGACAGGCTCAAACAACACCAAGACAGGTGATCTTGGCACCCATGACATCGACAACCGCAAGGGCCGCTATATTTACTATGGTATCCGTGAACACGGAATGGCCGCTGCGATGAACGGTATGGTGCTGCATGGCGGCGTACGCGCCTACGGCGGTACGTTTTTCACATTCACAGACTATGCGCGCCCGTCCATGCGCTTGGCGTCTTTGATGAAAATCCCCACCGTCTTTGTCATGACCCATGACAGCATCGGTGTCGGTGAAGATGGACCCACACACCAGCCAGTGGAACATCTGGCAATTTGTCGTGCCACGCCAAACAGCTACACCTTCCGCCCTTGCGACACGGTCGAAACAGCTGAGGCTTGGGAAATAGCTCTGACGTCCAAAGAAACCCCTTCAGTTCTGGCGTTGACCCGTCAGGGCCTGCCGACACTACGGACAGAGCACAAATTGAAGAACCTTTCGGCCCAAGGCGCATATGTTCTGGCCGAAGCGACAGGCAAGCGTCAGGCCATCCTGATGGCAACGGGTTCGGAAGTATCTGTCGCGATGGACGCCCGCGCGATCCTTGAAGCAGAGGGCATTGGCACACGCGTTGTATCCATGCCGTGTCTGGAACTGTTCGAAGAGCAAGACGAAGCCTACCGCCGCAAAGTCTTGCCAGCAGGCCCTGTGCGTGTTGCCGTTGAAGCCGGCGGCCGCCTTGGTTGGGACCGTTGGTTGACGGGCGAGCGTGGTAAATCAGGCAAAGCTGCTTTCGTTGGTATGGAAGGCTTTGGTGCTTCGGCACCAGCTGAAGTTCTGTTTGAAAAATTCGGCATTACGGCTGAAGCCGTTGCCGCCAAAGTAAAATCCTTGCTGTAAAAGCATCGGTATTCACTCATTGATTATTGCGAGGGGGGCTATGCCTCCCTCGCTTTTTTTTAGCATTGCCTTAAACCCACATCAGCTAAGTTTGCGAGGCAACCCCTGCCAAAGAGGGGTCACGAGCTTCAGACCAATCGGGATTAGAATAAGGCCAAGCGCAAGCCCCAAGATCCCATCCATCAACGCTGTAAAAAACCACTTCAACGCACCAATTGGGCCACCAAGCCCAGAGGCCATAGCGCTGGCCGCCTGTTTGACGCTTTCGTAAGGAAGGTGCACGCCCATCTCGTGTAGTGCGTGAAGAATGATCGACCCGCCGACCCACAGCATTGCTGCAGTCCCGATAGCCGTGAGCGCCCATAAGAAACCGGGCATCGCTTTCACGATCCCTTCCCCTAACCGCCGTGTCAGACCCAAACGACCCGTGTTGGCCATATGCAGCCCCACGTCGTCGGCCTTAACGATCAGCGCAACAGATCCGTACACCGCCACGGTGATCATCACAGCGACTGCGGCCAAAGTGAAGGCCTCCATCCAGAACGTCGTTTTGGGGATGGCGGCCAACGCAATCGTCATGATTTCCGCCGATAGGATAAAGTCGGTCTTGATCGCGCCTTTTGCACGCTCTTCCTCAAGGTGTGCCGGGTCATCAGACTCTGCGTCGGCCTCTGCAGGATGTGCTTCTAGCCAGCCCAAACTATGCGCCACTTTTTCAGCCCCCTCAAAACAAAGATAGGCTCCCCCCATCATAAGCAGCGGCGGGATCGCCCAAGGCGCAAAGTTGCTCAACGCGAGCCCCGCAGGCAACAGAAACACGAGCTTGTTGAAGATAGACCCCCGCGCGATACGCCAGATAATGGGCAGCTCACGATCAGCTGAGAAGCCATGGACGTATTTGGGCGTGACAGCGGCATCATCAATCGCGGCACCTGCAGCTTTAGCTCCTGCTTTTGCCGCCTGCCCGATCACATCGTCCACAGAAGCGGCCGCCACCTTCGCAATCGCTGCCACATCGTCTAAAAGTGCTAACAATCCACTCATCAAATACCCTTTCAATTTGAACGCAGTTTTGCCCTTAGGGCTGCTTCAGCGCAACCGCGAAACCAGAAGAGTCGGATTTGGGTCAGGTTTAACGCTAACAGGTGGATGATTTGGCCTTCGCCCCCCTTTCCGCCTTGCGCCGACCTCGCTAAGAGCAGGGCAAGACATTCGCGCAAGGAGAGAGACCATGACAATCACCGTAGGCATCAATGGATTTGGCCGCATCGGCCGCTGCACACTTTCACATATTGCGGCATCAGGACGCCAAGACGTGAAGGTAGTGAAAGTCAACGCGACAGGCTCACTCGAAACAGCTGCGCACCTGATCAAGTATGACTCGGTCCACGGTCGCTTCCCGAACGAAGTCAAAATCGGAGACGGCACGCTCGACTTGGGCGCAGGTGAGATGCAAATGTTCTCGACCTATAATATGGAAGAGCTCGATTGGTCAGGCGTTGATGTCGTTCTTGAGTGNACAGGCCAGTTTAACGATGGCAACAAAGCCAAAGCGCACCTTGCTCAAGGCGCAAAGAAAGTTCTGCTCTCAGCACCAGGCAAAAATGTTGACCGCACAATTGTCTATGGCGTGAACAACGAAGCGCTGGAAGCCTCGCATACGATGATTTCCAATGGCTCCTGCACAACAAACTGTCTCGCGCCCGTGGCCAAAGTCCTCAACGACGCTGTGGGGATTGAAAGCGGTATCATGACCACAATCCACGCCTACACGGGTGACCAGCCCACACTGGACCGCCGCCACAATGACCTCTACCGCGCGCGCGCCGCCGCGATGAGCATGGTGCCCACATCAACAGGTGCGGCCAAAGCCCTTGGCGAGGTCCTTCCGGAGCTTGCAGGTAAGCTTGATGGCTCGGCCATCCGCGTGCCGACCCCGAATGTAAGCGCTGTAGACCTGACGTTTATGGCGAAAAAAGATGTTACCGTTGCAGATATCAACGAAATCGTTCGCGAAGCAGCTGAGGGCGCAATGAAGGGTGTCCTTGGATATGAAGAGGCTCCGCTGGTCTCGATCGACTTCAACCACTCAGAAGAAAGCTCGATCTTTGCCCCTGCGCAAACCAAGGTAATGGGTGGCCGTCTGGTCCGCGTATTGGCTTGGTATGACAACGAGTGGGGCTTCAGCTGCCGCATGGCCGATGTTGCTGCCATGATGGGCCGCCTTTAAGGCGACGGCAGTATTCTTGCGCAAAGCGTTCTGGTGGGGCATATCTCACTGGAGCGCTTTTTTATGTTGTAGAAAGTCATGGTATGAACACACAAATCTCAATAGGCCTTGGACTTGTGATTGTGTCACTCTTGTTTTTGGACAAGTTCTTCTACGATTGGGACGGTACCGTTTTTC
>P_2C_Liq_3_UnCtyDRAFT_100350_pt1 | contig 13926 bp, 9 predicted proteins | sample Pon2CUnioCityCA_3_FD_9720 | JGI IMG/M metagenome (IMG submission 9720)
CCATGTTTTTAGGTGGGTTAACAGCACGCGCGATGCAATTGTCTGCAAAACTTAAAGCATTAAAAATAGAATCGGTTATTGAGACCTACCCTAAAATGGTTTGTGGTACTCTAGGACTGGATATGACGCGGTATAAAAAAGATAGTGCTTATCTCGAAGAGCTGAATTTTGGAGACTATTTACATAATGCCCAGCTCGAACACGACGTCAAGAACTGGCACCAATGGGATGCTTTAATGGCCCTATTAGCTTGTTTAAAGCATAAAAACGGAACGGCAGAAGCTGTTGGAAATCCTTTAGAAGGAATCATTTATTTTTGAGACATGTCAGAAAAGAAGAGAACATTTAATCCTATTGATCCCGAAAAGATTGCTGAAAACGCAAATCTACTGCCCTATGGATCCTCCGTTTCAGCACCGGCCTTTCAAGCGGTTGATACACTGAAAAACAAGAGTCTGGATGTAAATGCGATGGAAATGCAGACCGATATGCAGCTGGATCAAATCCGTCAACAGATCGAGTTATTGGCCCAGCAAGCCGGGAAAATTCAAGCTAGAAAAGCGCTGAGCGAGCAGATTTATTCGGCGCACATGGGATTCAAGCCGGAAATCAATCACACGTATTACCTCTACAAGAAAGACGAAGAGAGTAACGTACTCAGTATGATTGCTCCTCATGAATGGCGCAGCTGTCCTTACGAGTTTTTAAATAAGGTCTTATTATTGGCTGATCATACTTGGGACATTATCGACTAATGCTAGAATACATCGATCACATCGAATCTGCTGCCTCACCGACCCTTGTTTTATTGCACGGATACGGCAGCAATAAAGAAGATCTCTTCGGTCTCCTTCCTTACTTCAAGGATTACAATCTCGTTTGCTTTCAAGCTCCAATCGCTATGGGCATGGGCGGCTTTGCATGGTATCCGATTGATTGGAATAACGGTGCTAAAATCATTGATAGCGAAGAAGTAGCCTCTGCGAAGTCGCTCGTATTAGATGCCATCGAAGACTGGACTGCATCGAATCAAATTACTGGACGAATGGTTATCGGTGGATTTTCGCAAGGCGCCATTCTTTCTACCGCAATTTATGCTAGCGGATATGAAGCTGCTGGATACGTCTTCTTAAGCGGTTATGCACTGCCTGAATGGCGCAATCAGCTCGCTTCGTTGGTATCTAACATCCCTGTATTTCAATCGCATGGTACAGAAGACCCCGTAATACCATTTGAATGGGCAAACGCTACGTCTGCATTATTGACTACTAATTCTAACTACAATTTCCATGCTTTTACCATGGGACACAGTCTTAATATGCCCTGCATCTCAAAATTGCAGGAATTCTTAAAGAATACCCTCTCTTAGGACATTGATGATTTTCTGACTTGCCTTACCATCACCGTAGGGCATTTTCGTCCCAGGCTTAAAGGTGGAAAGAATGTTTCGTGCTATTGGCTCGAGGGGCTCGTTTTGCGAGGGGTCAAAAAGTTTACTTGCCCCCATTTCAATCAATTCGACCCATTCGGTTTCACCTCGCAGAGTAACTGAAGGCTTATCAGAGTAATAGGCTTCCTTCTGAAGTCCTCCACTATCCGTTAATACTAACGATGTTTGCTTCAACGCCCAGAGCATTTCAAGGTAACCTACCGGTGGAGCAATATGAACAGATAAATTCAAACCATATTCTTTTAAGCGAACTGCGGTCGCCGGATGTAATGGCATCCAAACAGGCATGACAGTTTCGTTAAACGCATTTAACTGATCGACGAGAAAAGCCAATCGATCCGGACGGCTAATATTTTCAAATCGGTGCATCGTAGCTAGGGCAAATGGCTTTTCAAAGAATGAAATATGCCCCATTTTTTCTGTATGTACAGCACTAGACTGAAACATTTGCAAGGCATCTAGCATCACATCTCCCACCTGTTCAATTACGCGCCCCTTGAAACCTTCACGCATCAAATTTTCAGTGGCTTGTTGTGTTGGTGTAAATAGCCATTTTGCAATATGGTCAGATTCTATTCTGTTGTGTTCTTCAGGCATCTCATCATTATAAGATCGCAGTCCAGCTTCAATATGAACCAACGGAATCTCACATTCCTGTGCCATGCGCGCTCCAGCCAAAGTTGAATTTGTATCACCATACACAAGTGCGATGTCCGGCTGTATTGCATCAAATAGGGGTTTCAATTCATTCCTCATCATAGCGAGCATCTCATCTCGCTTGAGATTGCCACAATTTAAAATGGCATAAGGCATTGGTAGGCCCATTTCTTCAAAGAAAACAGTGCTCATACCGGGGTCATAATGCTGTCCTGTGTGAATTACAAATTCCTGATATCCATGAGATTGAAGCGCTTTACTTACCGGAGCACTTTTAATGAATTGGGGACGCGCACCAACAATAGTGATGACCTTCATATTATTGAGAAATTACGGCGACTACCCCATCGCGTAGTTCGTATTTTTCCCCGGTCGTCTCGCATAGAGCAGTTGTACCGTCGTCAAAATTTAATCGTGCACCTGCCCTGCTCACCCAACCTTGTTGTTTGGCAGGTACGCCATACATGAAGGCAAAATCAGGCACCTCGTGGGTCACCACAGCACCAGCCCCTATAAACGCATAGGCACCAATGGTATTTCCACACACTATTGTGGCATTGGCACCAATGGACGCACCTTTTTTAACTACGGTTCTAGCGTAATTTTTTTGCTCAATAAAACTGCGCGGTGCATTGACATTGGTGAAAACCATGGATGGCCCTAGGAAGACATCATCTTCAATCTCCACACCACTATAGACACTAACGTTATTTTGAATTTTAACTCCTGATCCGATTGTTACTGAATCACCTAGAAATACGTTTTGGCCCAATATGCAATTTGCACCTAGCGAACAATGCGGCATTATGTGAGAAAAATGCCAAACCTTGGAGCCTTGACCTATTTGAACATCGGCATCAACAACAGCTGTTTCATGTACGAAATAATCACCCATAATTAGGAAAAGTAGGTTGTTACGGCAGCCCGTATTGCACGAACTTCGTGTGGTTCGAGCGCCTCGTGCACAGGAATACTAATAACGCAGTTAGATAAACTTTCGCTTATCGATAGTGAAGTTCTCGGTTCAAAGTGTGCGTAAGCGTTCTGTTTATGAAGTGGAATGGGGTAATAGATCATTGTAGCAATACCGCTTTCATTCATAAATGAAGCAAAATCATCACGTTTTTCACTAGGAACGCGTAGCGTAAATTGGTGGTAGGTGTGGTTCGAAAAAGATGCGGTCAAAGGAAGTTTAACTCCTTTGTTCAAAGATGCAAAAGCACTCAAATACTGTCCCGCAATGCCGACTTTGGCGATTAATGCTTGCGGCAAGTAATTCAATTTAACAATGAGTGCTGCTGCATGAATAGGGTCTAATCTCGAATTCACGCCTAATTGATCATGATGGTATTTTTTACTCTGCCCATGACTTGCAATAGATTTTGCTTTTGCTAGCAACGATGCATTCGTGCTGGCAATAGCTCCTCCATCCCCTAGCCCACCCAAGTTCTTCGTAGGGAAGAAGCTGAACGTCCCAAAGGCCCCAACTGTTCCTGCATGTCTACCAACATATTTACCCGCTGTAAAGGCAGCACCAAATGCTTGAGCGGTATCCTCCACTATAGGAATTCCTGGCGCACAACTTTCTAATGCCTCTATATCGGCGCATTGACCGTAAAGGTGCACTGCTATTATCGCGGCAGTCTTATCCGAAAGTACTGATTTGACTGAATCCGGATCGATAGTGAAGGTTGATTCGTTGACATCACACCAAACAGCTACGGCACCTAACAGTCCGATAACTTCAGCACTTGCAGCATAGGTAAAGGCGGGAACAATCACCTCGTCACCCGGCTTAATTGCCAAGGCCATAAGTGCGATTTGAAGTGCATCAGTACCGTTGCCAACGCCTAGTACAGGCGCGCCTAAATAAATCGATGCCTTCGCTTCGAATTCCTGTACTGTAGCTCCTCCTATATACCCTCCGCTATGTACTACATCGAGTACAGCTTTATCCAATTCGCCTTGATAAGGCGCATGGATCTTGGGTAAATCTACCATTGGAATCGGCTTCGACATCGTCTCAGAATTATACTGCAAAATAGGGCGAATCATCAAGGTTAAAAAATAATAACTAGTCCAGCTTGAGCCAGCGCAATTGGGCCATTTGGTCCCCGTCGACCAATCGTATAAAATACAAACCGGCGCTTCCCGTTATGTGGAGTTGTTTTCGATGCGCTCCTATGGGTAAATATTCCCTTATAATTTGTTCACCTTGGGGATTAATAACCGAGAGCTCGGCCGCAGTATTTATTGGTGGAAAAACCAATTCAACCCATTCATTTCCAGGATTTGGAAAGGCTACTAAGGGTGGAATAGAATCTGATCGCGACCAATTTACAACCTCAGATTTCTTACCTCCTTTAGTCGGACACAACAATGTACTTGGAGGTTGACTCGACGTATACAATAAGTAAACCGTGTCTTTTCCAATAGTAATGTGATTGCTATTGACCTTAGAAAAACTGGTGTTATCAGCATATAAGTAGTGGTAAGAACCGTTATAATTAACATTCGCTGACACCATAAAACTACCCGTAATATCAAACAATACCTGCTGATTAAAGGTGTTATGTCCTTGCTGCAATTCTAGTTTTTCTAGACTTTGAAAACTCACTCCTACAGTATTATTCTCAAAGGTATTGCCCGCATTTTTGGCAAGTTTTATTTGGCCTTTTAGCGCCTTTATCCCCAATGAATTGTACGAAAAGTCGCAACAATATGCATGGATTTTAGCTTGTTGGGATTGCAATCCAACGCTGCTGTTTGAAGAGAAACTACAAGATTCAAGCTGCACCCACTTACCTGGACCGGTAAGGAGCAACCCTATAGCGTTATTGTGGAAAATTGAGCGCTCAAGAAGATAGTCACCACCTGAAATGTGGGCACCTGTGGTATTACCGGTTAATGTATTTGCGGAGAATAACTGCGGTATAGCCGTTGCTCGTATACCTAAATGTGCATTAGAAATGGTAGTATTTGCCATGTTCCAAGCAACTGAATCACGAACTTCTAGCGCAGGACTTCCGCCTAAAAATGTGCAGTGCTGAATATCTACCGTACCGCTTGAGACTAAAATGGAGGTGTTTTGCTTTTTACCTGTTTTAATGAACTGTGTATTCCAAAGTTGAGAAGTATTCGTCAAACGAATCGTCCCCAGCGAGCTAAGGGTAACACTACACCTATTGAGTGAAAATTGGTCCAATTCCGCAGGAATTTTAAGCGTCGTTGCTACACTAATAGTTGCATCTTCGATATGAAACACAGCTCCTTTATTCGCTGCAACGTAGGCATAATCACTGAAGCTATATCGGCCGAATCCTTGGGGGTGAAATACGGCATCTGTCTCTAAATGAAGTGCTCCTTGAAATTGAATGGTACCGCTATCTAAAACGATAGAAACTCCTTTTTCCACGATTAAAGAACCTCCACGGCTGATTTCCAATTGGCTTCCGGATGCAATGAACAAAGAAGCGCCTTTATGCAGGACAATGGCACTTGTGTTGTTCACCCTAATGGAGGCTTTTCGACCTGGACCCTCCCCGATTTGTAGCGTTCCATAAATGTGTAAGGTATCTGAGGAACAACCGCGCCCTACGAAACAATGCACCTCTTGTTTCGAAGCACTCGTAATAGCCGAATTTACCGTACCAACGGCGCCACTTAAGCCTAACCCTAGAATTCTATTTTTAGGCACGATCACTTCGCTTAAATCACTTTGCGTGGCACCATAATATGCCTCGTATTGCGCAATATTGAAATCGGTTTTTAAACTATCCCTCACTGTTTGGTCGTAAATGGAAGTCAATTGAGCCAATCCAAAAGCAATAATTGCAGAATCAACAGTGATGTGGGCTTGATTGGAACCGGCATGATCGTGAATCATTCCCGGAGCAATAAAATGATGAAAAGAAGCCATCGGAAGATTGCGCAGTGGTTGATGCACAAGGCTGTCGCCTACATCTAATGCACTGAAGGAAGGGATAAAGCAATGCGTTGGGCTGTAGATTTTGCTCAGTACGGGCAACTCAAATGCGGTGGAAGTCCCCGTCCATCCACCCGGTACCGCTTCATAGTTTAAGGGAAATTTATGCTTCGCCACTGTGGATGGCCCTGCTGTCATGCGCTGCTTCATTTTAGAAAGTCGTTGATTGGTGCGGTTTTGTCTTTTGGTAATTGCCTTGGTGAGAATGGCTTTTGAAACTCCAGGCACCAAAGGACCTATTGCCGCGATCAATTGGACTTTACGGGCTGAGCATGTCGCAGACCAATTCATTTGAAGCGCCGTTAAGATTTGTCGATACGATGAAGCATGAAACAAATACGTTCCGGAATGATTGTGCCCCACTGCCTCGACCCCAAAGAGTACAAGTGAATCACGGTAGCCTAGCAAATTAAAACTGATGGTATCCGGATGTACTCCAACGGCATGTCGTACGCAGATCTGAGATTTTATTCCGTGCATAAAATAGCGACTGAATGGATCCTGCAATGCACGTGGCATTCCCATATCACTACCATTGACCACTGCGAATCGACGCATTCCTTGNGGCAGCGNTCCAGCCAACTTCAATAACCGTTCATGTGTTTNAAGCGCCGTAGCATCGAGATGTGTTGTGAGTAACTCACGAGCCGCTTCAGAATTCACGACTCTCNTCCAAGGATTCCTTGCCATAGGAACTAAAGGCAATAATTCAGCATAATACCTACTCGCTGCCTGTAATCCTACAGGAATAAAAGCACCACGGTGCGGTACATCAAAAGAACCGTAGCCGACTATTGGGTAGCANCAGCCTGCATCTGTAAGATCATTAATGGCCATTTTNGCNATGAGTCCACCCATAGAAGCNCCAATCAGAGTAATCGCCGCAGCCGGGTTCTCTTCATTNATCCATCGCAGCGTTCGCAATACATTTACNTCATTCTCNTGAAGTGATAATTTTGCTTCTCGAAAGTCTAGATGCACAATATCAAAACCTNCGTNGGTTAAGGAATCATACAACCAACTTAAAGGNTGCATGTGTTGAAAGATTCGATCACCATTTTCGTTAAACACATAACCACTACTAATNCTCTCATAAGTAAGATTACCGTAGGGCTGAATAGAGGATTCAAAGCCTTCAATAATTAAAACCGGTTTTTCCAACCCNATGCCAGGATTGGCGTATTTAATGGTTACCCGTGCACCTTCGGTTGGATCTGCAGTTGTTAGACATGNTGGAGNNGGTAATTGATCCGTNAGCAATACTCTATGGGCCGCNGGTGTATTAAATACAATATTGACTTTTAGCAAGCTCTCAGCCGTTTTCCCATCTTTATAACCACGAATACGNAGTTGTTTCACAGCGTTTTCTATGTCGGAAGTGGCACATTGGTACGAAATGGAAATCAATTGGTTTGTATTTATNTTTCGAAANCCGTTTCCNTCGGCGAAGTCAACACTTATACTATCAATGCCGCCTATATTCTCGAACACCTCACTTTGATCAAGTTTAAAAGTCACAAGTGCCGTATTTGTTTGACTGTAGACGGATGAATGAAGGACAGATGCAATAAACGTCGTGTCTTGTAATACCGCTTGCTGTGCGAGTTTTATCGGGTCGCCTTGATAAACAGGATATTGGCCTTGATCATCAACGAAAATATATTCGTCTATTACATCGAATTGACCGTCTTGATAATCTAAATATCCTTTAGCTAATGAGTTAGAATCTAAGGTATTAAAGGTTGCCCAAAGCAACATCAGGGGAACATCCACTTTATCGCTGTATTTCCCTTCTAATTTCAAAGTGTCCCAAGGTAAAAGACGTAGACTGTTTTGCGCACATAGCACATCGGTTGAATCTCGTAATTGACTATGATACAGATCCATATAGACATACTGTAAACGCTCGATGTTGGCACTTCTGCCGGGAACGCTCCGTTGTGAAAATGAGGGTCTAATGGACTCTCATGCGTAAATAAATGCACTGAACTTGCATCGTGTAATAATCCAGTGGGGAATATTTGCGTGGGCAGTTTCGCATAGATCCAATCTAAAGAATCTTGCAATTGAGCATTAGCCTTAAAAGGAAGATGAATACAAATGATCCAAAAAAGTAAACGAAGTAAGATTGCTTTCATAGCGTGCGATATTTGAGGTTTCTATTCAAATTGGCACGTGAAATCGTGAAAGTCAATTTTTGTTTAGAACTAAAAATTGCGAACAAAAAAAGCCCCCAATCCTCACGGATTGGGGGCTTTTGAAATTTTGCTTTGCGGTAGCTTACATCGCGGCGTCAAGCTTCGCGGCAAGTACTTGCTTGCTTGTTGCTCCTACTTGCTTATCTACGATCTCACCGTTTTTGAATACCAAAAGCGTTGGGATGTTACGTACACCAAACTGCTGCGCAACGGCACCGTCGGTATCTACGTTTAATTTTCCTACAACGGCTTTGCCTTCATAATCACCTGCCAATTCATCAACAACTGGTCCAACCATGCGGCAAGGGCCACACCATTCTGCCCAGAAGTCAACCAATACAGGCTTATCTGATTTCATTACAACTTCTTCAAAGTTTGCTTCTGTTATTTCGAGTGCCATAAAAAATGTATTTCGTTTTCTTAATTCAAAAGTAGGACCAATTTAGCCTTGTAACCTATAGGCTCCACCTATGAGGTCATTGATGTTATCCACACGAAAGAGCCCATGCTGTTAAAAACCCCTATTGTACCAGCACCAACTGGGCTTTACCGTCCTTACGAACGATGTATGAGCCACGCGGCCAATCGGAGATATCGAGCATGCCACCAACCGGCACAGTGCCCTCAAAACGTACGCTACCCCGTACATCCATGATTTGAATAGACCGATCTGGACCAGTAGCTTTGAGTTCGAGCGTATTTGTTGCTGGATTTGGGAAACACTTCCATGATGCACTTGCGCGCTCATTCGCCCCTATATGTAGGGCTAAACCAAAAGCATAACCTCCAAAATATCCTTTCGCCGTGGTATCTAGACGTATCCAACGCTCTGGAAAAGTACTGGCTATATCAAACGGTAAAAGGGAATCGCCTTCAAAATACAATTGGGTTACTAAAGTATCTGTAAACCAAGTATCTGCGAGATAACTTTTAATGTGAATATGCGAAGGACGAAAGGGATAAATGCCCGGCAATTCTGTGTGAAAGACCGTAGACTTCCCGGTGAGTTCCAATTTTCCTCGATAGGCGAAATCATTCGGATTCCCGTCTACATTACTGTATTCCCCTTGTCCGTTTGAATGCCATAACTCCACCATGTAAGTGCTAGAAAGTGTATCTAAATCAAGCGTATCACAATTTGAGGATACGAAGAACGTCAACTGCAATGCCCGAGCAGTATCCTTTATTCCAGGAGCGAGGGTGTCATTAGTTATGAGTGGTGCATTCTCGATGAAGTAGGGACCCAATTGATCCGCGGTAGTCACACAATTCACTTGCGCTATTGCAGGGACAGCGACTAAAACGAGTATGTACGAAATCCACTTTTTCATTTAACTAATCACTTTTGGCTGTAAATGGTCGTGTTGTTCTAAAACCTGAAGTAAATCCTTCGCAATAGTCACTTTAAATTCTTTAACCGGAAGTTTAATGTCCAATTTTTCCTCGAGGTCGATTACGTGCAACTTCACACGTTTTTTACCTGGATGAAGCGACAAAAGCTCATGAAGTTCGTCTACTAAGGGCGTTGTTAACTGCTGCAGGTCCAATTTAATTTCCAGACTTTTACTGCTTTCCTCCAACACTTCCGAAAGCAAACGCACCTCTGCAACATCAACGCTCAAACGCTCAATAAAGCCCTCCCCTTGCCGTTGATTAAACTTTCTGCCGCGCGCCTTGATGTAAAGCAATTGCTCATTATCAAAAAAGTGTCGGAATTTGAGGTAATCTTCACCAAAGAGTTTGAATTCATAATCTCCTTGAAAATCCTCAAGTCGGAAGATGCCCCAACCTTTGCCCATTTTTGAAATTCGATGTTGGGCATCAGTCACTATACCCGCAACCGTTACCTCTCGTCCCAAAATACTCTCGACGTGATTCAATCGACTCAAAGTAGCGTTACAGAAATATTTAATCTCTGTTCTATAATCATCAAGCGGATGCGAACTGAGGTACATTCCATTGATTTCTTTCTCTTTTTTCAGGGCAACGATAGATGGCCATTCAGGAACATCGGGCATAGTAGGCGGTGGAAGCTCCTCACCAGAGCCTTCACCAAATAATGAGGCCTGTGCACTTTCTGCATCGTTTTTTTTGCCTTGGACATATTTGATGGCTTTTTCAACAAAACTGCGCCCGCCTTCCTCCTCAGAGAAGTACATCGCACGGTGTGTGTCGTTGAAATCATCCATAGCACCACCAAGAATGAGACATTCAATGGTTTTTCTGTTGGCTTGGCGGAGGTCGATACGCTGAAGCAGATCAAAGAGGTTTTTGAATTGGCCATCCGCTTCGCGTTGCGCAATAATTTCTCGAACCGCATTTTCGCCAACACCTTTCATACCGCCCATTCCGAATCGAACGGCACCTTTTGTATTCACGGAGAACCGCAATAAACTTTCATTCACAGATGGACCTAAGACGGGTACACCAATGCGCCGACATTCTTCCATAAAGAACGTAACCGTCTTCAAATCCGACATGTTGTTTGACAAGACAGAGGCCATAAATTCAGCCGGATAGTGTGCTTTCAGAAAGGCGGTTTGATAGGCAACCCAAGCATAACAAGTAGAATGCGATTTGTTAAAGGCATAGGAAGCGAAGGCTTCCCAATCCTTCCAGACTTTTTCAAGGACGTCTCTGTTGTGACCACGCTCCTCTCCTCCGTCTAAGAACATGGGCTTTAACTTATCAATAATGTACTTCTGCTTCTTTCCCATACCCTTACGAAGCATATCGGCTTGACCTTTTGAAAAACCAGCCAATTCCTGCGACAACAGCATCACTTGCTCCTGGTATACGGTAATTCCATAAGTCTCCTTAAGCTTACCCTCCATGGCATCTAGATCGTAAACGATTTCCTTTCGGCCGTGTTTTCGATCAATGAACTCCGGTATATATTCCAATGGCCCTGGACGATACAATGCGTTCATTGCAATGAGATCCGCAAATTCCGTTGGCTTTAGCTCCTTGAGGTATTTTTGCATTCCAGCACTTTCATACTGGAAAATACCTACAGTCTCTCCACGCTGAAACAGTTCGTAGGTTTTGAGATCATCTAGAGGGAAACTATCAGGGTCTAAATCTATGTCATGGCGCTGTTTAACCAAACGACACGCCTCCTTAATAATGGTCAGCGTACGAAGGCCCAAGAAGTCCATTTTTAGCAATCCCGCATCTTCCACCACGGAATTATCGAATTGGGTACACCACATTTCCGAATCCTTCGCGCGAGCCACCGGAACCAATTCTCGAATATCACTAGGCGTAATGATCACCCCACAGGCATGAATGCCCGTATTTCGCACAGAACCTTCTAAAACGCGTGCCTGATTGATAGTCATGGCCTCAAGCGAATCACCTTCTGACAGCGCTTTGAGTTGTTGAACCAAAGCGGCATCTTCGGACCCGAATTTGCTTCTTAATTCCTTGTCGTCCAATTCCCAAAGCTTTTTGAGCTTAGTCATATCCGGGATGAGCTTCGCAATACGATCGGTATCCGGCAAGGGCAACTCCAACACCCTTCCTGCATCACGAATAGAGCTCTTTGCCGCCATCGTACCATAGGTGATGATTTGAGCCACCTGGGAAGAGCCATATTTATCAATAACATACTGAATGACCTTATCACGACCTTCATCGTCAAAATCAATATCAATATCCGGAAGAGATACACGTTCGGGGTTCAAGAAACGCTCGAACAGCAGATCGTATTTAATGGGGTCTACATTTGTAATTCCCGTGCAATAGGCCACCGCTGATCCGGCTGCTGACCCACGCCCGGGGCCCACACTGACCCCCATTTGGCGCGCAGCTTCACAAAAATCTTGTACAATCAAGAAATACCCGGGATAGCCCGTGCGTGCGATCGTTTCAAGTTCAAAATCCAAGCGTTCGGTGATTTCCGATGTTAAGTCGTTATAACGCGTTTTTGCTCCTTCGTAAGTCAAATGTCGTAGGTAGGCGTTTTCTCCACGCTGTCCTCCATCAATAGTATCTTGAGGATCCTGGAATTGCTCGGGAATATCAAATTCAGGCAGCAATACATCGCGCTCCAAAGGATACAATTCTACTTTATCTAAGAGCTCTTTTGTGGTATTTAAAGCTTCTGGCATGTCCGAAAACAGCTCCACCATTTCCTCCTTGCTCTTGAAGTAAAATTCTTGGTTTGGGAAGCCATAGCGGAAACCACGACCACGACCAATAGGCGTACTCTTTTGCGCACCCTCTTTAACGCAAAGCAGAATATCGTGCGCCTCAGCATTTTCCTGAGTCAAATAGAACGTATTGTTCGCCGCAATATATTTTATACCGTATTCTTTGGCATACTTTAATAATTGAAGGTTGACGTGGTCCTCTTCTTCGAGGCCGTGTCGATTCAATTCTAGGTAGAAATCCTCGCCAAACTGCTCAAGCCACCATTCCAACGCTTCTCGAGCCTGCGACTCACCCACGTTCAAATATAAATGTTGGATTTCCCCGCGCAAACCACCGCTTAAGACGATCAAATCATCCTTATGTTCAAGCAGGTAAGCCCTTATCAATTCTAGGCACATAATAATAGCCATTCAGCATGCCTTCGCTACTGAGCTTAGCAAGATTATGATACCCATTTTTATTCTTTGCGAGTACCACAATCTGGTACCCGTCATCTTTCTTACTGCGGTCTAGACGGTCTTCACAAACAAAAAATTCGCAACCAATAACCCCAACGAACGGATATTCTTGGAGCGGCTCGCTCAATTCACCTGCTTTTACCTTTTGATTGTGATCATAAGCCTCGCGATTTCCAGGCACACTCATCACCGCTCGGTTAAAGTGGAAGGCGCCCATAATGTTACCTAAATCCGTCAGTGCTACACCTGCATGGCCATTGTCGACTGCCGCCCTTACCAATTCGCTAACCACGGTCGTTGCTTGAAGAATAGAAAACTGACTGTGGTTGTGTAAGTGTGCAAAATCAACATCTGCCGCATGAAGGTCCGACGCGGCAGTGACTTCAGAGGCTTCATCACCTGCTAATCCTTTTGACCGCTTTTTTCGCGCCTCGTCCACAGCCAATCCTATGGCCGCTATGGGTGCCGTATTAGCAGCATAGAATCCATCGAGAAAGCCTGCTGGTTTACCCATTGCCTCAGATGAAATGACCTTCAGACGAAGTAATTCTAAAAAGACACGTGCGGTAGCTTCCACATCAAAGGCAGCGTTATGTGCTTCAGCGAATCCTTCACCAAACAAATGAAGGTGCAATTCTTCAAGTTTTGGAAGTTTAAATCGCCCTCCGCGTCCACCGGGCAATTCACATAATTTAGCCGTCGTTTCCGTACACGAATCCAAAGGCTTTTTTGCATCTAACGGATTTGCGCCCTGTACCCTGTAATATTCACATCCGGTAACATTCAAATCGAAATTAACATTGTGACCTACAAGGTATTCGCACTTTTCAAGAGCCAATTCAAAATCTGCAAGTACATCTGCTAGAGGCTTGCCTTCGCTCTTCGCTCGTTCAGTAGAAATACCGTGCACTTTCGTAGCATTAAAAGGTATATCAAAGCCGTCGGGATAGATAATATGATCCTGAACCTCTACCAATGCACCATTGACATCGTGGATTTGCCAAGCCAACTGAACCACGCGTG
>P_2C_Liq_3_UnCtyDRAFT_100352_pt1 | contig 13906 bp, 22 predicted proteins | sample Pon2CUnioCityCA_3_FD_9720 | JGI IMG/M metagenome (IMG submission 9720)
TATGTTTTCTGACGGAAAATCTCTTACCCATTTCCAATTTGGTTTTTTTGAACTTCCGTAATTTTTGATAAACTTATTTTTTTTCAATACAACTATTAAAGCTCCAGAAACTTTTTTTTCTCTTACGAAGTCTGTTAAATTAAATCTTCCGTTTTCCTTAATTTTAACGTAAAGATTAATAATAAATTCACTCCATTTTACATCTGTTTTTTGCTGTTTTTTCATTTTGTTTTAATTTAATTTAATATATTTTTTTATACCATTCATTTATTGTTGGTCTTTTACATATATGTTTTGACCTAAATTTCCCTTTTCTAATTGGTAAGTTCAAAAGAGGGTTTAATTCTAGTAACTCGCTTTCAACTTCTATGCGAGTTATTTTGTTTACTTTTCTTTGTTTAAATTTAACCATGTTTTATAATTTGATTTTCGTCAAAAATTCCACTACCTAAGTCATCTAGTCTAGGCAATATGATTGCTTTCTCGTTTGATTTTTTTATCTGTTTTAAAACTCTTTGATTTACAAGTGTTTCAGACGTTTGTCTGCCATAACCACTATATATAAATTCCTCTGCTTCAATTACAGAAAACCATAATCTTCTAAAAAAAGAAGAATGAAAAGCGTAAGCTATGTTATTTATTACAAACCTTTCTCCGAAGTCTTTTATTAAAACTTCTGTAACACTTCTTACACCAAAATCCAAATCAAAATAACCTACTATTCTAATATCATGCTTTGCTTGGTAAGTGTTAATTATATTAATAATTGACTTAGTGAATTTTGATATTTTTTTTAAGTTATTTGCGAATGAATAATTTAATGACACATAAAATGTTAAGGGTTCTAAATTGTATTCTCTTAGCTCTGAAAATTCATACATGTTGTTCGGAAGTCCTTGAACGTAGTTTCCAATATTAACTAAAGAGCCACAAACATTTTCTTTTACCTCCATTCCGTTTCCTTCAACTAGAAGTCCGTCCTCAAGTTCTAACTGCTCTATGCCTGCATCCCAACCTTTGTTTGCTAATTCTAAAGCTTCCTCAAAAGAAGATGTTCCAGCAAAACCTTTAGAACCATTTCTGCTTGAGTGGTGGTTTGAAGATAGGCTTTTTTTGCTTCTTTTTCTGTTTTTAGAAAAATCTACAAATTCTCTATAAGTGCCTTGTGTAATTTTAATTTTTGAGTTGTCCTCGATTACATTCATGATAATTTAATTTAGTTTTTTCAAATATAGTCGATATATTTTAATTACACAAATACATCGACTATTTATTTTTTATGATAACAATTTTCTTTCAGCTTCATTTAAGCCTTTGTAGATTATTAATTCTAAAACTTTTGATTTTGTCATACCTACCATTAGCATTTTTTCTCCCTCAAAAGTAGCTCTAGGACTTACGATTGTTTTAATCTTTTTGTCTGCAACTTTTTTTCTTATAGCTTGCACCTCTTTGCACCAATCTTTATTATTTGCTAAACTCATTTCCATATCTTCGTCATAACCAAAATTTACAAAAGCAAATCTATCTAAAGTAGCTGAGTCAATTTTGTTTCTACCTACATATTCTTTGGTTGCTCCATGTCCGAATGTGTTTCCAGCCATTACTACAACAAAATCTTCGTGCTTAGCAACCATTCCGTCTGCAAATGCACAATGTCCGTTTGCTGTTGCCTGATTCATACTTGCGAGTACGTTTGGGTTTCCTGCGTCAAACTCGTCTAATAAAAATACCCCTCCGTTTTCGTAAGCTTCTCTAAATAGCGTTCTAACATAGTTTCCGTTTGCGTCTTGGTATCCGAAAAACTCATGGACTCCAGTTTGAGCCGAAACTGATTTTGAGTAAAAAGGCAAATCTAAAGACTTTGCAACTTGACTTACAGTTGTTGTTTTTCCGCTTCCAGCCGGACCAACTAAAGCTATGTTTACTTTTGCCGAAATACACTGCAATATTGTTTTAAAATCTTTATGTTGTACTCCTACGTTCTTTTTTATTCCGTCTAATTTCTTAACTACTATTTCTGTTCTATTTGGCTCAAGTCCTAGTTGAACCATTTTATTTTGTAAGGTTTGAGTAGTAAAATCACTTTCTAAAACATTAAATACTATGTCTTGAAGCTGTCCCTCTAAGCCTACTGCTTTTGGTCTTTCAATTTTAACTATTTTAGCTTCCTTGTTCGGTGTTTCTAATTTTTTTGGCATTTCGATTTCTTTTGGTAATTTGTTTTTTATTTCTTGTTTTACAAATGGTTTAATACGTCTGTGCATTTCTCTAAACTTTGAGTCAAATTCCAATAAATCAAAAGTTGTTTCTGTGTCAATGAAATGCCTTTTTATGTATTTATGTATTTTAGTATTCGAACTGCTAAAATCTGAAACGTGAAAATTATTTTCGTTTTTAGAAATTACAATATCTGCAATGATAACTCCAGAACTATCTTGTATAAAAACCTTTGCTGGATATTCGTTAATTTCTAACTGACTAAATTTTAAGTTTTTTCTTGGTGTTGGTACTTGAATTGTAGCTTCTCTCATGATAATTTAATTTAATTTACTTATTTTCGATACGCAAATATAGTTACTATATTTTAATTCGACAAGCTTTTGCCGAACTTTTTTTAAAGACTAAAAGCTATTTCTGAAATAGATATCATTTCATCAGAAATTAAATCATGCAAATCTATGGCAAGTTTACTTTTACTTGGGTTTTCGTAAAAGCGTTTTGCCATTTTCGAAACATCTTCTTCATAAATTGTTTGAAATAAATCAAAACTTATTTGGTAATTGTTTACAGTCATTATTAAGTAAGAATACTCAATTAACATACCTCCCATACACTCCCTAAATTCTTTAAAAGAAATCTGCTCATTAGTTAAAGCCGTTTTTTCTCTTAGGTTTATAATTAAAGACAATGTACTTTTGATGCTTTGAATTAATAGTATTTTGGTTGCAACTTCATTAACAATTACAATCTCTTTTCTTTTAATTGTATTTAAAATTCTTGGTATTTCAATTTTAATAATTTCGGCTAAACTGCTATCTTCCATGTGTTCCTATTTTTAATAATTCTCTATTAGTTATAAATTGTTTTTTCAAACCTCTTTTAATGTATTCCCTTGCTGTTGATATGAATAGATTTTTGGAGGATTCTAGCAATCTTTTAGCTCTTACCATACCAATACCCTCAATCCCTTTTATATTGTCAGAGGTGTCCCCTATTAGCATTTGTGAGTAAAAGTTTAGTTCTGCTTCCTCTTTAGTTATAAATTGAACTTTGTTATGCAAATAACCTTTTTGAAAAACTACATTTTCGGCAACTATTTCTTCGGAACAGTAAACGTTGTAATTCTTGTTTTCATCTCTAACTAATTTATAGTTGTCTTGTGATAAATCTATAATTTCTCCAGTTTCTGGGTTCACTACTAAATACTTTCCGTTTTCGTCTTTTAACTTGCCTTTCATATAAGACCAATAATAACCACCTACGGTTTTCATGTCCTTGTCTATTGATATTATTACACAATTTTCTCTACCAAGCTCCTCTACTCTATCTGCAATTAAATCGTCTGCTTCAAGAGTGTTAGAATAAAAAGAACCGTTATTCATGTAGTAATTCCTTATCATCCAAACGTAATTATTCTTTTTTCTATTTTTCTTATAATCTTTGCTTATTTTTTTTCTAAAGTTTTTTGAGCAAGTTGTTATATATGTTTCCCAACAAGTTATTTCTTTATCAAAAATACTTTGTAAATATTCTTGTATTTCTAGCATTATATTTTCGGTACGATTAATGGACTCTTCCAAAACGGTTTGGTTAAGCCAAAGTTTAGCATCTTCTTTTCCGTATTTTATTAAAGCTGTTTTTATTTGAGAATAGCTTACAACCCTATAAACGCTTTTATATAGTATGCTATCAAAATCTATTAGTCCTACCATTATAATTCTGATTTTCTTTTGGTTATTTCTCCACAAAGATATTTGTTGGTTTTTATCCTAACATCTGAATTGTAAAGTTCTTCTAATTCCGATACGTCTTTACAAGCCATTACTTTCAATGCTATAATTTTTATTTCTTCAAATGAAAAATTCGACTTTAAATCACTTGTTTTTTTAGCTTCGGGAATATTTTGTTTTTTTTCCGTTTCGCCTTTTTCCCAAGAATATCTTTTTTTGCCATTTGAATCATATCCTATTAATTTAACAATATTAAAATCCTCGTCAAAGCTAGACTCCCATTTCCAGCTTCTTAAATTTAATTTAAAACTAGCTCTTAGTTTTCCGTTAAATGTTTGGACTTCGTCGTCATTTAGTTTTATTGAAATTAAAGGGTAATCGTAAAGCTCTCTACCTATTCCAATATTAAAACAAGCTCTTTTAAAGCTATCCGATGCCAATCCTTTTTCAGCTTCGGTATTGCTTACGGTTCCAGTATCTTCTTTTGAAATCCAATGCTCGTTTCTTTCGTCGTAAACCGATACTATGCAATTTTTATTATCTCTAGAATGCTCACGCTTCCAGCCAAAAACGCCAAACACTTCGTCAAGTCTATTCATGTCTGCTCTTGCATCTTTGTAGGCTAAAATTGTTGCGTATTTTCCTGCGTTTATTGATTGTATTCTGAAATCAATTTCACTTGTTTTTAAAGGTCTTCTTAATTTTTTTTCTAACTCTGTCATGATTTTTTAAATTTACTACGTTGAACATTCATTTTTTTAATTGATATTTTTTCGTCAATATATTGACCTTGCTCAAGTAATCTCCTTAATTTGTATTCAGAAATTATTACATTGTCAACAATTATTGTTTCGCTTTTTGAAAGCTCTCTTACGTTTCCGTAAAGTGCTTCACGTTTTGTTTTGAGGTCTTTAAACCTCCATACTTTGTCTGTCGCCATTATTTTAAATGTTAAAAATTAGTCCTAAAAATGCAAATATTAATTTAATAACTTCTACTAAAATTAAATACCAAACATAAAATACTGTCATTGCCGTAATTCCGAATAATAAATATTGAAATATATCTTTTAGTTTTTTCATAAAAATAAGTTATAAGGGTTTGTTACCATTGATTGCATCTCTTCATTTGAATAGTCTTTTTCTATAAAAGTTAAAATTGCATATACTGTTCCAAATCTTAAATCAATTAAATATGATTCATTTTCCAATTCTTCAAATACAGACTTAATTGCGTTTGGATAATCTACTGAAGCTTCTTGCAATACTTGTAAAACTTTTGGTTGTAATTTTTCTTTTAAAGTCATGATAATTTAGTTTTTAATTAAGTTAAGTTTGTAATATTTTGCTACATAATTTATATGCTTTTGAGTAGTCATTGACCAATAACCTAGTTGATGTAATTCATTACCTTTTATTGTTGCAACATGGGTTACGTAACTAATTACTTTCTCGTTTTCAATTTTTAGATTTTGCTTGTACTTTGGTAGTGTCATGATAATTTAATTTAAATTTATTAATTTCTGTTATGTAAATATAGTGTATATATTTTAATTATAAGCAAAAAAAAAGTTTTTTTTTAATAAAATTTTGAAACTATATATCCTACAAAAAATAATAAAGGCATCATTAACCATGCCCAAAAAGGAGTTCTGTAAATTACTGTTTTTTTAGATTTTAAAGTAGTTTTATCTTTTACAGATATTTTACTGCTTTTAACCTTTTCGTTTACTTGCTCTTTTAAGTCAGTTATTGCAGTTATATTTCCATTATTTGATTGGATTGATACTTTGCCATGACTTGTAGATACAACTTGTTTAAATGGCTTTAATTTACCAGTAACTGAATCACAAGGACTTTCAATGTTTAGAGTGTCTGTAAATCTTTTTACGATTTCTCGTTCTTTGATAATTTTTAAAGTATCAATTCTTATAACCTCTTTGTATTCGGTTACTGTTTTTTTTGCTTTGCAATTAAAAAATATTATTAAAATAAAAAAACCTACAAACTTTCTCATTATTCGTTCATTTCAAAGTGAGGGGTGTCTGTAAAGCTTTTAAAATTACCTCCCCACCTATTGCTAGGATGAAGACTTTCCCAAAAAGAACCCAGCTCGGCAAGTTTATGTTTATTGTATGTTAGTTTTCCATTAATAAAAAAATTGAAGTCAACAGCAAGTCTTTTAGAGTGTTTACTAAATAGTGTTTTAGATAGCTTCTTGCCTTTAACTAACTTTATACCTAGAATTCCACCCTTTTTGATTTTAAAGCCAAAAAAGTACAATAAAACTTGGCTTTGAGTTCTGTAAGCTTCTCCAAAAGTTAAGCCTATTTCTAATTTTTCTGCATGATTAATTAACTTAGATATGTTTCTACTAAATATAATTTGTTTTTCGCTAAGTTTCATTATTTTTTATGTTTATCTATTTTTGATAAAATATTATTTAAAGTTTCATTGTTTATCAATCCTAACAACTGCATATTCTTTAAAGTAGAAATTAATTGAAACAACAATATAGGTAATAAAATAGCTTCTGACAAAAAACTAGCAAAAGGAAACCCTTTTTCAATAGTCAAAACAGTTCCTAAAAGAAGCCAAAAACCCACTAACATATAAACTGCTTTAAAAGTTTTTCTGGTTTCAAAATTATCCATTTTAAAAGCTTTCGCTATTCCAAAAATAGCATCTAGTATTACTACCATAAATATAGATAAAAACTGATGCTGTGCATCTATAAAAGTGCTTATTATTTCAGAACCAATAGCTCCAAAAGAGAATGCGTAAAGTAAAAGTTTTGTTTTCAATTTGATTGAATTTTAGAAATGAAATATATAATGTTCCAAATACTAGAGCTTCCTCCTTTAGAGGTTATTTTCCATTGACTTCCATTTTCTACAAAACTAGCATCTGCGTAATACTGAAAAATTTGATGATAATCGTGAGTCACATCGTTTCCTTTTGGAAATGAAATTGTATCGGCTATTCTATCATAAGGAGTTCCGTTTTGACCTTCAAAATTAATCTCTAAGTAAGTTTGATTTGCATTTGAACTTGAACATGCAAAAACCAAAGTCATTAAATATAAATCGTTTTTTCTGTCTGCTAAAACTTTTAAAGAACTAGCATCGTAATACTCTAATTGACTTTTGCTTTTTATGATATTACTCGCATCGTTTGGAATAACGATTTCATTATCAATTGTTAAGTTGAGTTTATTTTCTAAAGTGTAAGTTCCGTCATCGTATCTTGCCCAACCTTTTTTGCAACCTAAATTTATTGACAAATTGTTTATTGCAAATTCTCTAAAGCTTAACTCGTCAAAAGCAATTAAATTTTCATCAACTGCGTCTTTAAGCTCTATAAAAGGTATTTCTTCCGTATAAACACCAGAACCTCTTACTCCGTTTGAATCGTAAAATGAAATTCTTTTATTTTCTTGAAGTCTATTTTCCTTATACCAAATATCTTTTGCTGGTTGAGAAATTATAACTTCATTTGAAACCGTATTCGTACAAACTAAAGCACTACCTATTATTTGAATTTTAACTGCCATTTTAACAAGATGTATATCCTAAATTATTAAAAACAAAATCTCTAAAAGTTTCCTCTGTAAACTCTACATCATTTTCATTAACTGCTTCTGATAAGAAGTAGCTGTTGTAATTTGCAACATCTGACCTAAACGAATTTGAGTCATAAAGCTGAATAACACCTCTTTTAAGGCTTTGCTCTGAATACCAAACATCATTAATATTTTGGCACAACAAAACATCTCCAATGCTATTAGTTATCTGTATTGAATCTCCAATCCTCTCTATTTTTACGTTCATCACGACTTATTTTTGAAATTCTAAATGATTGATGTTGAACTATGCAGTTGTCTTTCCATAGAGGGTAATCTTCTTTATTTCTTTCAATAAATAAACGAACATTTTCCCAGTAATTATAGGCTGTTTGCTCATTCATTTTTGACATCATTTTTTTCTCGGCAAAACTAATCTCTTGACTATTGTTGCCTTGTTTTTGCACTAAGCCAAAAGGAGTTTGAACATTAGAACCAAACATTAAATATCTTGAGTAAGCGTAAAAAACAATTACCGACTTTAAACCTACGTTTGTATATGTTTTGCCTTTGTAATTGTAATCTGATTTATCTAGTAATTTAGAGTATTTAGTGTCCGTGCTATTTCTTAACATATCGTTAAAGAAATCAATTCCCATTAATTTTTGAACATCAACAAATTGAGCATCTGATATATGCTGGTTTAAGTTTCCGTTATTATACAAGGACTGGCTTATAGTTCTATGGTTATCGTTAAAGTCGTTAAGTTCTACTAATAGTGTCATCTTCAATTAATGGTATTAGATTTAATTCTGTCTTATTCTCTAAAAATAAATCCATAAGTTTTTTTACAGTTTGTATCAAAACCGACCTTTCAGATTCGGTGTTGTCTTGGTAAACTACTTGCATAGCTTTTATACTTTCTCCACTTGCCGAAAAAACGCTATTTTCTGGTCTAACTATTGCTGGAGGTATTGAATTAAAAGCCATTAAAATATTTTTAAAAACACTTTCTTCGGTATAACTAAATATTTTATCGTCAATATTGCTTGAAATATCTTTAAATAAAATAGCTTTGTCAATACCAGCTTCGTCTTCGTATTGAAGCTCTAAATGTAACGCATCTCCAACATTTTCAGCTCCAATAAATTTTTGTATTGTTTCTTTAAAATTTTTTCTTTCAGATTCAGCTAATGCCCATTCTTTTTCGTCTGGATAATCTTCTAAACTTCCAGATAAAGGCTTTGTTACTATTAATGTTTTGCCGAAAAAACCTTTTCTTAAAGATTTGTTTTTGTAAATAGATGCTTGAGCTTCTGAATCACAATCATTCATTACTGCATCTATTTGACTTAAAGCGTAAACGTATTCGTCATCAATATTTACATAAAGAATTTGACCTTTATAGTTTTTTAGCTTTTCAACAAATGTTTCCCCTTTGCTATTTTCAATTTGAGCCTTTACAATTTCTTTTATTGGATTGAATACGTCAATATAAGTTATGTCTGTATTTTTTATTTTTTTCTCGTAATCATAACAGACTCCAATTTTACCATTATACTTGTTATCGTCTTTTTTTCCTAATCGACAAGACGTATAAGGTAAAACCTCATAGCTTGAGGGTTTGAAATTTGCATTGTAGTTTACATGAATAAAAACACCTCTTTGCTTGGCTAATGAAGTAGCAATATTGTCCGAAAACTTACGTAAGCTAGTTCCCTTTGCTTTATTGGTTAAAATAGTGTCAGCAGTCCCCCAACCTTTTCCAGCTAAATATGAAGCCATTATTTTAGCACATGTTTTTGCTGTTACTGAATTATTAATAAAACGGTCTGCCCTTTCTGGATACAAATTATCTTCGCCATTTTTAATTATGCCAAGATTTTTATCGTACTCTACGACCTTTTTATAAATTTCAATAATAGTTGATTTGAAGCCTCCTAACATTATTTCTTAGTTTTAACGCTTTTTACTGTTTTAGCTTTTTCCACCTTGCTTTTAGGTGCTTTTTTTTCTTTTAAGTCTTCCGATACATTTTCTGGTATAAAGTCAAATAAATCTTCTCCTTTTGGGTGGTTTTTAATTAGCTTTAATGCTTGAGATTTTGTAATCTCTCCATTTCTTAAAGGTTGCCCACTAAAACCGTCTTGTATTCCATTGTACTTTGCTTTAAGTATGTAGTCCGTATTTGATTTTTTCATTTTAAATAAATTTAAGTAGTTATTCCAAATTTTCTCTCGGCAACTAGAACAACTAAGGTTATGTTTCTTTTCTCCAAATATAGCATTATATTCCGATAAAAACCTAAAAAGTAAACCGTCTTTAGATAAATCTCCAAAGACGGTTTTTTTGCCATATTTTAAAAACTCCTCACTCATAAGGGTTTACGCTGTTGCAAACTTATTATCGAATGATGTTTTTGTTGTTGCGTAATCTGTTTCTAAAAGAGTTCTAGTCATTTCTGGTTCTTCGTAACCATCCTCGTTTGAAAGTACAAACTTTATAATTCCGTCAGACTCTTTTGTGTTCCATGTCATTTCAGAAATAACCAAACCACTATCCCATCCTAAAACTTCAAAAGCCTCATCGCTGTCTGCTCCTTTCCATTTTTTCTCAACAACTGCAACATACCTCTCTCCACTAGCAATTTTAGAAACTTCTAATTTATTTGCTACTGAGGGATTTAAAACAACTCCAGAAAATGAATGTTTATAAGCATCAAAAGAGTCTTCTTTTTTAACCAATTCAAACATTGCACCTTGGGCTTGCTTAACTCCCTCTATGAAGTAACCAGAAGTCCCAGTGCTTGTTGCTAAGTCGGTAATTAAAAGTTTATTTGTTGCCGAAATTGTTGAAGATACTTTGTTAATATCTGTAAAAGGTATTAAAACAACATTTACTTCAACACCTCCAATAGGCTTGTTGCTACAATCCCTTTGAATGTCAGCCGATAATTTGTCTTCGCAATTTAATGCCATAATTTTATTTTTTTTAGTAAGCTACTGAACTCATGTAAGACTCTAAATGTTTAGCGTCTAAAAAGTATGCGTAATCTACATAGTTTGACTTGTCTTTTTTCTCGTACCAAGATTCAAGAGTTTGTAAATCTTCTTCTGATAAAGTCCCTATTGGAATATTTGACTTAACCGTAAGAATTGCTCTGTGAGGTAAATTTACTTTAGTACCATTGTTTTGGTATAAGTTTTGTAATCTATCCCATTCGTTCTGCATTACAACCTTATAACCTCTGTAAAACAATTCTCTTTTTCCCTCTTGAGTTACAACGATGTTTCCTCCAGTATTCTCGATATTTTCTAAACTATCTAAATAGTTATCGTAAATTGAACGAGTTACTACAAATTGAGCATCTGGATTTCCTAATAATCTTGCATCTGAATTGTTGTAGATAGATTTTAAGGTTGTTAAACCTTTTCCACTCGCTAAAGCTTGAGCAGTGTAACTAGCACCAGCATTTTCCGAAATCGTATATCTAGGAATGTTTCCGTCTGCGAAAATTTGTTTCCAAAGTCCGTCAAACTGATTGAATAAACCTAAGTTAGTTCCATTAGTAAACACTCCACCGTCTGCAAAAGTATCTGCTCCAGTATCTGAATACCAAACTTTAGCGTTTACAGAAACTTTGATGCTTTCAGTAACTGCTGTTGCTAACATACCTAATTCTTGACTACCCTCTTTGTCAAAATAGTCTGGATTTGCTTTTTGTGCTTTTTGGAACAATTTTAATAATTTGCTCAAGTCGTTTTGACAATGAACTAATCTGCCTGCTATTAAAGCTGGGTCCCAGTATTTTTGAGTTAATGATAAACCCTCTTGTTCTTCTGGAGTACAATTTGTCAAAGCTTCTCCACCAACACCCATTTGGTCAACGAATACGATTTGTTCTTTCATTTGTATTCCAGTCATTACTTCGTGAATTTCGTTTAATTCACTCATAACAAATGTTTGTTCAACGATAGCTTGAGAAACTTCAGTAGCTTCTTGTGGGTTTAGCGTTAAGGCTGATACGTCAATTTTTGATGCCATAATCTATTTTTTTCTTAATGTTCTTGTTTGTTTTTCCTCCCCTTGTTTTCTGTTTTTCTTTTCAGATTTAAAAGTAGAAGACACTTCGTTTTTAAAGCTTTTAAATTCAGCTTTTATATTTTTCAGATTGTTTTGAAAATCTTCTTTTTCGTTTTTTAAGGTTTCAATGTTTTCTTCTAATTGAGCAATTTTAGCTTGAGCTTCTTCTAAAGCTTCATCTGTTTGTTCTTCTTCCTCAATTATTTCTGTAAGTTCTCCACCTACAAAAATCATTTTAGTTCCGTCTGGCAAAATATATTCGCCCTCTGCACTAGCTCCGTCAATAGTTGCTACATCTCCAATTGAGGGAGTTGCATCTTCTTCAAGGTCTGTAAAGTCTATTTCAACTCCATTTGCATCTTGAACTAATTTTGCTGTCGGCTTAGATTTGAAAATATTTTTTAATTTTGCTTCAAATTTAGCGAACATTGAATTTACTTGTTCTTCTGTTACTTGTTTCATTTGTTTATTGTATAAATTTGCTACTGCTTTAAACTCAATAATTTCATTTACAAAACCTTTTTCTTTTAAGAAATTTACGTCTAACATTTCATCTTTAGCCATTAAATCAATAGCTTCATCTTTTGTTATGTTAGTTTCTTTTTCGTAAATGTCTGCTAGTTTTCCCTCAATTTCTCTTAGTTCTTTAGCTGTTTTTTCAAGGTCTTTTGCGTTGCCACCATTAAATCCCATTGGTAAATGAATTAAAAAAGAGTCGTTAGAATTAATAGTTCTAGTTTCTTTTTTTCCTGCTAAAAAGATAATCGAAGCAATAGAAGCAACTAAGCCACTTGACGTGGTGTTCACTTCTTGTTTCAAGTTTTTAAGGTAATTGTAGATTGCAATTCCGTCATAAACAGAACCTCCTTGCGAATGTATATGTATGTTTAAAGGCTTTTTCTGGTCGCTTTTAGCGACTGAATCTACTACGGATTTAAGTGTAATCTCGTAACCAACTTCACCAATTAAATATAAATCATTCATATTCACAAATGTAAAAGAATAATTCGCCTATATAAGTGAAATTATTTTTGCAACTATTTATTATTATTTGAAACCACATTAAAACGTGGTTCAACAGTCGATAAAAAGCATTAAAACGCTTCTTATCTTGGTGTTGTATGCAAGTGCTTAGGTCTGTGCATTAAATAAAGTTTCTTGCTTAGCAGTCGTAATAATATTTTTTCCCACCCTTTTCTCAGCAATACTAAAATATTCGCCTTTCATTTCAATACCTATTCCGTTTCTGTTTGTGTTTTTACAAGCTACCATAGTACTTCCAGAACCCATTGTTAAATCCACTACTAAATCATTTTCATTACTGAATGTCTTTATCAAATCTTCAAGCAATAAAACAGGCTTTTGAGTTGGGTGGTGTCCGTCATAGTCTTTTTTGTATTTTAGTATGTTGCTTTTGTATTTTTTTCCTTCCCATAAATTAAAGGTAAATGGATTTTCTTCATTTATTTTCCTCATTAATTCAGTTCTGTAATCGCTATCAATTTTTTTTAACTCATTCCAATCACGTTTAAAAAATCCAGTTGTTTGTAGTTTTTCATAGTTAGATAGTGTCGGCAAACAAAACTGACTTCCATTAGTAAAATAATGTCCACCCATTCCGTTTCCTAATATCTTTTTAATTTCACTATTACTCAATCCGCTTTCGGTTTTTTGAGTTAAAAAATATTCTCTCAATGGGTGTAATCCTTCAAAATCGTGTTTAGGGTTATTTTTACTAAATATCAAAATATCCTCATAAAAACTAACCATTGCTTTATTTACTCCAAGGCTATTAGCAAAATCGTTTTTCTCCCAAACTGCACGATAAGAAAATGGAACGTTTGGTATTGCTTCTGTAATCATTCTGCTTGTATACGGCTCTTGTGAAAACAAAATCATTTTCCCATTTTTTCTCAATATTCGGTTTGCTATTTCATAAATGCTTTTTGGCTCAATAGCTTTATCCCAAGTTTCAGCAGTATTCAAAACCTTATAGTTTCCTGCACTTTCTTTCATTTTCACTACTCCATAAGGTAAGTCGGTCAATATTAAATCAACACTACCACTTTCTATTTTATCACTTTCAATTAGGCAATCGCCTTTGTATAGTTTAATCATTGTATTTGTTTTGCTTCGTGCCTCAGCAATTTGCCAACGCTCAAAAAATATTATTACTTAGTTTCGTTCATTTAATCAATGTTTGTGCTTTAAAGTCGCACCAGACATACAACAATGTATATAAAAAATAGGCTAAACACTTGGTAACATTTCAAGGCTCGTGTCCTTGTTTTAGTGTGTCGTTTAGGCTT
>P_2C_Liq_3_UnCtyDRAFT_100355_pt1 | contig 13856 bp, 12 predicted proteins | sample Pon2CUnioCityCA_3_FD_9720 | JGI IMG/M metagenome (IMG submission 9720)
CGGTTTTGGCGATATAGCCGATGTCATGGCGTGTCATGCCTTGCAGGACGAAGAGGTTGAAGCCGATGGGCGGCGTGACTTGTGCGGTCTCGATGACGACGACAAGGAAGATGCCGAACCAGATCACATCAATGCCAGCGCTGCGGATCATGGGCTCCACAATCGCCATTGTCAGAACGACCGAAGACAACCCGTCCATGAACATGCCAAGGATCAGGTAGAAGACCGTCAAGACCGCGATCAGCGCGACGGGTGACAGGTTGTAGCTGTCGATCAGCTCCGCCAATGCGCGGGGAAGCCCGGTGAAGCCCATCGAGAGCGACAGGAAGGCTGCGCCCATGAGGATGAAGGCAATCATTGCCGAGGTTTTTGTCGCGCCGAGCAAAGCCTCCTTGAATGTGACCCAATCAAGCGACCCTTGCCCGAGCGAAAGCACAAGCGCCCCCACGACGCCGACGGCGGCGGCCTCGGTTGCGGTGGCGTAGCCTGTGTACATGGAGCCGATGACAACGAACACCAGACCAAAGACAGGCAGCAGAAAGCGGCTTTCGGCGAGGCGTGTTTTCCACGGCATGGGAGGCTCGGGGTCGGGGCGCTGGTCTTTGTACATAAAGTGCCAGAAGACGATGTAGAGCATGAAAAGCCCTGCCAAGACGAGCCCCGGAAAGACGCCTGCCATGAACAGTTTGGTGATGCTTTCATTGATGGTGACGCCATAAACAATCAACGTCAGCGACGGCGGGATCATGAGGCCGAGTGTGGCTGCGCCTGCCAGTGTCCCGATGATCATGAACTCGGGGTAGCCGCGTTTGCGCAACTCGGGGATCGACATTTTGCCAACCATGTTGAGGGTTGCCGCAGAGGAGCCCGACACCGCCGCGAAGATTGTACAGCCTGCAATATTCGTATGCAGCAAGCCGCCCGGGAGCGACCGCATCCACGGGGCAAGGCCGCGAAACATATCTTGGGATAATCGGGTTCGAAATAAGATTTCACCCATCCAGATGAAGAGCGGCAGGGCGGTGAGTGTCCAGCTGGCCGAGCCCGACCAGATGGTGGTGATCATCGCGTCGCCTGCCGGGCGGGTTGTGAAGAGCTCCATCCCCACCCAAGCCACGCCCATCAGCGCAAGGCCGATCCAGACGGAGCCGCCGAGCAAGGCAAAGAGGACAAACAGGAAGATGACTGTTGCGTAAAGTTCGGTCATTCCAGAACCTCCGAGTGAATGTGGCTTGTCCGTGTGGCGAGCAGGCGCATGAGGTAATCCCAGATCGCAATGGCCAAGAGGATTGTGCCGATCGACATGGGCAGCTGCGGCAACCACACAGGTGTATAGACCAGCTCCGAGCTGGTGTTGGCCCACATCTCGCCCCATTTGGCAGGAGAGTTTGCAAACATCGCGAAGAAGGTCAAAAGCCACTCTGGCACAAAGTCTTGCCCCTGTGTGCGGTCGTTGAGCACTTCGGACATGATATTGGTTTTTACAGCATATCGGGCAAAATAGGTCGCCGTGATCGCGGCAATGAACATTGCGACGGCATCAAGCCAGAGTCTGGTGTGCTTGTTGAGGTTCAACAGCACAGAGACGCGAATGTGCCCGCCTTGTGTAAGCGTGTAGGCCAGCGCGAAGAAGGAGGTCGCGGCCATAGCGTAGCCGGCATATTCGGTTGAGCCATGGAACGTGAAATTCGACCAGCGCGAGACCATTTGACCTATGATCAAGAGCAGGATCAGCACCATAAAGCAGGCCGCGACCGCGCCTGCGGCCTTGTAGATGGAATCAAGCAATCGCCAGAGAGGCTGGAATTGCTGTGCGGCCTTCGGCCCCTGCCACAGGCAGTAGAGCGCCAGCAGGGTCGGAAAGACAAAGAGCCAGACCCATAAGGGCAGCCCCAGAAATGGTTGCCAATCTCGCATTGAACGTTCCCCAAAATAAAATACGAGCGGCCTCTTCGCACTGAGAGGCCGCTCTTTGTGTGGTTAGTTGGCTGCGTAGGCGTCGAGGATGGCTTTCGCATCGTCCCCGGCCGAGGCGATCCAGTCATCTTTCATTTTGGCGCCGATACGCTCCAGCTCTGCAAGGAACTCGGGGCTCGCGTCTTCCACTTTCATGCCGTTGGCTTCGAGCTGCTCAAAGTACCAGCCAGCCAGCTCGGCAGATTTGGTGGCGCATGCGGCACCCGCTTCATCGGCGGCTTTCTGGACGTTGGCTTGCATGTCTGCTGACAGGCCGTCCCAGACGCCTTTGTTGACCATCACATAGTTGCGCGGGTGCCAGGCGTTGACTTTGTAGTAGTGGCTGAGCTGCTCCCAGACCTTGCGGTCATAGCCTGTCGAGCCTGACGAGATGAAGGCTTCGGCAACACCTGTCGCAAGGGCTTGGCTGAGTTCGGCGGCTTCAACCTGAACAGGGATCATGCCGAGCTCTTCAGCGAAGGTGGCTGTGGCCGTGTTGTAAGAGCGGAACTTGACGCCTTGTGTATCTGCTGACGATTTGACTTCCTTGTTGAAGTAGAAGCCCTGACCCGGCCATGGGCAGGTGTAGAGCGTCACGAGGTTCTGCTCTGCAAGCTGTGCGTTGACCTTGTCTTTTGCGGCCGCCCAGAGCTTTTCGTTGGCTTCATAGCTGGCCGCCACGAAAGGCACGTTGTCCCAGCCGAGGAGCGGGGCTTCGTTGGCGTGGGCCGACATGAAGCGCTCACCGATTGGGGCCTGACCTGTCTGAACAGCGCGTTTGATTTCGCCGCCTTTAAAGAGCGAGCCGCCCGGATGAACCGTGATGTCGATCTCGCCGCCGGTGTACTCGCGTACTTTGTCTGCGAACATAACGCCCATTTCCGAATGGAAGTTGGTCGCGGCATAGGCCATGGGCATATCCCACTTTTCCGCAGTGGCGGCCGAGCCTGCAATTGCGAGCGCCACGGTTGCGGCAGCTGTGCTGAGTTTCTGGGTAAGTGCGTTCATTTTATCTCTCCCTGAGTTTGTTTTGCACGTTTCTTGGTTATTTGCCCGCTGCAAACCGCATGGGTTCAAACGGGCGCATATCGTGGTTTGAATGATTCTTGGTGATCATGTCAGCGACAAGGCGGCCTGTTTTGGCACCCCCTGTCAACCCGATGTGGTGGTGGCCGAAGGCTGTAAAGACGCCGCTATTGTTCAGCTCGCCAATCAGCGGCAGGCTGTCGGTGGGGGCCGGGCGGAAGCCGAGCCACTCTTCTTCGGAGGCAAAGGTCAGGTCTGGAAAGAACTCCTGAACCTTGCGGCGCAGAAGCTTGAGCGGCGCTTTGGACGGCGTTTCGCTCAGCCCGCCAAATTCGACGATGCCTGCGCAGCGCAGGCCCTGATCCATTGCCGTGGCAACAAATTTGCCCGCGGCCAGCATCATCGGGTTGTTGGGGCGTTGGCTCGGGTCTTTGAAAACGATGTGGTAGCCGCGCTCTGCTTCAAGCGGCACGTTGAGCCCGAGTTTGGCCATGAGAGGCTTTGACCAAACGCCCGAGGACACCACGGCCTTGTCGCAGTGAATGCGGCCTGCGCTGGTATCGACGGCACTCACCTGCCCGCCGCTCAGCTCGAAGTCTTTGACTTCGGCCTGCACAAATGTGCCGCCCATATCTTCGAGCAGTTTCACAAGATCCTGGACGTAGGACGCGGGGTTGAGGATAAACCCGTGGTTCTGAAGCACGGCCAAGAGCTTGCTTTGTGGCCCGAGGATCGGCTCGACCTCTTGCACAGCGTGGCCTTCGATCAGCTCCGGAACAAAGCCCGCCTCACGGCGCAACTGCCATGTGAAGGCATCAGCCTCAAACGCAGCCTTGTCAGCATAAGCAAAGCTGTAGCTGCTCTGCTGCACCCATTTGGCGGCGTCTGTCCCGGCGGTCAGGGCTTGGTGTTGCTCAAGGCTGTCACCCACGATTGTGGTCAGGCCTTTGCTGATGCGGCGCGTGTCATTTTCGTTGGCGTGGCTCATGTATTTCACAAGCCACGGGATCAGCTTGGGAACATAGCTCCACCGCATGAAGAGCGGGAAATTGGGGTCGGCAAGGTAGGCCGGGCCTTTTTTGATAAGCCCCGGGCCCGTCACCGGCACCACAGAGGCGCTCGCCAAGATACAGCCATTGCCGTAGGAGGCGCCCATGCCGGGCTTGCCTTTGTCGAGCAGAGTAACCTCAAGCCCTGCACGCCGCAGCCAGATAGCTGTCGCCGCACCAACAATCCCTGCGCCTACGATGACGACATGCTCCGACTTCATATGCCAGTATCCCTCTGTTCCAGCTTTTCACACTGGCAGGGAGCTTCCATCATTTCCAATATAATTAACTAGCACAAGCATCACATAAAGTGATATCTTGCTCGGATGAAGCTGAGATTTCGACAATTACAGGCCTTTCACGCGATCGTAGAGGCGGGCACGGTGACAGGGGCTGCTGAGGCCTTGGGGATTTCTCAACCGGGCATCTCCAATCTCCTGTCCCAGCTTGAGCGCCAAACCGGCTTCAGATTGTTCGAGCGGTTGCATGGCCGCCTTGTTGCGACACCTGAAGCGGAACTCATGTACCGTGAGGTCGATACGGTGGTGCGCGGCCTTGACCATGTGACCCAAACGGTTGTGGATTTGCAGAACAAGCAGGCAGGTCAGCTGCAGGTCGCGTCGCAACACTCCATGTCGTTTGGCTTCATGCCCAAGATGATCGCCAAGTTTGCCCAGTCGCGGCCTGATATGAATATCTCCTTTCAGTCGCAATACAGCTCCAAGATTCAGGAATGGGTTCTTTCGGGCCTGTTTGAAATTGGCGTTTGTGAGCTGCCGATCCTTTATGACACGCTGCATGCCTATCCGCTCCATGTTGAGACACGTATTGCCTTGCCAAAAGATAACCCTTTGGCAGAGCACGCGGTTCTCACACCTCACTTGCTGCGCGACCAACCCTTTGTGGTGATGGGGCCAGACCATATTCTGCAACGCCGCTTGCGCGATGCCTTTGACAGCGCTGGCGTGCCCCTGCAAGCGCGAGTCCATTCGCATCTTTTCAAGAACCTGCTCGGATTTGTTAAGGAGGGGATGTGCGTTGCGTTGCTCGATCGGTTCGAGCTGGAGTTTGACCACGATGACCGCTTTGTGACGCGCCGTTTTGAACCTGAAATTTTGATGGATATGGTTGTCATAACCTCGGCCACGCGGCCTCTGTCTCAGGTTGGCAAAGAGTTTCTACAGCTTCTCTTGGCAGAGCTTCAGCCCTACAAAGCAGATGGCACGCCCCTCACGCGTGCAACATAGGAGTGGACATGGTCAAAGCAGCCGTTGGCATCTTGATGCTGGAAACAAACTTCCCGCGCCCACCGGGCGACATCGGGCACGCGCAGACATGGGATTTCCCTGTGGTGATGCGCAAGGTAGGGGGCGCAAGCGCGCAAGCTGTTGTTCATGAAAACCCCCGCTTGTTGCTTGATGCCTTTATCGGTGTGGGGCGCGAACTTGTGGCCGATGGCTGCGCGGGGCTGGCGACATCATGCGGGTTTCTGTCTCTCATGCAGAATGATCTGAAGGATGCGCTGGGTGTGCCCTTTGCAAGCTCGCCTTTGATGCAGCTTCCGATGATCGAGGCGATGCTTCCCACAGCCCGGAAAGCCGGCGTTCTCACGATTTCTGAAGAAAGCCTGAGCGCTGACCATTTGCGCGCTGTTGGTGCGCGCGCGGATACGGCTGTTGCTGGTCTGCCAAGCACCGGGGCCTTTGCCACAGCTATTTTCCAAGACAGAAACGAGATGGATTTTGCGGCCTGTCGCGACGAGATGTGCGATGCGGCGCTGGGTCTGGTGTCTGGGCATGACAGCATTGGCGCTATCGTGCTCGAATGTACCAACATGGCCCCTTATGCACATGACATTGCGCAGGTCACGGGGCGGCCCGTTCACTCCATCGTCAGTTTTCTCAACTGGTTCCAGTCCGGTTTGGTGCCGCCACGATTTTGATCTGCGCCCCATCAGACCGGGGGTGTACTGTACCCGCAGCGCTGTAGCGCTCGCGTGCTGCTTAGGGGGTGCCTTGCAGCAACTCGCGCAGGTTTTGCGCTTGAACGGGGCGATCCCGCAAATCAAGGGCCGAGTTTAGATCGACAAGGTGGCTGCGCATAAGCTCCTCTGCATTTTGCGCGTCTCCATCCGCGATTGCTTGCACGAGGGCATGGTGGGCATGGCTTTCACACAGCGCGCTTTCGCGCCGCCAATAGAGCGCTATGACCAGTGAAGAGCGGGCGATCAGCGTTTCGATAAACCGACCGATTGTATCCTGATCGGCGATCCGTGCGAGCTCGATATGAAAGAGGCCTGACAGGTTGAGCGCGCGCCCGTGGTCCCCTGCNTCCAGGGCCAAATGCTCTTGGGTGATGTGATCTTTGAGAATTTCGATATCGCGGGCCGTGGCGCGGCTGGCGGCAGAGCGGGCTGTGCGCGGCTCAAGCAATGCGCGGGCCTCAAACACCTCCCGGGCTTCGCGCGGGGTCGGGCTTGCTACAAAAGCCCCCTTGTTGCGCTGGATTTCGACAAGCTGGACATGCGCGAGCGATTGCAAGGCGGCGCGCACAACGGTGCGCGACACATTGTAGATTTCACCGATTTCATCCTCGCCCAGCTTTGTGCGGGGCGAGAGGCGATGTTCATGAATCGCCAAGGCCAGCGCATCAGCTACCTTTTGAGTCGCGTTTTGCGGTTTGGGCGTGGAGATAGGCAATGCCGACATAGAAGGCTCCTTTGGAATCGGTGATGCCAGACAGTCGCCGCGTGAACAAGATGTGACCCAATTGTATACAATGATGTATTAACATTGTGTTCAATAATTGAGCAACGATAAGACACTTCGCTCAGTTTTGTGCCATCGGCCTACCTTTTTCTTCAAAAAAGTTGGCGCTGTTTGGACTCAGATCATCAAAGCCGCTCAGCTGGGGTCAGCAAAGGAGCGAACATGACTGCGAAACATGATCTGGAACTGGTGGAAGTCACAAAACGCTACGGCACGACCGTTGCGGTGGATGCAATCCAGCACAGGTTCCAGCCGTCTTCCTACACGTGCCTGCTCGGGCCTTCGGGCTGTGGCAAGTCATCCACACTGAGGATGATTGCAGGCCACGAAAGCGTGACAGAAGGCGCCATATTGCTATCGGGGCGCGATATTTCCAGCTTGCCCCCCGCCAACCGTGGCACAGCCATGATGTTTCAAAACTATGCATTGTTCCCGCATCTGAGCGTGCGCGACAACGTGGCCTTTAGCTTGAAAATGAAAGGTGTCGACCAAAAAGAGCGCCACGCGAAAGCCGGTGAGATGCTCGAACTGGTGGATCTGACCGCTTTGTCCGGCCGTCTGCCAGACCAGTTGTCTGGAGGGCAGCAACAGCGCGTTGCACTGGCGCGCGCCCTGATCACGCGCCCTGAGGTGTTGCTGTTGGATGAGCCTCTGTCAGCGCTTGACCCGTTTTTGCGCATCCGGATGCGCAGCGAGCTTAAAAAGCTGCAAAAAGAACTGGGGATCAGCTTCATACACGTCACCCACGGCCAAGACGAAGCTCTGGCGCTGGCCGATGAGATTGTGGTGATGAACAACGCGGTTATCGAACAGGCCGGGCCTGCACGCGACGTGTTCAACGCGCCCAGAACCCGCTTTGTGGCCCAGTTTATGGGCGGTCATAACGTGATCGCGCTGCAAAGCGGCCATTTTGCCGTCCGCACCGATGCGGTCGCAATTACTGCGCCCAATATGGGCAAGTTAGACGCGCAGGTGATGGCCGTTGAGTATCAGGGCACTCACGTTTCGCTGATGTCGCGCATAGCAGGCGACCAGGAGGTGACGGCGCTTGTGCCCGAAGCCCAATACTTCACCACCCCGCATCACCCCGGAGACCAGATTGGTCTGAATTGGGATGCCAAAGATCAACATAAACTGACCGCGTAAACCGCGGCGCCTCTCACCAACCCGACAAGGAGACAACAGAATGACCAAGTTAGACACAAAGAAGGGCATCAGCCGCCGTGCCATGCTCAAAGGTGCGGCATCGACCGCAATCGCTGCCGGAACCACGACCCTTGGGGCCCCGATGATTTGGGCACAAAACATCAAGGACATCACCCTACGCCAATTCGGTACAGGCGTGTCCAACCTCAACGATGTCGCGGATAAGGTCAAAGAAGATCTGGGCTTCACGCTTGAAATGACGGCGTTGGACACCGACAGCGTGACACAACGCGCAGCCACACAGCCCAACAGCTTTGATATCGCAGACATCGAGTACTTTATCTGCAAAAAAGTCTGGGCCGCAGGCAACATGCAGGCCATGGACACCTCAAAGATCGCCAATTACGACAAGATCGCCGGTACATTCCGCAGCGGTTTGCTGACACCCGAGAGCACGATTGCACAAGGCACAGCACCGCATACTGTCGGCTTTACATCGGGCCCGAACGGCACAGACTTTGTGCAGGAAGAATCCGGCTGGATGACCCTGATCCCGACAATCTACAACGCTGACACGCTGGGCATCCGCCCCGATCTCATCGGCCGTCCGATCAACAACTGGTCAGAGCTTCTCAACCCCGAGTTCAAGGGCAAGGCGTCGATCCTCGATATCTCGTCCATCGGGATCATGGATATGGCAATGGTTGTGGAATCCATGGGCGAATACACTTACCCCGACAAAGGCAACATGACGAAAGAAGAGATTGATCTGACGCTTGGTATCTTCACGGAAGCCAAGAAAAACGGCCAGTTCCGCGCGTTCTGGAAGTCGTTCGACGAAAGCGTGAACTTGATGGCCTCTGGCGAGGTTGTGATCCAGTCGATGTGGTCTCCTGCGATCACAGCGGTGAAGTCTCAGGGCGTTCCTTGCGTCTACCAGCCTTTGGAAGAGGGCTACCGTTCTTGGGGTGGTGGTCTGGGGATCTCTGCGGCCCTGTCGGGTCTGGAGCTTGAGGCCGCCTATGAATACATCAACTGGTATCTCTCCGGCTGGGTCGGTGGCTATCTGATGCGTCAGGGCTATTACTCGGCGGTTCCGGAAACGTCCAAAGAGTTTATGACCGCGGATGAGTGGGGCTTCTGGTACGAAGGCAAAGCCGCGCAGGGCGATATCCTGTCTCCGACGGGCAGCAAACTGGCCGGCGCAGGCGAAGTCCGCGATGGCGGCTCGTTCAATGACCGGATGGGATCGGTTGTGTGCTGGAATTCCGTCATGGACGAAAACCAATACATGGTCCGCAAGTGGAACGAATTTATCGCTGCTTGAGAATGACCAACGGGTGCGCCACAGGGCGCACCCACCCCCCAATTGCAAAGATGACTTATGAAAAAGCTGCTAGAAAATCGCAATGTAACCGGCTGGTTGATGGTGTCTCCCCTGGCGGCTGTCTTGCTGTTTTTCCTTGTGATGCCGATCATTCTGATCGTGATCGTCAGCTTCTGGCGCGCTACCGAATTTTCCATCATTCCGGCCTTTGAATGGGACAATTACGAATTTCTGTTCGGATCACCCGTCACCTACACGGTGTTTCTCAACACGTTTAAATATGCGTTCGTCACATGGCTGTGCACTCTGCTGATAGGGTTCACCGTTGCCTATTATCTGGCGTTTCACATCCGCAGCCTGACCTGGCAAATTGCACTGTTTTTACTCTGCACAATTCCGTTCTGGACCTCCAACATCATCCGTATGATCAGCTGGATACCGTTCCTCGGGCGCAACGGCATCGCCAACACAACCTTGATGTCATGGGGCGTGATAGACGCGCCGGTCGAGTGGCTGTTGTTCAGCGATTTTGCGGTGATCCTCGCGTTCGTACATCTTTACACGCTGTTTATGGTCGTTCCGATCTTCAACACAATGATGCGGATCGACCGCTCTCTGATCGAGGCGGCGCGGGATGCAGGCGCAAACGGCGCTCAAATCCTGTGGAACGTCATCATCCCCCTGACAAAGCCAGGTATCATGATCGGCACAATTTTTGTGGTCACGCTCGTGATGGGAGACTTCATCACTGTACGCTTCATGAGCGGCAGCCAATCGGCCAATGTGGGCCGCCTGATCTCAAATGATATTGCTTTGCTCCAATACCCGAGCGCCTCTGCAACAGCCATCGTTCTGCTTGCCACGGTCCTGATCACAATTGGTATCTTGCTGCGCTTTGTCGACATTCGGAAGGAGTTGTAATGGAACCGCGTCCGCGCTCATTCTACGTGCTATCTGCGTTCTTCGCCCTGTTTGTGCTGTTTCTCTACGGGCCGACCGTGACAATCGGCATCCTCTCGTTTCAAGGCGAAGGCGGTGGGCTGACATTTCCGATGCGCGGCGTTTCGATGTATTGGTTCTATGACCTCTTCGAACAACAGGCCGTGGGCGACATCTGGGGCAGCTTCCGCCGCTCTATTGTGTTGGGGCTGATGGTCATGGTCACGACAGTGGTCGTCTCTGTCATGGGCGGTTTGGCCTTTCGCAAGAAATTCGCAGGCTCCGGCATTCTGTTCTACCTGATCATCACAGCGCTGGTGATACCGTCTATCCTTGTCTCGCTGGGCGTTGGGTTGTTGTTTTCCCAATCCGGGCTCAACGTCCATTGGTCTACCTCCGGGTTCGGGGCGCAGCTGACATGGACGTTGCCGTTTGGTCTGCTGATCATGTTTGCGGTGTTCAACCGGTTTGACAAAAGCTACGAGGAAGCCGCCCGTGATCTGGGGGCCTCGTCCTGGCAGACAATCCGCTATGTTGTTTTGCCAATCATTGCGCCCTCCCTGATTGGCGTGGCCTTGTTTGGCTTCACGCTCAGCTATGACGAATTTGCACGCACCCTGTTGACGGCGGGCAGCTACAATACGCTGCCGCTTGAGATTTACGGGATGACGACCAATGTCACCTCACCAGTGCTCTACGCGCTCGGCACACTGACCACGTTATTTTCTCTGCTCATCATCGGTGTCTTTCTTGCGCTTGCGCTTCTGAGCAACCGCCGCAAAGCGCGCGCCGCCAGCGACGCGGGAAAGGCTGTCTGATGATTGTTCTGATCAACCCGAACAGCACTGAGGCAATGACCCGGGCGATGGTAGAAACAGCCTTGAAAGCGGGCGTTGTGCTGGAAGGCTGGACATCCCTTGATGGGCCGGCCGCAATTCAGGGCCCCGACGACGGCGCGGCCTGTATTCCGCCTTTGCTGGCTCTGGTGCGCAAAGCCAATGAGGCGGGCGCCACGGCGATCATCATCGGCTGCTTTGATGACACAGGCCTGAAAGAGGCACGCGACATTGCCGCCTGTCCTGTTATCGGGGTTGGGCAAGCCGCCTATCACATGGCCGCATTGGCAGGGGGGCGGTTCTCTGTCGTGACAACGCTCGATGTTTCCATCCCGATCTTGAAAGGCAATGCGCATGCCTACGGGTTCAAGGCGCAACTGGCCCGTGTCCGCGCCAGTGGTGTGCCTGTTCTGGATTTGGAAACCGACCCTGACGGAACCGCCGATGTGGTCATTGGCGAGATAAATCGTGCGGTGCATGAGGACAACGTGAAGACGGTTGTTCTTGGCTGTGCTGGCATGAGCCATATCCCGCGGTATTTTGAGACGCGTGATACGGTCAGGCTGGTTGATGGTGTCACATCTGCTGCGCAATTTGCGCGCCTGTTGGCAACGTAACCCCTGCTTTTGGCCAAGCTCATGTTGCCACGGCTTTAACCCGCTCAGCCAAGAGCTGGTCTGAACCTGGCGCAAGATTGACGTCGCCCGTGCGCGCGCTCTACCCTGTGGGTGTTAAACGGTTCTGGTAGAAAGGTAGAGGTATGTCCCCAAAAACCAACTGGTCACGCCGTGGTGCTTTGGCGCTTCTGTTCACCTCACCGCTTGTTGCCTGTTCCTCGGTGCAGCCGCGCATCTATTGATGAAGACTGGCCTGTCGGACGCAAGGCCCGCGCAGCAGCAACAAGCGGGCGTACTCTGGCCCGCCAGTTTCACGAAGAGATAGGGACAACACCGCTAAATTGGCTCAAAGCCGAAAGAGTGTTGTGAGCTGCCGCACTGCTGGAAAATGGTGCAATTCCACGTTCTGATGTTTGGAGCCTGTGTGGGTTTTGATCTGCCGAAACACTACGGCGCGAATTTTGCAAAATGATGGGCATTGCGCTGACGCGATACAGACAACGGCTTGGTGCGCCATCCGCTGTCTAGAGGCGAGAAGCCCTCAGCTCGCTACAAGTGAATTGTGAGCTAAAGCGAGCTCCAAACGCCAAAAGATAATGCTGAAAACGAAAGACAATTTTAGTTCGGACTGTCTGGTTGGTGGCGGTGATGGATTTTTTCATCGGAGCCAAAGTAGATATGAAACACACCCTATCGCGCATCCTTGGCGCAACTGCCCTGTCTACCGTGAGCGCAGCTGCATTCGCTGATGGGCTTGACCCGACTGTGCTCACTGAGGGCCAAGTGATCGGGCAGATAAGCCAGCTTGCAACCGTTTCAGGTCGCACCGGTATGAGTGCGTATTCGTTTGCGCCTGAGTGGTCAAAAGAACTTGGCTTCTCTGCGACGGGTGCTGTTGGTTTCAGGCTTCAAGACAATTCAGCGCTCGGCCTGATTATGACGGGTGGGGAGCGCAAACGCGAAGTCTTGTTGAACTTCGGTCTCGAACTGGACGCTGAACGTCAGGTTGTGTTGACAGCAGGCCAGCTGCAAGAGCGCCTCGAGTTCGGAACGGACGCAAACCAAGAGTGGGTCAAGCAAAACGAGTTTGGTCTTGCATATGAAACGACCAATTATGCGTTCAGTGTTTATCATGTGGACTCTGAAACGACGGACAACTTTGTCGGTGCCAAGTCGACAGGTGCTGAGCTGAGCGGTAGCGTTGATGTGTCTGACGCCATGACAGTTGGCTTTGGCGCAGGTTACGAGAAACTTGAGTGGGACGATGGCGCGGCAGGTGTTGATGGTCTGACAGCAAGTTTGGATGTCGGATATCAAGCGAACGCAACGACGCGCTTGAATGTATTTGCCGACCACAACATGTCAGAAAACCAGCTTGGGTTTGGCGGAAGCTGGGCGCTTGGCGCAGGAACGCTTGACGCAAGCTACACTTTCATTGACGGGCGCGTTGGGGCTGTAACAGACGACAACAGGTTGGCTGTCACGTTTACGATGCCGCTTGGTGGGAAATCTGCGACTGAAGTGTCGCGCAATGCCACGCCTGCCATTAGCGCAAGCGCTTCACCGACGTCCACACTGCTCGCCGATGTGATGCGCCGTCCTGATTACTTGCCTGAGCGTGTGATTGTGAAGGCGGCTAACGCGTCTAACGGCTCCATTTGTGATACATTCACCGCCAATACGTCTCTAGTCCATTACGACACTGAGACAGGACAATTTGTTGAAGGTTCTATCGTTAGATATTCAGGCGCATTTGTAGAGGGCGCAGTGGTTGGTATGATTAGCATCTACATTCGCAACTCAGAAGGTTATGATAACATGCCTGAAGCAGATGGCTTGTCGCTTCAGGGTATCAATCCTTACTTTGCTACATTTAGCAGTTTTGCAGATGCTCAGATGTATTTAATCGAAAATGTTAGCTTCACTCCTAGCTTAACAGATGGTCAAGAAATCAACATTGAGTTGGACCTGGGCGGCTCCACTTGTAGCATACCAGCCACGGCAGTTTTGATCCCTGAAGTTACCTAATCATCTACAAAATACTTTCGAAGAGCCTTGGTGTGGACTAAGGCTCTTCACACCAACTCCACGACCTTCACCCGCGCTGCCCCATCTCCTTCGATGTACCGCTGCGTGACTGCCAACGACGAATGCTCGGCTAGCGTCTGAATATCCAGCAACGACCCACCAAC
>P_2C_Liq_3_UnCtyDRAFT_100359_pt1 | contig 13761 bp, 11 predicted proteins | sample Pon2CUnioCityCA_3_FD_9720 | JGI IMG/M metagenome (IMG submission 9720)
ACAAACCGATGGTGCCAAACGCCAGCAAAGGGCGCGGCAAACGGTTCACCCCGTCAATAAAGCGGTCAAAGCGGCTATTTGAGTGGGCTTCAAACTCATCCCCAAACTGCGTGAGCGCAGATGTGTGCATCATAGCATCACGCCCTGATTGTGCCTCGGCATTGGCAGAGAAAAACTCGGCCGTGTCCACAACCACGTTGCGGCCAGACCCAAAGAGCAGGGTCATCAAACGATCAATCATTCCCATGATGCTGTCCTTTCAGAAAACGCCGCGTCACTCATGTGGAAGCGCGGCGCGATAAACTCCTCCGCACGTTTGATCCAGCCCCCTTTGCCGCCGCTGCGTGTTCGCGCATATTTGCGGCTCGCACGTCGCCGATCCGCCAGTGCAAAGTAATAGTTGCGCCGTGCAATGCCGTAGGCATCCGCAATATGATCAGGCGCTTTGCGCGCAGCACGGGCGGCGGCAGCAACCGTTTCAGGGCCAATCTCGCCATCAACGACAAGCTCGTAGCCCATTTCCCTCAACAATCGTTGAAGGATTTTCACAGCATTGTTGCCAGCATTCACCTGCATATCAAAAACACTGGCCTGCAAAACCATGGGCAGCAGGTGTATCTGAGGCTTATAAAAATAGTGGTTAATGAAGATATCAACAGCCTGCGCACGGCTCAAAGCTGCAACATCAGAAACGCCCACAACGCCGTCACGGTCGAGGTCCAGCCCCAAACGCCGCATCGTATAGATGGTCACACCAAAGTTAGTCGCGCCGCCAGGGTCATCCGGGTCATTCACAAACCCGCCCTCGCGTGCGACGATCTCTTCAGCGATTTGGGATACCGTTTTCATAAGGAAGCTCTCCACAATTCATGCGAAGAGCTTCCGTCAGAAAGGGTTAATAGCTGGCTTCACCAGCGTTCGGGTCTTTGTAGATCCCCTGCTCTTTCAAAGCATCTACAACCTCGCGTGGCATGTAGGTCTCGTCATGCTTGGCAAGAATTTCCGAGGCGATAAAAACACCGTCCTGCAACTTGCCAGTGCCAACCATGCCTTGGTTTTCTTCAAACAAATCTGGCAAAATCCCTGTGTAGCTCACCTTCACAGAAGCGCCGCCGTCCGTCACATTAAAGGTGACAGCCTTACCCTGCCCCCGTGAGAGGCTCCCGTCTTCAACCAGTCCGCCAATGCGAAATGTCTCTGTGGGTGGCGGCGGGTTCTCCGCAATCTGGCTTGGCGCACGGAAATAGTTGATCCCGTCTTTCATCGCATAGCCGATGAGCCCCGTTGCCATCACAAGCGCGACTGCTGCCAAAGCAACAACCTGAATACGGCGTTTTTTCTTCAAACCCTTCACGGCATTCTCCCTTTACGGAAAGACAGGTACACCCATCAAACCCGATGTCTCCTCTTCACCTAACATCAAGTTCGCATTCTGCAAGGCCTGCCCGCTGCTACCTTTTGTCAGGTTATCAAGCGCCGCAATCACAATCGCGCGCCCAGAGATGCGGTCAGCCGTCACGCCGATGTGGCAAAAGTTCGAGCCGCGCACATGATGCGTGCTCGGCATTTCGCCAAACGGTAGGAGCTGAATGAAAGGCTCATCTGCGTAAGCGGCTGAGAAAGTGTCATAAATCTCTTTGGCGTCTCCGCGCACATAGCAGGTCGCCAGAATACCGCGGTTGGCCGGCATCAGGTGCGGTGTGAACTGAACTTTCACATCACGGCCCGCAAGCTTTGAAAACTCCTGATCAAACTCGCCCAAATGGCGGTGTGTTCCACCAACAGCATAGGCATGATAGCCTTCGCTCAACTCGGCGTGTAGCAACCCTTCTTTCAGGCTGCGCCCAGCACCCGAGACCCCACACTTCAGATCCATGATGATCTCATCAAGATCAATCACACCCGCCGCAATCAACGGACGCAACGCAAATTGGCCGGTTGCCGCGTTGCAGCCTGTGCCCGCCACCAACCGCGCCTTCGCGATCTCCTCGCGATAAAACTCCGTCAAACCATAGACAGCTTCGCCCTGCATCTCCAAAGCGCTGTGCGGGTTCCCGTACCAGGCTTCGTAGGCCTCAGGGTCTGTCAGCCTGAAATCAGCGCTCAGATCGACAATTTTGAGGTGCTTGGGCAGATTGCGGATCACTTCCTGACTGGTCTTATGCGGCAACGCGCAGAAGCACAGATCGATCGCATCAAAATCAATCTCATCAAAGCTGACAAGCTGTGGCAGCGCCAAGTGGCGCAAATGCGGAAACACATCCGACATCGCCTGACCCGCCTTGGAAAACGCGCCAAGAGCCGCGATCTCATAGGCAGGATGCGTGGCCAAGAGCCTGATCAATTCAGCGCCCGTATAGCCCGAGGCGCCTAGAATTGCGATTTTATGGGCCATAAGAGACCTCTCTTTCGTTTCATAATTTCAAGCAGATGTAAGGTGAAGCTTATGCAGCTTCAAACAATATCTGTCGTCGCAAGAACTGCGTTGCACGGTCTGAAACACGCTTGGCATCACCTGTTGTGAGAAACATGTTGGTTTCTCCCGCTCCGCGCATCTCTGGGCGGCGCTCAAGATAGTCTTGCAAGCTCTGCGCCACGAGATCGGGCTGGCTAAACACAGTGACCTGCGCCCCGAGCGCATCCTGAAAAATATCCTGCATCAAAGGATAATGGGTACAGCCCAGTATGGCAGCTTGGGGCATGGGCATCTTGCGTTTGAGCGCGTCAACATGGCTGCGCACAAGCGCTTCAGCCAGTATCATGTCACCGTCTTCAATCGCGTCAACAACACCGCCGCAGGCCTGCGCCTCAACATCGACCCCAACAGCACGAAACGCCAGCTCGCGCTGAAACGCGCGGCTTGCCACGGTTGCAGGGGTTGCAAACAACGCCACATTCTTCACGCCCACTTCACGAGGCGGCGAGTTATCCCCCCAATCGCGCTCGGTAAGTGCTTCAATGAGAGGGACAAACACCCCCAACACGCGCTTGCCCTGAGGCACACCCGCCTCTTGCATCCGCCGCAAAGCTGCAGCGCTTGCGGTGTTGCACGCCAGCACAACAAGGTCACAGCCCGAAGACCAGAGCCTTTCCACAGAAGCTTTGGTGAGCGCGTGAATATCATCAGCATCGCGCACGCCGTAGGGCGCATGCGCACTGTCAGCAAGATAATGGATGGGGAGATCAGGCATACGCGCGCGCACCGCCTGCCAAACCGTCAGCCCACCCAACCCAGAATCAAAAATACCAACTGCCATGTGTAACGCCTCAAGCGCGATGTTTCTCTTCAAATTCATGGCCATACCCGCAGTTAGCAAGTGGCCTTGGAGATAGCTCATACGTGGATTGGCGCAAGAAATCCATCATTGCTTTGCTGTCTGCGGCACGCTTGCGCAACTGATCAGGCGCAATGGGATCCCCAATCACCACATCCACGGGGCTATCGATCCGGTTTTTGAATTCCTTTATCAACAGTCCCATCCTGAGTGTCGTGTGCAAATGGCTGGCAATCTGAAAGAGACGGCTGTTGGTTCCCTCAAAAAACACTGGCACAACAGTGGCGTCTGATTTTGCCACCATTCGCGCGGTAAAATTGCGCCAGCTCGGGTCAAGCGGCGTGGTAAAAGGCGAGGCCGCCGTGCTCACCGTCCCTCCGGGAAAAATCCCGATCGCACCGCCCTCGCCCAGATATTGCAGCGCCTCGCGCCGTGTCTCGAGGTTGAGGCGCATCGCGTCTTTGGTCTCCTCAAAGGAAATGGGCAGTATCACTCTCTCGAGCGCCTCAGACCTGCTAAACACGGAGTTCGCCAAAATGCGAAAGTCACCCCGCGTCTGGCGCAGGATATGCCCCATCATCAGGCCGTCCAAAATCCCGTAGGGATGGTTTGCAACCAATATCAGCGGCCCGGTCTTCGGAATATTCGAGAGCGCGCCCCCGATGATATTCAGAGACAGCCCGTAACGCGCAACCATCACATCCCAGAAATCCTGACCATTGGCCAAGTCCAGCTCATAGCCTCTGGCCCGTTTTATCAGGCCCAGTCGCCCTGTCGTGTTTTCCATCACGCGGATCAGGGCGCGGCCACTGCGGGTGGTTGCAGAAAAAGAATACGAAATATCGCGGGCTGCAGTCGCGGAATCTTTCATGGCACGGCTCACCAAGTTAAATGTTACGCAGCGTCATACTGCGCAACATTCAGTCTGGCTAGGGTTTATGACACCCCGATGACGCGTGCGCTTATTCTGCCGCTTCAAGCTGAGGGCTGCCGCCGCTGCGCAATTGTGCCAACAGCTCTTCACGGTCTTTCGCAGCCTTTGCCTCGTTGGCTTCTTTCACAGGCCCAAACCCGCGAATGCTGAGCGGGAGCTCGGCCAAAGCCACGGCAACATCCAGAGTCTCAGGCGAAAGATGCGCAAGCACGGTTTCCATATCCTGCTCATACTGAGCAATCAAAGCCCGCTCCATCTTGCGTTCAGCCGTGCGCCCGAACGGGTCAAAAGCTGTGCCGCGCAGGCCCTTGAACTTCGCCAAAAGCTTGAACCAGCGCGCCATACCGCCCCCGAACTGCCGCTTCTGTGGTCGTCCGTCATGGCCTATTTTAGACAGGAGCGGTGGGGCCAAATGGTAGCTCAACTTGAAATCACCATCAAATTCTGCTGCGGCCTTTTCTTGCGTGCTCAACAGCAAGCGCGCCACCTCATACTCGTCTTTATAGGCGAGNAATTTGTGGTATCCCTTGGCCACCGCCTCTTTGAGCCGCTCGTCCTCAAAGCGCTCAACAAGGCTGCGGAACTTGGTCGCAAGCGCTTCATTCTGGTACTCCACCAGCTTTNTNGCCCTAAAGTCTATTTTTTGNTTNANNGACATGGGCTTATCNTGAACTTCTGATGTCAGGTAGCGNGCGGCCTCTTCCGGAAACAGCACCGCCCAACGCCCGATCTCGAACGCGCGCTGGTTGCGCTCCACAGCCGCGCCATTGAGCGCCACCGCTTCCATGATAGCCTCATAGCTCACGGGCACAAACCCGCGCTGCCATGCGCCACCAAATACCATCATGTTGGAGAAAATACTGTCGCCAAGCAAAACCTTTGCCAACTCTGACGCATCAAACAAGCTCAGCTTGTCTTTCAAGCGCGCTGCAAGCTGAACCTCGAGCCGATCATAGGGGAGCTTGAACTCTGTATCGCGGGTAAAATCACCCGTGATGGTTTCATGAGCGTTCACAACAGCGCCGGTGTGCCCTGTCCGCGTGAGACCAAGGGTTTTGGCCCCCGCACTCACAACCATATCCCCCCCAATCAGCACATGGGCTTCGCCTGTCGCGACACGAATGGCGCTAATATCAGCAGGGCTGTTGGCAATACGGCAATGAATGTGCACCGCGCCACCTTTTTGGGCAAGCCCCGCCATTTCCATCATGCCAGCGCCCTTGCCATCAATCTGGGCAGCCTGGGCAAGCACAGCCCCAATGGTGACAACACCGGTCCCCCCAACACCTGTGATAACCACATTATGGGTGCCGTTGATCTTGGGCAGCTCGGGCATTGGCAGATCAGGCAGCTCAAGGCTGGCTGTCGCGGCTTTCTTGGGCGTTGCACCTTCCAGCGTCACAAAGCTGGGGCAGAAGCCTTTCAAACAGCTGAAGTCTTTGTTGCAAGCCGACTGGTCGACCGCGCGCTTGCGGCCAAGCTCTGTCTCGACAGGTGTGATCGCCACACAGTTTGACTGAACACCACAGTCGCCACAGCCCTCGCAGACATCGGTGTTGATAAACACGCGCTTGTCAGGGTCAGGGAACAGGCCCCGCTTGCGGCGGCGGCGCTTTTCGGCGGCACAGGTCTGGATGTAGACAATGGCTGATGTGCCTTTGGTCTGCTCCATCCGCTCCTGTACCTCCATGAGGTGGTCGCGCCCTTTAATTTCAAGACCTTGCGGGAAAGCGTTCATGTCAACGTCTTCCTTGTCATCATAAACGATGGCAAGATCTTTCACACCCATAGCCTGAAGCTCCGCAACGATCTGGGCGGCATCAAGCTCGCCCTCGTTGCTCTGGCCACCCGTCATCGCCACAGCGTCGTTGTAGAGCACTTTATAAGTGATGTTCGCATCCGAGGCGATGGCTGCGCGTATCGCCTGAATACCCGAGTGGTTGTAGGTTCCGTCCCCAAGGTTCTGGAACACATGCGCACGGGTTGAGAAAGGCGCCTCGCCAATCCAGTTTGCACCCTCGCCCCCCATCTGGGTCGAGCCAAGGGTGTTTCGGTCCATCCACTGTACCATATAGTGACAGCCGATCCCCGCCATACCGCGCGCGCCCTCTGGCAGCTTGGTCGAAGAGTTGTGCGGACACCCTGCGCAGAAATACGGCAAGCGCGCAGCAATATCTTCGGCATTGTCCGCGCGGCGCGCCTCGGCAAGCTGGGCCAAGCCCGCTTTGATGCCATCCGTGTTGCGCCCTTCCTCCACGAGGATATCACCCAGCTTTTCGGCGATCCAGATAGGGTCTAGCGCGCCGCGTGTCGGAAACAGCTCTTCGCGGTGCATGCTGCCCGCACCGCCCTTGTACCAGCCATAAACACGGCGGCCCTTGCGTGTGTCAAAAATGGCTTCTTTGATTTGAACTTCGATCAGCTTGCGCTTTTCTTCGACCACAACAATCAGGTCGAGCCCCTCGGCCCAGTCGGTAAAGCCGCGCATATCCAGCGGGAATGTCTGCCCGACCTTATATGTGGTCACCCCGAGGCGCTCGGCCTCGGCGGCATCAATGCCCAGAAGGGCAAGCGCATGCGTCAGGTCGAGCCAGTTTTTACCCGCCGCAACAAAGCCGATCTTTGCCCCGGGCTTGCCCCAAACGCGCTTATCCATCTTGTTGGCGTGGCTGAAAGCCTCAGCCGCAAAGCGCTTGTGGTCGATCATACGGGCTTCTTGGTCGTGTGGCGTGTCCACAAGGCGAATGTTCAAACCACCCTCAGGCATATCAAACTCAGGCAGCACAAAGTTCATGCGGTTCGGATCCCCATCCACAACAGCAGTTGCCTCGATCGTGTCTTTCATCGTTTTCAGGCCAACCCACAGCCCCGAAAAGCGGCTCAGCGCCCAGCCATAGATACCGTAATCAATAATCTCCTGAACACCGGCAGGCGACACGATCGGCATATAGGCATCAATGAGCGCCCATTCGCTCTGGTGCAGCACGGTCGAGCTTTCGCCTGTGTGGTCATCGCCCATCGCAACAAGCACCCCCCCGTTGGCACTTGTCCCGGCCATATTGGCATGACGGAACACATCGCCCGTTCTGTCCACGCCCGGGCCTTTGCCATACCAAAGGCCAAAGACGCCGTCGTATTTGCCCTCACCACGCAGTTCAGCCTGCTGGCTGCCCCACAGCGCGGTGGCCGCCAGATCTTCGTTCAATCCGGGGTGAAACTTCACATCATTCTCGGTGAGGATCTTCTCGGCGCGGCTCATATTCATATCGACAGCGCCAAGCGGCGAGCCACGATACCCTGTCACATAGCCAGCGGTATTGAGACCTGCGGCGCGGTCACGCTCTTTTTGCGTGAGCATCAGGCGCACAAGCGCTTGCGTCCCGTTTAACAAAACTGGTGATTTTTTCAGATCGAACCGGTCGTTCAGTGAAACCTTTTGCTTACTCATCGCGCGCCTCCCATCACTTGATGCCATTGCCAATATAGGCGAATATAGAGCTTTACAGTAGGTCATAATTGTTGACCTACCAACAGTTATTCGCATTTTGTACCGAGTTTCGTTACGTTACGAACAAGACTAAAATAAAGTTACACCGACAAAGGTGATTTGAGCAGAAAGATACGACGATGGATTGGGACAAACTCAGAATATTTCACGCGGTTGCCGACGCTGGCAGCCTCACCCATGCAGGTGAGACACTCAACCTGTCGCAATCCGCCGTGTCGCGCCAGATGCGCGGCCTCGAAGAATCGCTCAACACCACCTTGTTTCACCGCCATGCGCGCGGGCTGATCCTGACAGAACAAGGCGAGCTGCTTTTCGATGCCACGCGCGCCATGATCAAACGGCTTGATGCCGCAACAGCGCGCATAAAAGATAGCGAAGAAGAGGTCTTCGGCGAGCTGCGTGTGACAACAACCATCGGCTTTGGCACGCTCTGGCTCGCGCCGCGTCTGGCACGGCTTTATGAGAAATACCCCGATCTCAAGATCGATTTGATGCTTGAGGAGCGCGTTCTGGACCTGCCCATGCGGGAAGCAGATGTCGCCATTCGCATGAAAGAACCGAGTCAGGCCGACCTCATTCGCAAGCGCTTGATGAACGTCAACATGCGGATCTTCGCAACCCAGGAATACCTCGACCAACGCGGCACACCCACGCGCCTTGAAGACTTGGCCAATCACCGGCTGATCTGCCAGAACGTCCGCTCCACGCAAGTGGGCGCAGCGGCCAGTATGGTCAATGCGCTCATGAGCTACGAAATCGACTCGCTGCTGACGGTGAACAACTACTTTGGTGTGCTGCAAGCCACGCTGAACAATCTCGGTATTGGCGTTCTGCCAAACTATGTGGCCAATGACTTTCCGAATCTCGTGCGCCTCCTGGACGAGGCCGATAGCGGCGATATCCCCGTTTTCCTGGCCTATCCAGAAGAGCTGCGGCACTCAAAACGCATCGGCGCGTTTCGCGATTTTGTCCAAGACGAGATTTCGATCTATCGTAAACAGGTTAAAAATCAGGCATTTGAGTAAATATTTTAGCAGCCATGCATTTTTCGCATAGCAGACATGCTGCACCTGCGGCATTATTTCACTTGAACGGGAGATGCCCCACCCCTAAATCGGCTTTTGACAGCGATGATTTATCGCTTTCATACCTCCCTGTTGGACTTCGGCCGAGCTTAATGCTCGGCCTTTTTTTTGGGGTGTCACAAAACAGGCATTGGCCCGCTGGCCCAGGGCGACAAGATCTGCGCACCGCCATCCCGGATGACAATATTCTCCTCGTGAACAAGCATCATGCCATCGCCAGTCTCAATGCCCGGCTCCAGCGTGATGACCATCCCCGCCTCCAAAACAGTATGGTCGCGTGCGGTCAAAGACAGACCCTCTGTGAGCTGCATTCCCAGCCCATGCCCGAGCCGCCCCGCCGTGTCACCGCCCCCCACAACCGAAGCCATAGCGCGCCAGACATCGGCCGCTTCAGCACCCGGGCGTGCGGCCTCGACACCGGCCAAAGCCGCCTCAAGAAGCTGGTTCCAAGGCTGTGCCATCTGCCGCGCAGGCACGCCGATCGAGAAGTTACGATCAAAGTCGCAAAAATAGCCGTCCCAAACAGCACCGGTATCAAGCATCAACACATCGCCCATCGCCAAGGGCTGCGGCCCTGCAGGCGAAATCACATCCGCATAGCCTTTCGGCCCGGCTCCGCCCGCCAGATAGGGCACCCAGTCGGCCCCCTCCTCCAGCAACAGCCTCTGAAACCCGCGAAAAACACTGTCGAGCTTTGCGCCCTGTCTTGCCACTTCACCCACACGGTCAAATGCGCGCCCCGCAATCGTGCAGGCGCGCGCGATTTTTTCGATCTCGGCCTCGGTCTTCACCGCACGCAGCTGCGCGATAATCCCGGCGTCATCGCCAAAAACCAGCCCCGCGGCCTGCAGCCGCCCAAAGTCGGCCAAAGGCATACGCAGATGACTTTCCATGCCAGACGGCACGCCGATCCTGCCGCCCCCACCGATCTGTTGCAAAGCGTCAATCAGAAGCGAAACGCCATCATCAATCGGATCAGGCGCGCTCCAGGTTCGAATATCCTCAACCCAGGTTTGCCCCATCAAAGCAGCCCCAATCGATGGGATAACCGCAACAGGTGCCCCGGTTTGTGGCAAAATCACAAACCAAGGGCGGCTGGGGCTTTCCCAAAACCGCGTGTGAAACCCTGTGAAGTAACGCACCTCAGGCTCTGTCGTGAGCAAAATCGCGGCCAGATCATGACGCTGCATCGCGAGCTGCGCGGCTTTCAGGCGCGCCTTGTATTCAGCCGTCTCAAAGCCGCGCTTCATGCCTCGGCCCCCTCACTGACAATGCACAACACCCGCGCCTCAGGGCCAAGAGGCGCAAGGCTCATCAGGGCCGCCATACCAGCGCCCCCCGAGGGCGTTGTGGCGAGCCCCGCATCAGCCAAAGGCCCCAATGCAGCTTGGGACGCCGCTTCCGAAAGCGTTGCAAACAGGTTGGCATCGCGCGCAAGGCCCTTCAAAGCGATCAGCGAGGCCTCCTTGCAGTCAAGCCGCCCCATGCATGATTCTGGGCCGCTCGTGCTGACAAATTTGCCCGCTTTCACGCTTTCGATGAGCGCTGGCGCTGCCTCTGGTTCCACCACAATGATCTGGGGGCCATCGCCCCAAACCGCGCGAAAATAGGCGGCACAGGCCGCCGCCAGCCCACCAACACCCGCTTGCAAAAAGATATGCGTGGGCGCTTCAGGCATCGCCTCGGCCGCTTCAGCCGCCATGACAAGATAGCCCTCCATCAGCTTGTGAGGATAGGCCGTATACCCGGGCCAGGAGCTATCTGACAAAAGCTTGAAGCCCTCCTTGGCCGCCGCCTCGGCCGCAGCCACCATACTGTCTTCATAGCTTCCATCAACGCGCCGCACCTCCGCGCCGCGCGCGCGCAGCCTTTCGGCAAAGGCTTCAGGCACAGAGCGGCTCAAATAGATAACCGCTTTTGCCTTAAAGGCCGCAGCCCCCGCAGCCACAGACAAACCATGGTTGCCCGCGCTTGCGCACACAAATGTCTCGCCCTCGGCCCGCCCCGCGGCCGCCTCGGAGGCAATCACATAAGCCGCGCCAAGCGCCTTGAAGCTCCCAAGGCCCATGCGCGCGCGTTCGTCTTTCACAAAAACCGCGCCAGCGCCAGCAAATGGCCCGAGAGAGACAAGCGGCGTTTTCCCCGCAACAGGGCAAAGTGACAAAAGCTCGCGCGGCGCTTGCGCATCAACGCTGGGCGCTGGAATCTGTGACAGTTGAGGGTCATCAAGACCCGTTTTCAGAAAAGGATTTTCAAACAAGTGCAGCCCTCAAATTTTCATGAGGAATAAGAAAGCCATAAAGCCCATCACGTCAACCCGCTGCCCATGTTCTGGAAGACGCACCCCCCTATCTTTCGCACAGAAAAACTCAGCTTTCATCTTTCACATTACGCCAGCTTGGCCTAAGACACAGGCATAGATTGACCCACCTACCCTGCTAGGACTGCTGCCATGACCGAGCCCGCCATCACCCAAGACCTGATCAAAGCCCACGGCCTTTCGCCCTCGGAATACGACCGTATCCTCGAGATCATCGGACGTGAGCCAAGCTTCACAGAGCTGGGGATTTTCTCAGCCATGTGGAACGAACACTGCTCTTACAAGTCCTCCAAAAAGTGGCTGCGCACCCTTCCCACTGAAGGGCCACAGGTTATTTGCGGGCCGGGCGAAAACGCGGGTGTGGTCGATATCGGCGATGGTCAGGCGATCATCTTCAAGATGGAAAGCCACAACCACCCCAGCTACATCGAGCCCTACCAAGGCGCGGCCACCGGCGTAGGCGGCATTCTGCGCGATGTCTTCACAATGGGCGCGCGCCCGATTGCGGCGATGAACTCGCTCAGCTTCGGCGAAAAAGACCACCACAAGACACGCCAGCTCGTGCATGGTGTGGTTGAGGGCATTGGTGGTTATGGCAACTGCTTTGGCGTGCCAACCGTGGGCGGAGAAGTCCGCTTTGATCCGGCCTACAATGGCAACTGCCTCGTCAACGCTTTTGCAGCGGGTCTCGCAGACGCTGACAAGATCTTTTACTCCGCCGCATCAGGTGTCGGGATGCCTGTTGTCTATCTGGGCGCCAAAACGGGCCGCGACGGTGTCGGCGGCGCGACAATGGCCTCGGCAGAGTTTGACGACAGCATCGAAGAAAAACGCCCGACCGTTCAGGTGGGTGACCCCTTCACCGAAAAGCGCCTGATGGAGGCCACGCTTGAGCTGATGGCCACAGGCGCTGTGATTTCGATTCAGGATATGGGGGCAGCAGGCCTGACCTGCTCCGCCGTTGAAATGGGTGATAAGGGCGGCCTTGGCGTGCGCCTTCAGCTCAACGATGTGCCGCAACGCGAGGCCAATATGACAGCCTATGAAATGATGCTGTCNGAGTCCCAAGAACGCATGTTGATGGTGCTTAATCCCGAGCTGGAAGCCGAGGCCCGTGCCGTCTTTGAAAAATGGGATCTGGATTTTGCAATCGTCGGCGAGACCATTGCAGAAGACCGCTTCATCATTATGCATGGCGATGAGCTGAAAGCCGACTTGCCTCTGGCAACGCTGTCAGGCTCCGCCCCTGAATATGACCGCCCATGGGTTGAGACACCCCCGGCGGAGCCGCTGTCAGGCGAAGATGTGCCACAGGTAGACCCTATCGACGGGTTGCGCGCGCTTCTTGCCTCGCCAAACTATGCGGGCAAGCAATGGATCTATGAGCAATACGACACAATGGTTATGGCCGATACCGTGCGCACACCGGGCTTTGGCGCGGGTGTGGTGCGTGTACACGGCACAGAAAAGCTGCTGGCCTTCACCTCGGATGTAACGCCCCGCTATGTCATGGCCAACCCGGAGATGGGCGGCAAACAAGCCGTTGCCGAAGCCTATCGCAACCTGACAGCCGTGGGCGCCAAGCCCTTGGCCAGCACCGACAACCTCAACTTTGGCAACCCGGAGAAGCCCGAGATCATGGGCCAGTTTGTCGGCGCGATCAAAGGCATCGGCGCAGCAGTGGCCGCGCTTGATATGCCCATCGTCTCAGGCAACGTCAGCCTTTACAACGAAACCGATGGCACAGGCATCCTGCCGACCCCGACCATCGCCGCAGTTGGCCTGATTGCCCATGAAGACCAGGCAATCTTGGGTCACGCGCGGGAAGGCCACGTTGCGCTTCTCATCGGGGATACCGAGGGCCACCTTGGCCAGTCGGCCCTTCTGGCCGAAGTGTTCAACCGTGTCGAAGGCGACGCACCTGTGGTCGATCTCGCCGCCGAGAAGCGCAATGGCGACTTTATCCGCGCGCATTATGAGTGGATCACAGCCTGCCTTGACCTCTCTGATGGTGGCCTTGCTATGGCCGCCTTTGAAATGGCCGAAGCCTCGGATGTGGGTGTTCAGATTGACACAGAAAACACCCAAGAGCTCTTTGGCGAAGATCAGGCGCGCTACCTTGTGGCGTGCAACTTTGATCAAGCCGAGGCGCTCATGCTCGCAGCCGGCCGTGCTGGCGTGCCTATTGCTGCCATTGGCAAGTTCACAGGCACAGACGTAAGCTTTGGCTCAAGCTCCGCCCCCCTCGAAGAGATGCGCACAATTTACCGCACAAGCTTTGCAGAAACCTTTGCCTAGGCTGCTTGCGTTAAAGCAATATCATGCTTACATCTTTCGAAAGTAAGAACAGGAGCCACCCATGGCGATATATGCCGATGAGCTAGAGACAATTCTGCGGGCCGCCTTCCCTGACGCACAGATCACTGTGGCAGGCGAAGATGGCGTACACATGTCCGCTATGGTCATCGATGAAAGCTTTCGCGGCAAAAACCGCGTGCAGCAACAGCGCGCTGTCTATGCAGCCCTCAAAGGCAAAATGGACGGCTCTAACGGTGAGCTCCATGCGCTTGCCCTCACAACAAAAGCCCCCGAATAAGCGAGAGTATCATGACCGACGCAAAGACCCAAATTGACCAAAC
>P_2C_Liq_3_UnCtyDRAFT_100363_pt1 | contig 13717 bp, 10 predicted proteins | sample Pon2CUnioCityCA_3_FD_9720 | JGI IMG/M metagenome (IMG submission 9720)
TGAAAACGGCTGAAAAACATAACGAACGTATAGCCAATATGAAGTTCTTTTCTGTATTTCCTCATTATATAACAAAAGTAGAGAAGAAAAAAGGAAGAACTATAAATGAGCTACACCAAGTAATGAATGGTTAACAGGTTTTGATAAAAATGCAATTCAACAATTAATTGATGAAAAAGTTACTTTTAAAACCTTTTTTCGAACTCGCTACTTTACACCCCAATGCCAAATTAATTACAGGTGTAATTTGTGGATATAGAATTGAACACATTGATAATGAGCTTACCCAAAAATGCCGATATTTAGACAAACTCATTGATGAATTGGCAAAAGGTCGAAAAATGGAAAAGATTTTGCGTAATTCTTAACTAAAAACTATTATTTCACGATTCTAAATTTGGTCAGAGTTTTACGTTCTATAATTAATTTTACAATCTGTAAAATAGTTGTAATAAATAAAAGAATGCTCAAGTCAAGCCAAATAAAAGCTAAAATAAAGAAATTAGTATAGTGTTAATTTATGAGTGTAATGCTAATTCAAATGATTACTATCTAAATAATTGTTCGTTTTTTAATCAATTTTGAATGTTTATTCTAATGAACTACATTATAAACACACTCAAACAAATTTTTTCTTATAGTATTAACCGTTTATTTAGGTTCTAATAATAAAACTATCTTGTTAAAATCAGCAGCACTGTTTATTACTGTTCTATACTTTTCGTATAAATCTACTCTAACTTTATTTTCCCTATAATGTTCATCTGCAGTAATCTTTACAATATTATTTTCTAATTTATAATAAGATTTAAATGAAAACATTTCAAGTCCATTTTCAGTATAAGATTTATCAATATTTATATCTTCTAAATTGGAAATTTTATATCCCTCTGGAATATTAATATTAATTTTTCTGAAATAACTTCTATGAAATTGTTCTTCTAATGGTAAAACTCTTTCTTTTTCCTGATATAGTTGGATTTGTGGACCAATGATATCACCTAACTTAAACAAATATTTCTTACCCGCTTTTTCAACAAAAGCTTCTGAGGTAAAATCTACGATAAATTGTAATGGTTTAACTCCAAATAATTCAGATTCATCATTAAACATTTTCTTGCTTTCAAATTCAACCTCTTCATTGAGGTTTTTAATGAAACTTTCTATTAATTCATCTTTAGAGGTAAGTAGTTAGTTACTTACCTCTATAAAATTAATAAGAAAAGCATCGTCATAATGATATTTGTTTTTTTCTATAAATGCATCAATTAAAAATTTATTATTCCCTTTTCTTAACCTAGTATTATAGAACTCTTTTAATTTCGCTTCTGATTTAATCTGCTCTAAATCGTTGAAATAATCAATTTTAGGGTAACCCGAAACTCCGAATTTAGTACTACCCACCAAATCATTATTCACAATTTTAAGGGAAGTAGTATCTATTAATGCATTAGATTCTGCATCAATTATTGGTACTTTTCTAATTTTAAATTCTTTTCCATAAGACACCAATGCTTCTTTACCTTGTATAAAAGATGTAGGCAAACCAAACTTAATATATCTACCTGTTGCGTCTAAATAATAGATTTTTCCATCTGAATCTTTATAAGATAAAATCATATGATTGTCTACTGCAGGTGTTGGCACTTCTTCATATTTATAAGGGATACTTCTAGTACCAATCCAGGTTAAATTACCCTTTACCCCTGCAATTTCTAGCATTCTATAAAGAATACTAGAATTGTCTTTACAATCTCCATATTTCTTTCTGTAAACATCATTTGATTCTCTTGGAACAAAACCTCCTAAAGCGTATTCAAAAGCAATGTATTTGATGTTTTTTTGAGTCCAATAATAAATAGCTTTTACTTTTTCTAAATCTGTAATTTTATCTTTAGTTATCTGACCCACCAAATTTACTAGTTCATTATCAGGGTCTTCTGTATTTACATCTTTTACCAATGAATAATACCAATTGTACAAATCTGAAACTTCTCCTAAAACCCTTTTCGTTTCTTTTTTTATTTTGTAATTATTAATAATGGGTATAATATGAGGTAAAATTGTTCTTAAATCTGGTGTACCTCTCTCATATTCGAAATCTTCTGAATTTTCTCTTACCCAAGTATAAATATTTTTCCTTCTTTTTTCTTCTATATTAAAACTAATATTACTGTTTTTAGTATTAAACTCTCTAAATTCTATGCCTATGCCTTTATCTGCAATTATGGTTACTTTGTTTTTNATAATTGGATAATAATCTGCGAAATAAAAAGCACTAAGAAAACGTGGGTTTTTTATAATTTGAGAATACTCTAATCTAGATTTTGATCCTTTTTTTAAATCTGGGTAAATAAAGTTTACAATTTTGGTATCGTCATGAAAAGATTGGTTTAAATCATCTTTTTCAGTAAATTCTTCGACTTTATTCTCGGTATATTTACCCTCTTGAAATGAATAAGAAGAGGCTTGAATTGATTTCTTTTCAAAAAAAGAGGAAAAACGTAAACTGCTTTTAGAGTTGAAAGTTGCTGATTCATTTAGATATAAATCTTCTTCAATATTTTTTTCTTCAATATTTAATTTACCATCATCTACTTTAATGGTAATAATTGTTTCTTGTAATAATCTTACTTTCTGAGACTCTGGAAATAATTTACTGTATTTGTAAAAATCTTCAGAATATTGAGAGAAAATTGTTTGAAAAAACAATAAAAATATAAATGTGATTTTATAACGATTCAATCTTTTGTATTGTTCCATTTGCAAACTCCTTTTTCATTATTAGTTCTCCTGATGTATCGTAAAACTTAGAAATGCCGTGTTGTATATTGTTAATATAGTTTCTTTCTTCTTTCTTATTACCATTTTCATAATAGTAAATACAAAGTCCATTTTTGTCTCCATTATTAAAAAGTAGTTTTTCTTTTACATTACCATTTTCATAGTATTCTTTTCGAATACCATCCATTTCATCATCAATGTAAAACAATTCATCTTCAAGATTGCCATTAAAAAAGTAAGACTTATAAGAATTCACCAAGTCTCCATTTTTAAACTCCATTTCTTTTGAAAGTTTTCCATTACTAAAGAACGCTTTTATTTTTCCTGTTTCGTTTTTTATTGGAATCATTGGTATTTCTTTACCATCTTTGCCTTTATAACTATATCCTATTAATGTACCATAGTTATAAAACCGAATTAATTGTAGTTTTCCTGAAGGATCGTAAAATTCTTTTTTACCATGTANCTGTCCTTCTTCATATGAAGTAGAAATCTCTAATACTCCGTTTTTAAAATAATTTAAACTTGTACCAACTTCAGTACCATTTTCATATTTATATACTGCTTCGATATTACCATCTTTATAAAAACTGGTATACGCACCATTTATTTTACCGGTTAAATAATTGCATTTGCTTTCTATTTCTCCTGTTTGATAAAACCAAGTCCATTGGCCATTTTGTTCTCCATTTCTATAATTGCCTTCTACCTTTTTACCTCCATTAAAATAGTATTCTGTATACAAACCATGTTTTACTTGATTTACATAAGTTGATCTATTTTTTATCTTGCCATTTGTATGATTTAGGGTAACCGTATTTTCAGACTGTTCAACAACATAATTTATGGTTTGATTTACCTTGCTAGTTATATCAATATCTTGTTCTTGTATAAGATTTCCAAATTCAAATTGCATCGTATTATAAAGTTTACCTTCTGGATCAAAATATTTCTGAGTACCATGTAAATTTCCTTTATGAAAAAAATTAATGGTTTGTAAAGCTCCATTTTTATAATAGAACCTCCTTTCACCATGTTGATTTCCTTCTTTATACCAACCTTGTGTACTCATTTGAGAATTATTGAAATAAGCAACATAATAACCATCTAAAACATCTTCTTTATATGGAGAAATAGTTTCTGTTTTTCCATTTTTATAATAAGTAAAATAATCTGAGACAATCTTACCTTCTTCGTAATTTCCTTTAGAATTAAGAACTCTATTATTGCTATAAAATTTCCATTCTCCTGTTTTACCTCCAGAAACATCATATAATCCTTCAGCAGTTAAAACTCCATTAGAAGAATAACCATAATAATAAAATTCACTACCTTTCTTTTTACCTTCTTTTATAATTTTACCTTCTTTATCAAAATATGTGAAGGCTATTAACTCTCCTTTTCTATACTTAAATTCATACCATATTTTACCATCTCTATCGTAATATTTGTAAATATCATTTAGATTTCCTTTATCATATGTAAACTCGCTTTCTAGTTTACCATTGGCGTAGAACATTTTCCAACTTCCATCAAAAAGACCTTCAATACTTTGACCTACTTCATATGGTTTTCCATTTGAATGATAGGTTTTGTAAAAACCATTTAAATTGCCATTTTTATATTCAATCTCTGAAGAAATATTTTTATTAAAATGATATTTGGATTCAACTCCATCTATTTTATCATTTTTATAATTGGTTTTTGCATACAAACTACCATCAGCATAATACTCTAATAAATCTCCTTCTACTAATCCATTTTGATATGGAATATAATACTCTAGAGCCTCTTCACCTACTTTAAAATAAGACTTATAAATACCTTCTAGTTTATCTTCTTTAAAATATTTCCTTTGTTTTAAAGCTCCTTGATTGCTGAAATATTCATACTTGCCCTCTAATTTTCCATTTTTAAAAATAGCATTTATATACTTTTTACCATTTTCATAAAACATAAAATTTTCACCTTCTAAAATTCCATTTTCATATTCTGCTATTTCACTAATTTCGTTTAAACTATTATACCAAGTCCATTTGCCTATTCTGTTTCCTTTATCATCAAAATTACCTTCTGCAGTCTTTCTACCATTAACATTATAAAACCTCCATAGTCCTTTAGAAATTCCATTTTCTTTATTACCTATAGCACTCAAATAATTACCATCATATTCAAAAAAAACTTCTCCTTTTTTTAAATTTTTATAGGTATTATTTGCACCAACAATAGTTACCCACTTTTCTTTGAATAATCTAAGAAATTCAATAATATCCTCTTTTTTCTTATCAACTATTTTTTTATACTCCTTATTTTAAAGTAGGTGAAGAGGCTCTAGAGTATTATATTCCATATCAAAATAATTATTTTCAGATATCCAATTATAAATTTTTAAATATTTATCATTCCAAAAACTCTCCTCACCTTCAAATTCTTTTAACTGGTCTAACATTGCATGATTTTGTCTAACGAGAGCAAGATTAAACTCAGTACCTGTTTTATAATTCTGATTCATTGCTATTTTCGCATTTAAAATCATATCAATATCTTCATATGAATCATCAGCTTCTAAAAGCTCTAGATTTTCATTTCTAATATTAGAATTCTTGGCAACAACAATATTATTTAAAGATTTTAAAATGTCAATAGTACCATTTGCATCAGGTGCTAGCAAAACATACAAATTGAAACACATTAAGGCCTGTGTTAACCTCTCTTGTTTGTAAAAAATATTTCCCAATTGTAGGTGAGGTTTCCTATTCATTGGGTTTAAAATAATACTCTCAGTATAAGCCTGTACAGCTTTATTTACCTCTCCCATAGCTTCAAAAACCACACCTTTATTAAACCAAAGTAAATAGTTTCTAGGATAGTATTTTAAACCCTCATTATAGGTTTCAATAGCCTTTTTATAGTTCTTTAAATTGGTTAAGGCAACTCCTTTATTTGTATAGAAAAACACTTTGGAATGTTTATCTTCTGAACTTATACCTTCATCTGCTGCTTTGATTGCTTCTTCATACTTTTTTTGTTGAAGTAAATAATATGATTTTGATGTTAATAATGGGTAGTAAGCCGAATCATTTTTATTGATTCTATTAATTGATTCTAAAACCTTTACAAAATCATTTTCTTTTGCTCTGTCTGCTATTTCTTTTTCAATTAAATCAAAATCAATTCTTGGTAATTTTTCCTGGGAGACACTAACAATAGATATTAATCCTATTGTAAGAGATAATAACTTTTTCATTTTTCTTTTTTTACTCTATACTATAAAAAACAAAGTTGTTAAAAAATTTTGAATTATGTATTATAAAAAATAAATAACTTAAACTAAAGGATATTTAATTTATCCTACTGTACTATTTATTCTTTTAAATAATCAAAAACAAGAATTACTTAATTAGAATCTTTAAATATTTGATATATAATATTTTATGCAATCCAACATATTTGGGCCTAATAAGTAATGCCAAATAATTAGCATACGTAAATAGTTGGTAAAATTATAGAGCGCAATTCATCTATAATAACTAGCCATAAAAATAAAGATAAATGATTTTAGAATCTTTACAACAGATAATCTGTACTTATAAAATTAGACGCTTTTTTATCTAACAATTCTTCTAAAATCGCATTGTTGTATTCTGTATCTTTTGATGCAACAAAAGTTCTAATAGAGAAAGAACGTAAAGCATCGTGTACACTTAATGTACCTACTGCAGAATCTTTTCGTCCTGTAAAAGGATATACATCTGGTCCTCTTTGAGCAGCACTGTTTAAATTTACTCTACATACTAAATTTACCAAAGTATCAATTAATGGCGCTAAGGTTTTTACATCGCTACCAAAAACACTTACTTGTTGTCCGTAATTAGACTCTGCCATATCATCTAAAGGCTCTTGAATATTTTTAAAAGAAACTACAGGAATTACAGGTCCAAATTGCTCCTCTTCATACACGCGCATATCTTTAGAAACAGGATATAACACAGCAGGATAAATATAATTTTCTGTAGTTTCTCCCCCTTTTTTATTGACAATTTTTGCGCCTTTTGCAAGGGCATCATCAATTAATTCTTGAATATATGCTGGTTTCCCTGGCTCTGGTAAAGGTGTTAATTTTACACCATCTTCCCAAGGATTACCATATTTTAATGCATCAACTTTTTCTGCGAAACGTTTGTTAAATTTATCTACAATATGTTCATGTACGTACAATACTTTTAACGCAGTACAACGTTGTCCATTAAATGACGTAGAACCCGTTATACATTCGTTAATTGCCAAGTCTAAATCGGCATCAGGTAAAACAATTCCTGGATTTTTAGCCTCTAAACCGAGCACTAAGCGCAATCTATTTTTATACGGATGATGTTCTTGAATGGCATTTGCAGACTTGCTATTACCAATCAAAGCTAATACATCAACCTTACCTGTTTTCATAATAGGTGTAGCTAATGTTCTACCTCTACCATAAATAATATTTACAACGCCTTCTGGAAAAGAATTTTGAAATGCTTCCATTAATGGAGATAATAATAAAACCCCATGTTTTGCTGGCTTAAAAATAGCGGTATTCCCCATAATTAAAGCCGGAATTAACAAGGCAAATGTTTCATTTAACGGATAATTATATGGACCTAAACACAATACAACTCCTAAAGGACCACGTCTAACATGTGCATAAACTCCACTATTTTTTTGGAATTTAGCAGAATTTCTGTCCATCTGCTTATAGTCTTCTATTGTATCGTAAATATATTCGACAGTTCTATCGAATTCTTTTTCAGAATCTGGTAATGATTTTCCAATTTCCCACATTAACAGTTTTACCACTTCATCTCGTTTGGTTTTCATTTGCTCTGCAAACTCTTCCATACATCCTATTCTGTCTGCAACACGCATTGTTGGCCATAAACCTTGCCCTTTGTCATAAGCTCTATACGCTGATTTTAAAGCCTCTAAACCTTCATCGCCTGTTAAATTAGGTACTGTGCCAAGTAAGGTTGGTTTGTATGCTGGCGTGGATGATATCGTCGAATAAACGTCTGAAAATTCTCCTTTCCATTCTTTTAATTCACCATTAACTAAATATGTTTTTTGGTGTAAAAGTGATGTAATTTTATATGCTTCTGGAATCTCTGTATACTTTGCTTTCATAAAATAATATTTATCGGTAGTGAACTACAGATTATAATTAGTAAATTCAAATTAACGAAAAATAGTAGGATATTAGCCTAATAAACTACTACAAATCACGAAAAGGTTTTCGGTTTTCAGAAGGTAACTGATTGTTTTTAAACTAAAAAATCGAATAAATCTGGCTTGTCATTTAGATAGTCTCCAAAAAAATTATTTGCCTTCATTCTTTGAATTAGAGGTTGTAAATCTTTAGAAGATTTTAATTCTAAACCAACTACTGCTGCACCATTAGCTCTGTTGTTTTTCTTTGTATATTCAAAGTGCGTAATATCATCATTTGGTCCTAAAATTTCTGCCACAAACTCTTTCAAAGCACCTGCTCTTTGGGGAAATTTTATAATAAAATAATGTTTTAAATCCGCATAAAACAAAGCGCGCTCTTTAATTTCCTCAGTTCTTGTAATATCATTATTGCTTCCACTTATTACGCAAACTACATTTTTTCCTTTAATTTCATCAGCAAAAAGATCTAGAGCAGTAACACTTAAAGCCCCAGCAGGTTCCACAACAATGGCATCTTTATTGTACAAGTCTAAAATAGTTTGGCAAATTTTTCCTTCGGGTACTGTAATTACTTTTTCTAAGTTTTTTTTACAAATAGCAAAATTTAAATCGCCCACTTTTTTAACAGCTGCACCATCTACAAATGGATCTATTTTTTCTAAAAATGTATTTTTATTATTTCTAATAGAAGTTAACATTGATGGCGCTCCTTCTGGCTCTACTCCTATAATTTTTGTTTCTGGTGATACATATTTAAAAACCGACGATAGGCCTGATGACAAACCTCCACCGCCAATGGGTACAAATACATAATCGATTTTAACAGCGGCTTGTTCTAAAATTTCTAGACCAACAGTCGCTTGCCCTTCAATAACTTTTTCATCGTTAAAAGGATGAATAAAAGTTTTGTTTTTTGCATCACATTCTAGTTTTGCAGCATTAAAAGCATCATCAAAAGTATCGCCCTCAATAACAATTTCGATAAAGTCTTCGCCAAACATCTTTACTTGGTTTATTTTTTGATTGGGCGTTGGTGAAGGCATAAAAATAGTTCCTTTTATTTGCAATAACTTACAAGATAATGCTACCCCTTGCGCATGATTACCTGCACTTGCACAAACTATTCCTCGTTGTTTTTCATGATCACTCAAAGAAGACATTTTATTGTATGCGCCTCTAATTTTATAAGAACGTACCACTTGTAAATCTTCTCTTTTAAAGAAAACATTCGCATCAAATTGTTTAGAAAGGTTGGTATTTTGATTCAGAGGCGTTTTATATGCGACACCTTCTAAATTTAAAGCAGCCTTTCTGATGTTTTCTATAGTCGGAAAATAGATTTGTTTTGTTTGCATTATTCAAATGTAAAAAAGAAACCTATCAAATTTTTTAAATCTGACAGGTTTCTTGAAAAAATTGGGAGATATTAACTTTTATGCAGATTTTATCACTTTCATAGCTGTCATAGAAGCTCTTAATCGTTCTCCTACAATTTCTACTGGATGATTTCTAATAATCTTATTAATTCTAATCAATTCTTGATTATCCACTCCGTTTTCAGCGCTAAACGATTTACCAATAACATTGGTAGAAACGGTTTTCATGAAATCTGTTAATAACGGCTTACAAGCATGGTCGAATAAATAACAACCATATTCTGCAGTATCAGAAATTACACGATTCATTTCAGCTAACTTCATTCTTGCAATAGTGTTTGCAATTAATGGTGTTTCGTGCAAAGATTCGTAATAAGCAGATGCATCTATAATTCCAGATTCTGTCATTGCTTCAAAAGCCAATTCTACACCAGCTCTTACAAAAGCCACTAATAAAGTTCCGTGATCAAAATACTCTTGTTCAGAAATTTCTTGTGTTGTAATTTCTTGTTTTTCAAAAGCAGTTTCGCCAGTTGCAGCTCTCCAAGTTAATAAGTTTACATCGTCATTTGCCCAGTCTTCCATCATTGTTTTAGAAAAATGACCTGTCATAATATCATCCATATGTTTTTGAAACAATGGACGCATAATGTCTTTTAATTCTTCTGATAAACGAAACGCTTCTACTTTTGCAGGATTAGACAATCTGTCCATCATATTCGTAATTCCTCCGTGCTTTAAAGCCTCAGTTACAGTTTCCCAACCATATTGAATTAATTTTGCAGCATAGCCAGCGTCAATGCCTTCTGCCACCATTTTATCGAAAGATAAAATTGCACCTGTTTGTAACAAACCACATAAAATCGTTTGCTCTCCCATTAAATCTGATTTTACTTCTGCTACAAAAGAAGATTCTAAAACTCCTGCTGTATGACCTCCTGTTGCCACAGCGTATGCTTTTGCTTGTGCCCAACCTTTTCCTTCTGGATCATTTTCTGGATGAACCGCTGTTAATGTTGGTACTCCAAATCCTCTTTTAAATTCTTCACGAACTTCAGATCCTGGAGATTTTGGTGCTACCATAATTACGGTTAAATCTTCACGAACTTTCATTCCTTCTTCTACAATATTAAAACCGTGAGAATACGATAAAGTTGCGCCTTTTTTCATCAATGGTATAATGGCGTTTACAACATTAGTATGTTGTTTGTCTGGTGTTAAGTTAATAACCAAATCTGCAGTTGGTAACATTTCTTGGTACGTACCTACTTGAAAACCATTAGAAGTTGCGTTAATGTAAGATTGTCTTTTTTGATCTATTGCTGCTTGTCTTAAAGTGTAAGCGATATCTAAACCAGAATCTCTCATATTTAAACCTTGGTTTAAACCTTGTGCTCCACAGCCCACAATAACAATTTTCTTTCCTTTTAATGCGTTTACTCCGTCTTCAAATTCTGAAACGTCCATAAAACGACATTTTCCTAATTGCTCTAATTTTTGTCTTAATGTTAATGTGTTAAAATAATTTGACATTTTTTTTTATTTAGTTGTTTTTGATTGCTTCTAAAAGCGATGATATTTTCATTTCTTCTTTGGTAACTGCGATGAGCCCAGAACGCGTGTACTGCATAATGCCAAAAGGCGCTAGTTGATTGTACAACTCCATAATTTCCTCTTTTTTACCTGATTTTTCAAGGACAAAAAATTCTTTATTTACAGTTACAATTCTTGAATTACTTTCTTTGATAATATTCTGAATTTGACGCTCTTCAAATAATAATTCTGATTTAATTTTAAACAAGCCCGCAATTTGATAAATAATTTCGTCAAGGCTGTGATAATAGGCCTTAATAACCTCTACTTGCTTTTCTATTTGACCAATAATTTTTTTAATGTTTACCTCATCCATATTTACAACAATGGTAAATTTAGAAACGCCTTCAATTTCTGATGGAGAGGTATTTAAACTCTCAATATTGATGTGTCGTCTTTGAAAAATTGCCGAAATCCTATTCAACAATCCTATATTATTTTCAGTATAAATAGATACTGTATATAATTGTTTTTCTTCTGTAATCATACTTTAGTTCAAGGTTTACAATTTAAAGTTTCAAAGTTGATACTCTGTACTTTAATATCTATTCTTTTTTCTCCTCTTTTTTACTCTAAACGAATATCTGAAACACTTGCCCCTGACGGAATCATTGGAAATACATTGTCTTCCTTTTCTACACAAACTTCTAAAAAGTAAGCTTCTTTACTTTCCATCATTTCCTTAACTGCTGGTGCTAATTCCTCTCGTTTTGTTACTTTTTTTGCTTTGATATAATATCCTTCAGCAATGGCCACAAAATTAGGGTTTACCATTTCTGTTGATGCATAACGTTTATCGAAAAACAACTGTTGCCATTGACGAACCATCCCTAAAAAATCGTTATTTAAAACCACCACTTTTACAGCCGCTTTTTGCTGAAAAATAGTACCTAATTCTTGAATAGTCATTTGGTAACCACCATCGCCAGAAATAGAAACTACTTCTCTATGAGGTGCCGCCATTTTTGCACCTATTGCCGCTGGCAAACCAAAACCCATTGTGCCTAATCCACCAGAAGTGATATTACTTTTAGATACGTTAAAATCTGCATATCTGCACGCAATCATTTGATGCTGACCAACATCAGAAACAATTGCTGCTTCACCTTTACTTTGAATGTTGATTTCTTTCAACACCTCCGCCATTGTTAAGCCTTCTTTTGTAGGATATAAATCGTTTTTAATTACTTTTTCGTATTCGATAGCATACAAATCTTTAAACTTTTGATGCCAATCACTATGAGATGTTTCATTTAATAGTGGTAGTAACAAGTCTAAACTTGTTTTCGCATCACCTAAAACAGCAACATCTGTTTTTACGTTTTTATCTATTTCTGCAGGGTCTATTTCAAAGTGAATTATCTTGGCTTGTTTTGCATACGTATTTAAACTACCTGTAACACGATCATCAAAACGCATTCCTATTGCGATTAAAACATCACATTGATTGGTTAGCATATTTGGTGCGTAATTACCATGCATACCCACCATACCCACATTTAATGGATGAGAAGTAGGAATTGCAGAAGCACCTAAAATAGTCCAGGCTGCAGGAATTCCTGCTTTTTCTACAACTGCTTTCAATTGTTCTTCAGCTTTACCTAAAATAACTCCTTGACCCCAAACAATTAATGGCTTTTTAGCAGCATTAATTAGTTTTGCTGCAGCTTCAACTTTAGCAATATCAGTATCAGGAACAGGATTGTAACTTCTAATTTTTGTGCATTTTTCATACGAAAAATCGAACTCCGCAAATTGGGCATCTTTAGTAATATCTACTAAAACTGGTCCTGGTCTTCCACTTTTAGCAATATAAAATGCTTTTGCGATTACTGAAGGAATATCTTCTGCTCTAGTAACTTGACAATTCCATTTGGTAACTGGTGTAGAAATACCCACAATATCAGTTTCTTGAAAGGCATCAGAGCCTAGCAAATGAGAAGGCACTTGGCCTGTTATACAGACCATTGGTGTAGAATCTATTTGAGCATCTGCAATACCTGTAATTAAATTGGTTGCTCCAGGACCAGAGGTAGCCATTGCCACACCTACTTTTCCTGAAATTCTTGCATAACCCTGTGCAGAATGCGTTGCGCCTTGTTCATGACGCGTTAAAACGTGATGAATTTTATCTTGATATTTATACAATTCATCGTATACTGGCATAATTGCGCCTCCTGGATATCCGTATAAAATATCTACTCCTTCTTCTATTAAGCATCTAACGATTGCCTCGCTGCCAGAAATACGTTCTGTAGTTTTAGTAGCTTTTTTTGGTGTGTTTATGGTTTGTGTTTCCATATTATCTTTATGTTTTATACCTACATGGTTTTGAAAACCTTGTAAGGGTTTTAAGCGTCAGTAACACATCCTTTAGATGCTGATGCTACGTATTTTGCGTATTTGAATAAAATTCCTTTTTTGTGCTTTGGTTCTGGAGCAACCCATTTTGCTTTTCTTTTTGCTAGTTCTTCATCAGAAATTAACACATTAATAGAATTATCTTCTGCACTAATTCTAATTTTGTCTCCAGTTTCTATTAAAGCAATAGCGCCACCTGATTGTGCTTCTGGTGTAATATGCCCTACTACAAAACCATGCGTTCCTCCAGAAAAACGACCATCTGTAATTAATGCCACAGATTTACCCAAACCTGCTCCCATAATTAACGAAGTTGGTTTTAACATTTCTGGCATTCCTGGACCTCCTTTTGGACCAACATACCTAATGACGACGACATCTCCTTTTTCTACTTCTCC
>P_2C_Liq_3_UnCtyDRAFT_100365_pt1 | contig 13690 bp, 13 predicted proteins | sample Pon2CUnioCityCA_3_FD_9720 | JGI IMG/M metagenome (IMG submission 9720)
CACAGGCTGGCTGCTTGTCGACAAAGGTATCATCGCCGCCACAGGCCAAGGCGATGCGCCACAGGCCGACACCAAGGTTGACTGCGCAGGCCTCTGCCTTGCGCCGGGGATCGTTGATATCGGCGTCAAGGTCGGCGAGCCGGGCGAGCGCCACAAAGAGAGCTACGCCTCCGCCGCGCGCGCCGCCGCGGCCGGCGGGGTCACAACCATGGCCATCCGCCCCGACACCTCCCCCGCCATCGACACGCCCGAGGCGCTGGAGTTCGTCAAGCGCCGCGCCAATGAAGACAGCGCCGTCAATGTCCTGCCTCTCGCTGCGCTCACCAAGGGGCGCGAGGGCAAGGAAATGACAGAAATCGGCTTTCTGATGGATGCCGGGGCTGTCGGCTTTTCTGACTGTGACGCCGTGATCACCAACACCAAAGTATTCCAGCGCGCGCTCACCTACGCGCGCTCTCTTGGCGCGCTGGTCATCGCCCACCCGCAAGAGCCGATACTCTCGGCAGGTGCAGCCGTCACCTCGGGCAAGTTTGCCACCTTGCGCGGCCTGCCCTCTGTAACCCCCATGGCCGAGCGCATGGGCCTTGATCGCGATATCGCGCTGCTTGAAATGACAGGCGCGCGCTACCACGCCGACCAGATCACAACGGCCCGCGCCCTGCCCGCTCTTGAGCGCGCCAAGCGCAACGGTCTGGATATCACCGCAGGCACATCCATCCACCACCTCACACTCAACGAGCTTGACGTTGCCGACTACCGCAGCTTCTTCAAGCTCAAGCCGCCTTTGCGCTCCGAAGATGACCGCCTCGCCACCGTCGAGGCCGTCGCCTCTGGCCTGATCGACACGATCAGCTCCATGCACACGCCCCAAGACGAAGAGAGCAAGCGCCTGCCCTTTGAAGAGGCCGCGTCTGGCGCTGTTGCTCTGGAGACATTGCTGCCCGCAGCCATGCGCCTTGTGCATTCGGGCGGCATGAGCCTGCCCCAGCTCTTCCGCGCGCTCTCGCTCAACCCGGCCAAGCGCCTCGGCCTTGCCGCTGGCCGCCTCTGCAAAGGCGCGCCCGCCGATCTCATGCTCTTTGACCCCGACAAGCCTTTCGTGCTCGACCGCGCAACGCTGTTGTCAAAGTCCAAAAACACGCCCTTTGACGGGCACCGCATGCAAGGTAAAGTGCACGCCACGTACGTTGCTGGCAAAAAGGTCTTCGGTTGATGCCCCTGATAGAACACTCCGCCGCCCTGCTCGCGCTCTGGGCGCTTCTGGGCTACCTTTTCGGCTCCGTGCCGTTCGGCCTGCTCATCAGCCGTGTGATGAACTTGGGAGATGTGCGCGCCATCGGCTCGGGCAATATCGGCGCAACCAATGTTTTGCGCACAGGCAACAAGACCGCCGCCGCGCTGACCCTGCTCTTGGATGGGGGCAAAGCCGCTGTCGTTGTGCTTCTGGCGCGCAGCATGGCGGGCGAAGACGCCGCCCAGCTCGCAGGGCTTGCAGCCTTTCTGGGCCATTGCTTCCCTGTCTGGCTCGCCTTCAAGGGGGGCAAAGGCGTGGCCACGTTCTTTGGTTTGCTGCTGGCGCTGAGCTTCCCTGTGGGTCTGGCCTGTTGCGCCACATGGCTCGCGGTCTTTGCGATCTGGCGGATCTCGTCTCTTGCGGCCGTCGCCGCTGCCAGCGCCTCAACCGTCTGGATGGCTGTGCTTGGTGCCCAGCCCCTCTTGCTGCTCGGCATCGCGCTTACCGTGCTTGTCTTCTTCACGCATCGCGCCAACATCGACCGTTTGCGCGCAGGCACCGAACCGAAGTTCGGCAAGAAATAACCAAAGCCCCACCCCGGATACAACAAAGGCCGCACAAAACTGCGCGGCCTATTTACTCGTTACCACCCCATCGTGCGGTACATTCATTAATTTATGGTTAACGCCAAAAAATTTAGGCGGTGCACGGGGGGTGCACGCGCTGTGCACGCATGTCACCCCCCTGTTTCGGGTGGCCAAAAGCCGTTAACCCAAGCGTACGCTAGTAGGAGTAATCCGCATAAATGCGGCTCACATCACCACCCCAATCGCTCTTGTAGCGGCGCAAAAGCTCGTCTGCAGGCACTTCTCCGCTTTCCAGAGATTCCTTCAAAGCACTCAGGAAATGGGTTTCATCTGGAATCATCCCGCCCGCGCCCTCTTGCGCACGCGCCTTCAGCCCCGCCTCGGAAAGCGCCACAACTTCGCGGGCCAGATCATACATTTTACGCCATGGGTTTCAGCCTGCAAACCCTGCTCAGACGCGGCAACACGCAGCGCCTCACGCGTCTCTACATCCCAGCCTTTTGTCAGCTCAAGTGCAGCATCCAGAGCGCCTTGATCATACATAAGGCCGACCCAGAAAGCAGGCAGCGCACAGAGCCTGCGCCACGGGCCACCATCGGCCCCGCGCATCTCCATATATTGCTTGATCCGCGCCTCGGGAAACAGCGTTGTCAGGTGGTCAGCCCAGTCGCTCAACGTGGGCATTTCGCCAGGCATCGCGGGCAGCTCACCCTTGAGGAAATCACGGAAAGACTGGCCTAACGCATTGATATACTTACCATCGCGGTAGACAAAATACATCGGCACGTCGAGCGCATATTCCACCCAGCGCTCAAAGCCGAAGCCCTCTTCAAACACAAACGGCACCATGCCCGTGCGCGCCGCATCAAGATCACGCCAGACGCGGCTGCGCCAGCTCTTGTGGCCATTGGGCTTGCCCTCAAAAAACGGCGAGTTGGCAAAGAGCGCCGTGGCAACAGGCTGTAGCGCAATCGCGGCGCGCATTTTCTGCACCATGTCCGCCTCGGAGGCGAAATCAAGGTTCACCTGAACCGTACAGGTGCGCCGCATCATATCGCGCCCCATCGTGCCGACTTTTTGCATGTAGTCGTTCATCAGAGTGTAGCGGCCCTTGGGCATGAGCGGCATTTGCTCATGAGTCCAGATGGGCGCAGCCCCAAGCCCGATAAAGCCCACGCCAACGGCATCGGCGATGTCTTTCACTTCCTTGAGGTGGATGTTCACCTCGTCACATGTCTGGTGGATGTTTTCCAAAGGCGCACCCGAAAGCTCCAGCTGCCCCCCTGGTTCAAGGCTCACATTGGCCCCATCCTTCTGCAATCCAACGATATTGTCGCCTTCAAACACAGGCTGCCAACCGTGCTTTTGCTGCAAGCCTTCCAGCACGGCACGCACCGAACGCTCACCCTCGTAAGGAATGGGTAACAATGTATCCTTACAGTAGCCAAACTTCTCGTGCTCGGTGCCAATGCGCCATTCGCTCTTTGGTTTGCAGCCCTTGGCCATATATTCGGCCAATTGCGCGTAATGTTCGATCGGGCCGCCGCCGGACTGAGGAATAGACATATGTAAGCTCCGATATGTTCGCGTGAGGCGTTAGGAGTGCAGCCGCGGGCGCGGCGTGTCAATGCGCACCAGCGCATCTTTGCGCCAAATAACGCGCGCGTGATCCGCCGCGCCGCGTTGCGCCGTCAACAACCGGTCGCTCGACAGCCCCGGAAGAGCGGCAAAAGCGTCAAACAGCGCAGCGGCGCCTTTGGCATTGGCAGGAATAACAAGTTCGGGCAGCCCCGCTTGCTTGAGCACCCAGACAGGCGGGTTGGGCCGCGCATCATAGACCAGCTCTGAAAGCTCGCGCACAGCAACCATGCCACCGTTCTCTGGTGCGAAGTAGCTGATCTGGCCTTCGACCACCTCAACAACCCCGCGCCCGCCCTCGCCGCGCGCAAACCACGCCCGTTGCAGAAAGGAAAACAGCAAAAGCCCCGACACAGCGACAACAATCGCCCCCAGCCACGGCAGCAAGCCACGCCCCGCCAAAACCCAGTAAGCCCCGAGCGCCAGAAAAAGCGCCGCAAGCAATACTTCTTTGTATTTGCTCAGTATTTTCTCAACTTCGGGTCTGACAAAGCTCATGTCCAGTCTCCCAGCGCCTGCTGCCAGACCGTGAGCGCAGCGACAGCCGCCGTATCCGCGCGCAGAATGCGCGGCCCAAGGCTGACAGGCTGCGCAAAAGCCGCCGCATGAAGCCGCGCGCGCTCGGCCGCAGAGAAGCCGCCCTCAGGCCCGATAAGCACCGCCCATGGCCCTGCGCCTGCGGCCTTCAGCAAGGCCTGTGCATCGGCCTGCCCTGCGATGCCTTCGTCGCAAAACATCAGCTTGCGCCCCTCTGGCCAGCTGGAAAGAAGCGCTGAAAGCTTGGTTAAGTCACTGACTTCAGGAACAAAAGTTCCACCGCATTGCTCTGCAGCTTCCAGAGCATGGGCTTGCAGCCGGTCTTGCCTGATCCGCTCCGCATTGGTGAAATCGGTCTGAACAGGCACAATCCGCGCCGCGCCCATTTCGGCCGCTTTCTCCACAATAAAATCGGTACGCGCCTTTTTGATCGGCGCAAATAGGAGCCAGAGATCAGGCGGATTGACCTGCGGACCGCGCAGATCGACACAGCGCAAACTGCCACCGCGTTTTCCCGCCTCGGTCACTTCAGCCAGCCATTCGCCATCTTTGCCATTAAAAACGGCAAGATGCGCCCCTATCTGTTGGCGCATAACGCCAAAAAGGTAGTGCGCCTGCGCTTTATCCAGCACGAGCGATTGCCCCGCCCCCAGCGGGTGATCTACAAACAATCTGATTTTCACATCTGTCATGGGCCAAAACATATGAGCAGCGAAAAGAATACGCCAGAGCAGAACGGACAAGTCGCCGATGCGGTACAAGGGAACTGGGTCGACCGCTACGCGCCTGCCGCCACGCGCCCCTACCTGCGACTGTCTCGCGCCGATCGCCCCATCGGCACATGGCTTCTGCTCATACCGTGCTGGTGGGGCCTCTTGCTTGCCATGCTGCACGACCGCCTTGTCACATGGCATGACCTCTGGATCTTTGTGGGCTGCGCCGCAGGGGCATGGCTGATGCGGGGGGCTGGCTGCACATGGAACGACATCAGCGACCGCGACTTTGACGGTGCGGTAGAGCGTACACGCTCACGCCCCATTCCATCAGGGCAAGTGACTGCGTCACAGGCCGCAATCTGGATGTGTATTCAAGCGCTTATTGCGTTTTGTATTCTGCTGACATTCAACACCGCCGCCGTTTGGCTGGGCGTTTTGGCGCTTGTGCCTGTGGCCATCTACCCGTTTGCAAAGCGGTTCACATGGTGGCCTCAGGTCTTTCTGGGGTTGGCATTTAACTGGGGCGCCCTTCTGGCTTGGACGGCCCACCGTGGCGCTCTGGAAGCCCCCGCGCTTTACCTTTATGCAGCGGGTATCGCCTGGACATTGTTCTACGACACAATTTATGCCCACCAGGATACAGAAGATGACGCGCTCATCGGGATCAAATCAACGGCGCGTCTGTTTGGGAGCCAAAGCCCCATGTGGCTGAGCCGCTTCATGGCTGCGACCGTCTCGCTTTTGGGCCTTGCCGTGATTGGTGCTATGCTAAGCAGTGCAAGCGGCCCCTTCGCAATGCTCATCGCCCTTGCAGGAGCCTGTGCAATGGGCTGGCACATGCTCTGGCAGCTCCGCCATTTTGATGCTGACGACAGTGGCAAGCTGGTCAAACTGTTCCGCTCTAACCGCGACGCCGGGTTTATCCCCCTGCTGTTTTTCGCCGTCGCACTGTTAGTGTGATTGAAACCTCAGATTTGACACCGTAAGAGTATGCCAACAATCGCTGAAAATAGGTCATATGCGCGTATCATCCCTCCTCATTGTTACCGGCACGTTTTTGAGCGCAGCTTTCTTATCATTCATCGCGGCCAGCTTTGCTGTGACGCTGGTGGAAGAAACTTCAGAATACAGCGTTCGCCAAGCTCTTGATTCCAAACAGCTTACATGGGCCGAAGTCGAGGCCGATGGGCTGCAGGTTTTGCTTATTGGCGTCGCGCCCTCTGAGGCAAAGCGCTTTGTCGCCATCAGCACAGCCGGAAGCGTCGTAGATGCAGCCCGCGTGATTGACGCGATGGATGTAGAAGCTCTCGCAGCTCTGGCCGCACCGCGCTTTTCCATCGAAATTCTGCGCAACGGTGATGAAGTCTCCCTGATCGGGCTTATTCCAAAGGGTGCCGATCGCGACGATCTGCTCAAGCGGTTGGCGCGCATTTCCAGCGATGAAGAGATCGCCGACCTGCTTGAAAGTGCCGATTATGACATTCCCGAGGGCTGGGACAATGCCGTTGACTTTGGCCTTGAGGCCCTAGAAGCGCTGCCCCGCTCAAAAATTTCGATTGATGCCCGCCGCGTCATGATCACGGCTATGACCGAAAGCGAAGACCGGAAAGATCGCGTTGAAAGCCGCCTGAAGCGCAATACGCCGTCAGGCCTGCGCGTCGGCTTTGACATTTCTTCGCCACGCCCGGTGATCACCCCGTTTTCATTGCGCTTTTTGCAAGATGAGGCAGGCTCGCGGTTTGACAATTGCTCCGCCGACACAGAAGAAGCCCGCTCCAAAATCATCGGAGCCGCGCGCAAAGCCGGCCTAGATGGCGAGACAAGCTGCCGTGTCGGCCTTGGAGTCCCCTCGCCAAGTTGGGCGGATGCCGCCGCGCTCTCTATCGCCGCTGTTGCGGAGCTCAAGGGCGGTTCTGTGACCTTCTCTGATGCAGATGTGACGCTGATCTCTCCTGCGGGCACAGACCAGCGCGAATTTGACCGCGTGGTTGGCTCCCTTGAAAACAGTTTGCCCGATGTCTTCGCATTGCACGCAGTTCTCACGCCTGACCCCTCTGACCCAAACCAAGGCCCCGCCGAGTTTGTGGCCACGCTCAGCCCCGAGGGGCTTATCCAGCTCAATGGCCGCCTGAACGATGAAATCGTNGCACAAACAGCAGAGAGCTTTGCAACNGCCCGATTTGGCAGCGCGACAGTCAGCAACCGCGCACGCACNGACGAAACCCTCCCGGGCGACTGGCCTCTGCGTGTTCTCTCAGGTCTGGAGGCACTCTCCCTCCTCTCAAACGGTTCGGCACGTGTCACAGCTGACGACATCACTGTGACAGGCAACACGGGTAGTACAGAAGCGCGCTCCGAAATCACCAAGCTGTTGTCAGACAAACTGGGCGAAGGTGCACGCTTCTCTGTTGATGTAACCTATCTTGAAAAGCTCGATCCTATTGCCAGCATGCTTACGCCTGACGAATGCGAAGCGAAGATTGCTGATATCCTTGCCGTTCGTCAGATCAGCTTTGAGCCAGGCAGTGGCACCGTAGATGCGAGTTCAACAGGAACGCTTGACGAAATCGCCGATGTGCTTGGCAACTGTGTCGAGCTGCGCATGGTCGTTGCTGGCCACACCGATAGCCAAGGGCGCGAAGAAATGAACGAGGCGCTCTCCAAATCACGGGCGCTCGCTGTTCTGAACGCTATGCGCGACAGGCGTATCGTGACGAGCGGCTTTGAAGCCATCGGGTATGGCGAAACACAGCCGATAGCCACGAACGATACAGAAGAAGGCCGCGAAGCAAACCGACGTATCGAGTTTAAGCTGGTTCGGCCCGAGGCTATCGCAAGCGAAGAAACAACGCTTGAAAGCACAGAACAAACTGGTGCATCAGACACCGAAGAAAACGCCGCGGACGATGCGGCGACGCGCGAGGGCCAAGATCAATGACACGCACCGAGTTTATTGTCGCAACGGCGATCATCCTGTTCATCGCCTTCTGCATGGGTTGGTTTGTAAACTGGCTGGTTCACCGCTTCACGCGCGTGTCGCGGGGCGACATGGAAGAGCTAGAGAAAATGGCGCAAGAGCTTCACGAGGCTGAAGAAACGCGTGATCAGGCGATTACATATCTGCAGCAACGCGAGGCAGAGCTGACGAACCAGCTCTCCCAAACGGAAGCAGAGCTTTCCGCGGCGATGGAAGGGCTGCGCGACGCGCGCCATGAAGCCGAGGAAATGCGCGCCTATGTCGAGCGTGTGAGCGCAGGCAACACCTAATCAGGCGCCCATTCAAGGCCGGCGAAGCGCGCAAATCTTCTCAGCTCGCTTTCCCATTTGCTGTGCCGAACACGGCCCCATTTCACACCTGCTTCAGGCCAAAGATTGGCGACATGCAATGTGCCTGCTTTGCGATCAGCCTTTAGCTCGGCACGCCCGACAAAACGTGTCCCCTCAAGAAGAGGGTAGCCATAGTAGCCCCAGATCCGCCTGGCTTGAGGGACAAATATTTCATTGCGATAGTCAAACCCGAAAAGCTGCAAGCAGCGTTTTCTGTCCCTTATGACAGGGTCAAAAGGGTTTAATATCCGTAGCTTAGCCTCAGGGCGACCGAGCGTATCAAGCCGCATTTCCAGCGACGGCAAAGCCAACTTTGACACCGAACTGCCATCCGCCAAGACGACCTCGACCTCCCTCAGAGAAGCCTTAGTTTGCGCGACCCAGTCCTTTACCTCTGCAGCGCTCAGAACGCCCCAGAACCGTTGAATCTCGCCCGCATTGGCAAAGCCCAAACGCTCGAGCGCAGCTCTACAGAGGCGGTCAATTTGCTCGCTCTGGCTGAGGGGTGCCTCTCGAAAGCTGGGCGGAAAAACACGTTCGGCCAGGTCATAATACTTCACAAAGTTCTCACGATGGCTGGTTGCCAGCTCGCCAGCGTACCACATGAAATCAAGCGCCAGTTTGTGTGGAGGCCGCTGCCACATCTGCGAGGGTTTTGGCCCCTTGCTTTCAAAGTCTTTCGTGCTGAGCGGCCCCTCTTGAGTGATACGCGCCTTGATTGCGGCACGGCCCTCAGCATCAGGCATGTTTTTCCACCAATTGGCCTTTAAAATTTTCTCGGCGTGCCGCGCAAATTGCATTTGCCAAATCGGCAGGAACTGCATTGGAATGAGGCTGGCATCATGNGTGAAGTGTTCAAAAAAATCACGTTCTTTCAANTGGTTACCAAGGCATCCCGGGCGGTACACTTGGTTGCGCGACCAAACAATATGGTCATGCGCGCGCTCTATGTGGCGGATTGAATCAAGCTGGACAAAGCCCAACTCCTCGCCAATTTTCAGAGTATCTCCAGTGCTTCGTTCTGCGTTCAACAGCCCATGATGATCGAGCCAAAGGCTGCGTGCGGTGGTGTTGTTCAGGCGTCGTGCCGTCACTGCTGCCAACGTGTGAGCGCGTCTTCGTCTTCCTCACGGGCCGCAACCCACCCTGCCCCATCTCGAGAGACTTCCTTTTTCCAGAACGGCGCGCGCGATTTGAGAAAATCCATCAAAAACTCCGCCGCTTCAAAAGCATCTTTTCGATGACGTGCGGCTGTCGCAACCATCATAATCATTTCACCCACTCGGATTTTACCATAGCGATGAATGATCATTGCGTCTTCAAGTGACCATTTGGTTAACGCATCAGTCGCAATCTGACCTAGCGCCGCTTCTGTCATGCCCGGGTAGTGCTCGATGTCCATATATTCAAGCGTCCCTTCAGGCGTGTTGCGCACGATACCTGTGAAGGTCACGACAGCGCCAGACGCGCTTGTTTTCTCTGCAAATCCAGCAGCTTCACACCCCAGATCAAACGGCTCCTGTTGAACACGAATGTCCATTTAGCCCCCCGTCATCGGCGGGAAAAAGGCAACCTCACGAGCGCCTGCCAGCGACGCATCAAAGCCAACAAGCTCTTGGTCTACGGCCACGCGGAGCGCCGATAAATCTGCGAATGCAGCCGCATAGCGCTCTTCGCGGGCGATGAGCTCGGCCACGAGGTCAGCAACCGTTTCAGCCTGTGTCTCAACCGTTTCACGAGGCAAGCCAATTCGCTCACGCACCCATGCAAAGTAAAGCACATCCATCGCTCAATCCTTTAGGTATGGCATTGATTTCTTGAAGTAATCCCAGCCAGTGATCAGCGTCAGAATAGCGGCAAGCCACAGCAACACCACGCCGGTTTGACCTGCAAGATACATGCCTTCGGCCTTCCAACGCAGGCCGAGCAGGTCTTCTTCCTCGCCATTCAGGATGGCGTCAAACAAGGCATCGTCCATGCCCCAAGCGGCCATAACGAGGTAATGCTCGAAGATGCCTTTGGAAAAAAGCACAGCAATTGCAACCATTTGGAGGGTGGTTTTCCACTTGGCGAGCTTGGTGACCTTGAGGGTTCCGGCTGTGTCTCCGAGAAACTCGCGCAGGCCAGATACGAAAACCTCGCGGAAGAGAATAAAGGTGGCTGGCAACACAAGCCATGGTGTCCAACTGTTATCAGCATACCCTATGATGATCATCAGGGCGATGACGACCATGGCTTTGTCAGCAATCGGGTCAAGCATCGCGCCGAGCTTGGTTTCTTGCTTCCACGTGCGAGCGAGATAGCCGTCAAACCAGTCGGTTATGGCCGCCGTGACAAACAGGATTAGCGCAAACCAATCTGCATAAGGCCTTGTAAAGTAAAGAAACATAACCGCCACCGAGGGGGCAGCAAGCAGGCGCAAGACCGTGAGTATTTGGGTATGTTCCAGATCATTTCAATACGCTTTTACCGCGCTTTTTCGCGTGGTGAAAGCGCCAATCTTTGGGGTGTGGCTTACAGTGGGGCAAGCTGTGCATACGGCAGTATGGACAGGTCGTGAGGCCGCGCGCTGCGCTATGGGCTTGTTAACGGCCCCTTGCCAGTCTGGCGACAAAGCAGATCACAGATGAGGCGCGCCATGGCACGTATGACGAAGGAAACCGCACGGCTGACTATGATGGAGGAGCTGAAGGCCCTACAGGAAGAGCTGCTGCGCGACTGGACGGACAGGTCTATTCCCAAAGACTGGAACGGCTCTATCAGCGCCTTTGGCCACACCGTGCGCAAAGAGAAGATTTCGATTCGTCTGGATGAAGATATGCTGCGCTGGTTTCGCGCGCTCGGGCCGGGCTATCAGGCCAAGATCAACATGGTGTTGCGGATATACTGGACAGGGATCATCAGCGGGATGGTGCGCGCGCACTATGAGGAGACGCAGGTAACACCCGTGTTCAGCGAGATGATCTTGCGCAAGGCAGAGCTGGGCCGCCTTGAGCGGGAGCGACGCGCAAAAGAAGGTTGGGGCGATTAGCCCTTTTCGTGAAAATAGTCATAGATCGTCTCGGCAATCGTATCCGAAATGCCCTCAACGGCCTTCAAATCGGCCAAGGCGGCGCGGCTGACGGCTTTGGCGCTGCCAAAATGTGTGAGCAGCGCGCGTTTGCGCGTGGCGCCCACGCCGGGCACATCATCAAGCGGCGTGCTGCTGATCGCCTTTGAGCGCTTGGCGCGGTGCGTTCCAATGGCAAAGCGGTGGGCCTCATCGCGCATCCGTTGCACAAAGTAGAGCACAGGGTCGTTGTGCCTGAGCGCGAAGGGTGGCTTGCCTGTGCGGTAGAACTCTTCTTTGCCAGCGTCGCGGTCTACGCCCTTGGCGACCCCGACCATGGGGATCTCGGACACACCCATCTTGTCCATGATCGCGCGCACGGCAGAGACCTGACCTATCCCACCGTCAATCAGCAAAAGGTCAGGCCAGAGGCCCTCCTTTTTTTGCGGGTCTTCTTTGATCAGGCGTTTAAAGCGGCGCTCCAGCACTTCTTTCATCATCCCGAAGTCATCTCCCGGGGTGATATCATCTCCCTTGATGTTGAACTTGCGGTAGTGATTTTTCATGAAGCCGTCAGGGCCCGCGACAATCATCGCGCCGACAGCATGTGCGCCCTGGATGTGGCTGTTGTCATAGACCTCGATACGCTGCGGCGTTGCGGGCAAGGAGAAGGCCTCGGCCACCCCTTTGAGCAGCTTGGCTTGTGTGGCGGTTTCGGCTGACTTGCGGGCAAGGCTTTGCTGGGCGTTGCGGGCAGCGCTTTCGACCAGCTCGGCTTTCTCGCCCCGTTGCGGCACCATGATCTCGACTTTGCGCTGCGCTTTTTCGCTGAGCGCTTCGGCCATCAGCTCGACGTTTTCCAACGGGTGCGACAGCAAGAGCAAACGTGGCGGCTCTTTGCTGTCATAAAACTGGCCGATGAACGCCTCCAGAACTTCGGAGGCGTCGATCTCGTCAGAGCCGACACGCGGGTAGAAGTCGCGGTTGCCCCAGTTTTGGTTGGCGCGGATAAAGAAGACCTGCACACAGGCCTGCCCCTTATCCATATGCAGCGCAATAACATCGGCCTCGGGCGTGGAGCGCGGGTTGATGCCTTGGGCGGTCTGCACTTGGGTGAGCGCTTTGATGCGGTCACGCAGAACAGCCGCCTTTTCAAACTCCATCGCCTCGGAAGCGAGTTGCATGTCAGCGCCAAGCTTGTCTTGCAGATCGGTTGAGCGGCCAGACAGGTAGCGCTCGGCGTCGCGCACATGCTCGCGGTATTCGGCGGCAGTAACTTTGCCCACGCAGGGGCCAGAGCAGCGTTTGATCTGATATTGCAGGCAGGGGCGCGTGCGGCCCTCAAATTCGCTGTCAGAGCAGTTGCGCAACAGAAAGACGCGCTGGAGCTGCGCAAGGCTGCGCGTTACGGCTCCGGCCGAGGCGAACGGGCCATAGTAGCGGCCCCTCTCCTTCTTGGCACCGCGGTGCTTCTTGATCATCGGGAAGTCGTGATCTGTGACGAGGATATTGGGGAAGCTCTTATCGTCGCGCAGGAGCACGTTGTATTTGGGCTTGAGCTGCTTGATGAGGTTCTGCTCTAGCAGCAGTGCTTCTGTTTCTGTCTTGGTTGTCAGAAACATCATGGTCGCTGTTTCCGAGATCATCCGTGCGATCCGGCCAGAATGCCCATTGGGGCGAGCATAGTTAGACACGCGCGCCTTTAAGTTGCGCGCCTTGCCCACATAGAGCACCCGCGCCTGCGTATCGAGCATACGGTAGACACCCGGTGCACCGCTGAGCGACTTCACATAGTCAGCGATGACCTGATGGCCTGTCGGAATATTTTGCGGCTCTGTCTCACTCATCTCGGTCGTGTCTCGATTCGTCTTGGTGGCTGCAATGTTCACCACTGAGGGGCAAGAGGAAAGCTGTCCCCGATTCCTGTGGATAAGTCTGAGTATAACCTACGGTGAAGCGGGATTTCCTTTTGTTTTTCGCCCCTTTGATTGATCTGCCTAAAAAATATGCGCAAACATAACATATTGTTTTTGCTTGATTTTTTTATTGCAAATTTACAACTCATTGGTTTCGTTAGGTTTTTCTCAAGTTTTTGTGACACTCAAGACGGCCAGTGCAAAACTTACATACGAGATACAGTATTTGGACCTACTCAACGCCCAAAACATCAGGCGTTTGCCATGCGAGATGCTGGCCACCATCAACGCAGAGAAGCTGCCCTGTGACGGCTGGCGCATCCAGAAAGTAGCCAAGCGCTGCTGTGATATCCTCGGCGTTTGCACCGCGCTCAAGCACAGTGTTTTCTCTCTGGCGGGCAAAGTGGCTCGCCGTCTGGCGCGCGCCTTGCAATGTCGGGCCTGGCCCAATGGCATTGACCCGTATCGCAGGTGCCAGACCTTGCGCCGCTGTTTGCGTAAGCGCCCAAAGCCCCATCTTGGCGATTNGTATAGGTGCTAAACTCGGGTGTGAGCTTGCGCACGCGCTGATCAACCATATTGATGACGAGCGAACTCGCCATCGGCTCGCCGCGTGCATCGGTACGCGCGGGGGGCGCTTGGCGCGCGAAGGCCTGCGTGAGCACATAGGGCGCGCGCAAGTTCGA
>P_2C_Liq_3_UnCtyDRAFT_100368_pt1 | contig 13676 bp, 12 predicted proteins | sample Pon2CUnioCityCA_3_FD_9720 | JGI IMG/M metagenome (IMG submission 9720)
CGCCCGAAGCCGCCATCGCCCGTATGGACCGTGCTCTGCGCGAATTCCGTATTCGCGGCGTGAGCACCAACATCGCCTTCGTGGAAAACCTGCTCAAGCACCCCACGTTCCTCTCCAATGAATACACCACCAAATTCATTGACGAGACCCCCGATCTCTTCACCTTCAAGAAGCGGCAGGACCGCGGCACCAAGGTGCTCACCTATATCGCCGATATCACAGTCAACGGTCACCCCGAGACCAACGACCGCCCCGCGCCGCCCGCAGGCCTCAAAGACCCGCGCGCGCCCAGCTTGCGCAGCGAGACGCCCGCAAGCGGCACACGCACCTTGCTTGAGGCCCAAGGCCCCAAGGCCGTGGCCGACTGGATGCTGGCGCAAAAGCAGCTCCTGCTCACCGACACCACCATGCGCGATGGTCACCAATCCTTGCTCGCAACCCGTATGCGCTCGATTGATATGATCAAGGTCGCCCCCGCCTACGCGGCCAACCTGCCCCAGCTCTTTTCTGTCGAGTGTTGGGGCGGCGCGACCTTTGATGTTGCCTACCGCTTCTTGCAGGAATGCCCGTGGCAGCGCTTGCGCGACCTGCGTGCGCGCATGCCCAATGTGATGAGCCAGATGCTTCTGCGCGCCTCCAACGGTGTGGGCTATACCAACTACCCTGACAATGTCGTGCAAAGCTTCGTGGCCCAAGCCGCCACATCAGGGGTCGATGTCTTCCGCGTGTTTGACAGCCTCAACTGGGTCGAAAACATGCGCGTCGCAATGGACGCCGTGCAAGAAAGCGGCAAAATCTGCGAAGGCACGATCTGCTACACAGGCGATATCCTCGACCCCGCCCGCGCCAAATATGATCTGAAGTATTATGTCTCCATGGCCAAAGAGCTTGAGGCCGCAGGCGCCCATGTCTTGGGCCTTAAGGATATGGCAGGCTTGCTCAAGCCCGCCGCGGCCACCGTGCTCATTAAAGCGCTCAAGGAAGAGCTCACCATCCCTGTGCACTTCCACACCCACGACACGGCAGGTATTGCCTGCGCCAGCATTCTCGCCGCCGCCGATGCAGGCGTTGATGCCGCCGATTGCGCGATGGACTCATTCTCGGGCAACACCAGCCAGGCCACGATGGGCACGTTGGTCTCGGCCCTGCGCGGCACGCCACGCGACACAGGTCTCGATGTCACAGCCGTGCGCGAAATCTCTGACTACTGGGAAGAGGTGCGCGGCCACTACGCGGCCTTTGAAACAGGCATGCAAGCACCCTCCTCCGAGGTCTACCTGCACGAAATGCCGGGGGGCCAGTTCACCAACCTCAAGGCCCAGGCCGCCTCGCTCGGCCTTGAAGGGCGCTGGCCCGAGGTTGCGCGCACCTATGCCGACGTCAACCAGATGTTCGGCGATATCGTCAAAGTCACGCCCAGCTCCAAAGTGGTCGGCGACATGGCCCTGATGATGGTCAGTCAGGGCCTCAGCCGCGATGATGTGGAAAACCCCGACAAAGACGTGGCCTTCCCGGACTCTGTCATCGACATGATGCGCGGCAACCTTGGCCAACCTCCGGGAGGCTTCCCTGACGGGATCGTCAAGAAAGCCCTCAAAGGCGACGCGCCCGACACCTCGCGCCCGGGGGCACACCTCGCGCCCGTTGATCTTGAGGCGACCCGCGCGCAGGTCAGCCAGGAGCTTGACGGCCTCGCCATTGATGACGAAGATCTCAACGGCTACCTGATGTACCCGAAAGTCTTCATGGATTACATGGGCCGCCACCGCACCTATGGCCCNGTGCGCACCCTGCCCACCAAGACCTTCTTTTACGGCATGGAACAGGGCGAAGAAATCACAGCCGAGATTGACCCGGGCAAAACACTGGAAATCCGCCTGCAAGCTCTGGGCGAAACCGATGAGAACGGCGAGGTCAAAGTCTTCTTTGAGCTCAACGGCCAGCCGCGCACCATCCGCGTGCCCAACCGCATTGTGAAAGCCACAACCCTCCAGCGCCCCAAAGCCGAGCAAGGCAACGCCAACCACATCGGCGCGCCGATGCCGGGTGTTGTGGCCTCTGTGGCCGTNACCGTGGGCCAGAAGGTAAGCGAAGGCGACATGCTGCTCACCATTGAAGCCATGAAAATGGAAACAGGCATCCACGCCGAGCGCGCCGCCACGGTCAAGGCNGTGCATGTGCANCCGGGTGGCCAGATCGACGCCAAAGANCTNATGATCGAGCTGGAGTNANCCNGCGCTCTAAGCCGCACAAAACATGGCCCGCCCCTGTCACTGGGGCGGGCCTTTTCACATCAGCGCTCTGGTGCGGGCTTCTTCTGGTCAAAATACCTCGGGGGTTAAGGCTCAATAGACTTTAGGCGATTGTCGCTGAGGGGGCAGCGCCGCTTTCCTACCGCGCCTTTTGCGCAGCCAAGGCGCACCTCCTCATCACGCCCTGATGCGCCNCTNTGAACGAAACACTAGACCCAGCGGCCAAAACACCGCAGCCTAGGGGCAGATAACAGGAGCACTCACATGCGACGTCTTTTCACCTTTGGCCTCACACATGCCATCGCCCTCGCCATCGGGTTTGCGCTTGGCATCTATACCCTACCCATTCTCACCGCTCCGCCCTCACCTGACGAGGCGATGCTACAACAAAAGGCCGAAAACGCGCTCTTCACCGCCGAGCTGACGCGCGACTTGCGCGGCAGTGACTTTTTGCACTGGGGCGAAGGCAAGGTAAGCCTCACCGCTGATACATTTGTCCACGAAGGCGCGCTCGCGCCTGGCCCTGACTATAAGCTCTACCTCACAAAGCGCTTTGTTGAGCATGAAGACGAGTTTCTTCCCCTCAAGGCAGAGGCGCAGCTGATTGGCGATATCAAAACATTCAACGGCGCAGTGCTCTCGATCCCCGAGGGTGTTGATATAACCGCCTACTCAACTCTGGTGATCTGGTGCGAGGCCTTTGGCGAGTTCATCACCGCCGCTCAATATCAGTAGCGCGGGCAAAACCTGACCCAAACGTGACAGCAGCGCGCGCCACTGTCACGTTTGAGCGCGTTTTGAAACGCGCCCAAAAGACGTTTGGGTGGTGCACGCATGGTGCACGCCCGGTGCACGCTTTTCACCCCCCCAGAATCAACGCATCTCACATGTGTTAACGCCGCCCCAGCCTCACAGATCAAGCGGGCTTGCAGCGCGGTTCTGAAAACTTTTTTTCAGGGCAGCTCACAGGCCTAAATCACGGATTTATTGAGGTTATTTGCAGCTCTCACCCGATCACAGCCAGAGCCCGCGGCCTGTGATCAAAAAAAACACACCCCAATGCACTTTTCCTCTTGCGGCTCAGCGCTGCATTTATTAGATCACCCCTACCCAAGGAAGCGGGCGTAGCTCAGGGGTAGAGCATAACCTTGCCAAGGTTAGGGTCGGGCGTTCGAATCGCCTCGCCCGCTCCAATTTCTCTCTCGGGAGAAACGATAAAGGTCACCTTCGGGTGGCCTTTCGTCGTTCTGGTGCCTGTGGTCTTGCCCGCCGTGCGCAGCCCTCAAACGCCCTTAAGGCCGCTCCTCTATAGTCAGAGAAACAGCCGCGCCCACATCGTGCTAAAAAATATTTGAAAAATTAGAAAACTTTGAAGGTCAACGTCGTCAAAGACCGCTCAATCCCGTCCACATCCAGCAGCTTCTCATTGATAAACTTCCCAATATCCGCCCCCTTAGGCACATAAACCTTCAAAAGGAGATCCCACTCACCGCTCGTTGAATAAAGCTCGGAATGCAATTCTTTCAAAACAAGCGCCTCGGCGACCCTATAGGTCGTTCCGGGTTTGCATCTAAGTTGAACAAACACACAGTCTGACATGGCGCTTTCCTTTTTGCGTTGTGCCCAGACACTGCCACGCAGGCGCAACAGGCGCAACGGCTCTTGTCGTCCGATTTGATCTCGGGGCTTTTCCCGCGCCCCACACCGCCCTATAAGCGCTCCACAACAAAGGAAGATCCAATGCGCAAAGCCACCGTCTCTCGCAGCACCAGCGAAACCAAAATCACCGTCGAGCTCAATCTCGATGGAACAGGCCGCTATGACAACCAGACAGGCGTTGGCTTTTTTGATCATATGCTAGATCAGCTCGCCCGCCACGCTATGCTGGATATGAAAGTGCGCTGCGAGGGTGATCTTCACATTGATGATCACCACAGCGTCGAGGATGTGGGTATCGCATTGGGCCAAGCACTCTCGCAAGCCGTTGATAATAAAGCAGGAATAAACCGATATGGCGCCTGCCTCCTGCCGATGGATGACGCCCTCGTGCGCGCGGCTCTCGACATATCGGGCCGCCCCTTCCTCGTGTGGAATGTCGACATCCCCACAGCCAAAATTGGCACCTTTGATACAGAGCTCGTGCGCGAGTTCTTTCAAGCCTTCAGCACCCATGCTGGCCTGACCCTGCATATCGATGCCTTGCACGGCTTCAACGCGCACCATATCGTCGAAGCCGCCTTCAAGGCCGTTGCGCGCGCCCTGCGCGTCGCGCTCGAGGCCGATCCCCGCGCCGCAGGGGCCATCCCCTCCACAAAAGGCACGCTCTGAGCCATGCTGACAGCCATCGTTGATTATGACAGCGGCAATCTGCACTCCGCCCACAAGGCTTTCGAGCGCATGGCCCATGAGACAGATGCGGGCGATGTAATCGTGACCTCTGATCCGGAAACTGTGCTCAAGGCTGACAGGGTCGTGCTCCCCGGAGACGGTGCCTTTCCAGCCTGTCGCACAGCGTTATTTGACCACAAAGGCATCTATGAGGCCATTGAAGAGCTCGTTATCCGCCGCGCACGACCCTTCATGGGCATTTGTATCGGAATGCAGATGCTCGCGACCCGTGGGCTTGAATATGAAGAGACGGCAGGCTTTGACTGGATCAAAGGCAGCGTCCGCAAAATCACCCCATCAAACGCTGATCTGCGGGTGCCTCACATGGGCTGGAACACCCTCGAAATCGAGCAGTCCCACCCCCTCTTTGACGGCATAAGTCACGGAAAACATTGCTATTTTGTGCATTCCTATCATTTTGACGTCGACGCCCCGACAGAGCGCCTCGCAAGCACAGATCATGGCGGAAAAATAACCGCCGTCGTGGGCCGTGATACCCTCGTTGGTGTGCAGTTCCACCCTGAGAAAAGTCAGGAGACAGGCCTTAGAATGATTGCAAATTTCCTGAAATGGCGGCCCTGATCGCAGCCCCCATCAGTTGACTTTGCTCCACTGCTGGCTGGCACAAAACAGCCCGCCTGCCACACAGCCTTTCAAGGTCAGCTTTGTGCCGTTGACCTGCATTTTGCCAATGTAAATCTTGTCATTAGAGGGCCGCCAGACTTCGCCCTCATAGGCGCCGCCGCCCGTAGGGCTCATCTCGCGCACAATTTGTTTTCCCATGTTGGGCGAGGCATATTCCCCCTCCTCATTGAACGACTGCACAATCGTGCCACAGACATTCGCCCCGCACGGGCTGATTTGCACATGAGCATAGGCCCCGTCGTCCACTTCCGTCTTCCAAAGCCCCAGCGCAGGATCTGCCATAGACGCGCCCGCCACAAGCACGCCCGCAACAGCCCATAAAATAACTTTTCTCATGATAAGACCTCCCAATCCTGCTCTATCTTGAGCGCCCGAAGCGATTCCAAGCAAGCATGACTTGAGGTCACATTGCATTTCGCGCGCACCCGTGCATAAAGCCCAGAAGACTTTATCACAGGACAAAAACATGATCCTCTATCCCGCGATCGACCTCAAAGATGGCCGCGCCGTGCGCCTTGTTCATGGCGAAATGGAGCGCGAAACCGTGTTCAACGAAAACCCTGCGGCACAGGCTCTGGAGTTCGTTGCTGCAGGATGCGAATGGTTGCATCTTGTTGATCTCAATGGCGCTTTTGCGGGCGAGCCGGTCAACGCCGCGCCCGTTGAGGAGATCCTCGCGCAAACAAATGTCCCCGCCCAGCTTGGTGGCGGCATTCGCGACATGGCCACAATAGAGCGCTGGATCAGCCGGGGTCTTGCCCGCGTGATCCTTGGCACCGTGGCCGTCGAAAACCCTCAGCTTGTGCGCGATGCCGCCCGCGAATTTCCGGGCAAAGTCGCCGTTGGAATTGATGCGCGCAAGGGCATGGTCGCAACCAAAGGCTGGGCGGAAGAGACAAATGTGAACGCCACCGACCTTGCCAAATCGTTCGAAGACGCAGGCGTGGCCGCGATCATCTACACCGACATCAACCGCGACGGCGCCATGAAAGGCCCCAATGTGGAAGAGACAGCCGCCCTTGGCCGCGCCGTCAGCATTCCCGTGATCGCCTCGGGCGGCGTCAGCTCGCTGGCCGACCTTGAAGCGCTCAAAACCTGCGGCGCGGCTCTCAATGGCGCCATTTCAGGCCGCGCGCTCTATGATGGCGCGATTGACCTCAAAGAAGCCCTCGCGCTTCTGAAAGCTTAACCCATGCTCAAAACCCGCATCATCCCCTGCCTCGATGTCGCCGACGGGCGCGTTGTCAAAGGCGTGAACTTTGTTGGCCTGCGCGACGCAGGCGACCCCGTTGATGCCGCCAAAGCCTATGACGCGGCGGGCGCTGACGAGCTTTGCTTTCTTGATATTCACGCAACCCATGAAAATCGCGGGACAATGTTTGATATGGTCACCCGCACAGCCGAGCAGTGCTATATCCCGCTCACCGTCGGCGGTGGCGTGCGGACAGTCCAAGACGTGCGCGACCTGCTTCTGGCNGGCGCAGACAAGGTCAGCTTCAACTCCGCAGCCGTGGCNAATCCCGATGTGGTCGGCGAGGCCTCGGCGCATTTTGGTTCACAATGTATCGTCGTAGCAATTGACGCCAAAACAGTCAGCCCCGGCAAATGGGAAATTTTTACCCACGGCGGCCGCAAGCCCACAGGGATTGATGCGGTCGAATTTGCGAAACTGGTCGCAAAAAATGGTGCTGGCGAAATTTTGCTAACCTCGATGGACCGCGACGGAACCAAAGCAGGCTATAACATCCCCCTCACCCGTGCCATCGCCGACGCTGTGACTGTGCCGGTGATCGCCTCAGGCGGCGTGGGCACGTTGGAGCATCTTGTCGAAGGCGTCACAGAGGGCCACGCAAGCGCCGTCTTGGCTGCGTCAATCTTCCACTTCGGCACATATTCCATCTCTGAGGCCAAAGCCTATATGCAAGCCGCAGGCATCCCCATGAGGATCGAAGAATGACACTTGAAGAGCTTGAAGCCCTCATTTCCACCCGCGCAACAGCCTCTCCTGAAGACAGCTGGACAGCCAAACTCCTCTCCCAAGGCCGCGACAAAGTGGCGGAAAAAATGGGAGAAGAAGCCATCGAGACGGTGATTGAAGCGGTCAAAGGCAACAGAGCAGGCCTCACCTGCGAAGCAGCCGATCTCCTTTTTCACCTCTTGGTGGTCCTTCATGCCAATGAGGTGAAACTCTCCGAGGTTATGGCCGAACTTGAGCGCCGTCAGTCCCGCTCAGGCCTCGCCGAAAAAGCCGCGCGCCAGCCTTAAACCCTTTTTCTTTCTAAAAATATCCCGGGGGTCTGGGGGCAGCGCCCCCAGCCCGTCGTCGCGCCAATGGCGCGGCGAAACAGTCTCAGAGTTTGGAGCTGATCACACCTGTATTAAACCCGCCACGGCGCAGCTCTCCAAAGAGACGTTGATATTCAATCTTCGGACACCGGTCCATCACAACATCCACCCCGCGCGCCCGCGCCATTGCGGCAGCCTCCTCATTCACAACACCAATCTGCATCCAGATCGTGCGCAAATTGGGCAAGCGCTCCAAAGCCTCGACCACAATCGGCAAGACCTCCTCAGAGCGGCGGAAAATATCCAGAAAATCAGTCTCGGGAGGCAGTTCGGCAAGGCTGCCAATATAGGGCTCCCCCAAAAACTCTGTTCCGACATAAGCGGGATTCACAGGAATAATTTTGTAATCGCGCAGCTTTAAATAGCGCCCAACAAAAAAACTTGGCCGGGTGTCTTTGCTCGACAAACCGACAATTCCGATGTGCTTGGCGCGCTTCAAGACGTCTTTCAAAAAACGATCTGTATAGGTTTCACTCATTCCGATCTCCTTTACAGCCTAAGGATCAAAAAAAAGCGCCCAAGTCGAGCTTGAGCGCAGTTGCGGAACGAGGGACAGTGTTAACAGAGCAGGTGTTCCACCCTGCTCTGTGATGAGATGTAGGAATGATTTCCAACATAATAAGAGGCTGTAAACTACCTGTGAACATCGCGCGAGATCAGGCCGTTTTTTGCCGAGTGGCCGCATAAAGCGAAACCGCCGCAGCGTTTGAAACATTCAAAGAGCCAAAGTCACCCGCAAAGTCGATCTTCGCGAGAACATCACATTGCTCTTTGGTTTTGTCCCGGAGCCCTGGCCCCTCAGCGCCCAAGACAAGCGCAACGGGGCGGTCGTGATAGCCCTCCAACTCGGCCTCTAGAGTTGTATCTGCCTCGCCGTCCAGACCGATCAGAAAATACCCGTAGCCTTTCAGCTCTTCCATCGCACGCGACAGATTTGTGACACGCAAATAAGGCTGACGCTCCAGTGCGCCACTGGCTGTTTTGGCCAAAGCCCCGGTTTCTGGTGCGGCATGGCGCTTTGTTCCGATCACGGCCCGCGCACCGAATACTTCAGCCGAGCGCAGAATCGCCCCGACATTATGCGGATCAGACACCCGATCCAGCAACAAGACACGCGCAGGCCGCTCATCGCCCCCGCTGACGCACGCATCGGCCACCGAGCCCCAGTCGAGCGCTTTCACCTCAAGCGCAGCGCCTTGGTGCACAGACTGGGGGTCCAAAGGTGCCGCAAACTTGCGCGGATCAGAAACCTCAGGCTCCATCCCGCTTTGAGCAATCACATCGGCAAGCTTGGTTTGCGCATTCAGTGTTACGATCAGGCGCAGTTTCTCGCGCTTGGGGTTGGCAAGAGCATCGCGCACGGCGTGCAGGCCAAACAGCCAAACCGTTTCGGCGGCCTCCAGCTTTTTGCCACGTTCTTTTTCCACAACCCACTTCGGCTTTTTCATCGCAAGACCCTGTTTTCATGCTGAGAGACATTTTCTCTCCTCTGCGCCGCTTATCATGCCAATTTGCTGTTGACGACCCTTAGCGAGGCAAGTAATCCCCTCCCTCAGTGGGCGACAGGCCGCAAGGTGTGGCAGGGGACTGTAACTCCCTCGCGGAGACGCACGCCTGGTTCGATTCCAGGGTCGCCCACCACTGATTTTCCATAGATGACGCTTAGAAACCTGCCTGCTGAGGCGCTGTGCAGGTTTATTGTTTCTAATTCTTTCAAGCCCCTTGGAAGCAGGCCCTTATTGTCTCTATACTGGCATCATATAACGAGTGCTGAGTGGAGCCTATGGCTGCAAAATCAAAGAGTATCGACGATTTCAATGTTTTTGTGATTGGACAGGCGGGGCGTCTACAATACGAGGCGCTGCTGTTCGCAGCGTCGTTGCGACAGTTCAGCCCTAATTTCAAAGGCCGCCTGATTGTTGCAGAGCCTCAGGGTGGCCCCTTGTGGCCCCGCGATCCGCGGATGGATGATGCTCTTGTTCTTGAAGCGCTCACTGACCTCGATGTCGAAATTATTCCCTTTGAAAGCAAGGTCTTCGGAAGCGCATATGCCTATGGCAACAAAATTGAGGCCCTGAGCGCCCTTCCCAAAGGCGAACCTTTTGTCTTTTTTGACACCGATACGCTCATCACTGGCGATCTTACGGCGGTGCCGTTTGATTTTGAAAAGCCCTCCGCCTCGCTGAAGCGCGAAGGAACATGGCCGACTCTGGAGCTTTACGGGCCAGGATATGGCCAGATATGGAAGTCGCTTTATGACAAATTCGGGCTGGATTACGCCAGTTCGCTCGATCTGAGCCAGCCCGATGAATATTGGCGGCGCTATCTTTATTTTAACGCAGGTTATTTTTTCTATAAATGCCCGCAGGTCTTTGGCGAAAAATTTCTCGAGTATGCCGTAAAAATCCGCGATGAGCCGCCTCGCGAGCTGGTCTGTCAAACGATGGATCCATGGCTTGATCAGGTCGCTCTGCCCCTTGTCATCCATGCTTTGGGCGGTGGGCGCAACAGCCTGCCAGACGGCTATCTGGACGGCGCGACCAGCTGTCATTATCGTTTACTTCCAATGCTTTACGCCAGAGAGGCGGATAGTGTTGTAAGCGCTCTTGAGCAAGTCTGCGCGCCCAACAAGATCAAAAAAGCGCTGAAAGCCTACGATCCGATCAAGCGGATGGTTTATCAGGGCCGCGGAGAGAAAGTGCGCGCACTCTTTGATCAGGCTGATCTTCCTCGCAAGGAGCAGGCGATCCGCAACCGTATCAAGCGCGAAGGCTTCTGGATGCGCTGAGACAGAACAATGTTCCGAGTTTCCAGCGATAGGCCACAGAGCATTCCGCCTTGGCAGCAAGTTTTACGCTCTTGTCCCTCTTAGGCGGCTCCCCGTTGTGAAGGCGCGTTTCTTTGCCTAACATTTGCCCAAACACACAGTTGGGAGGCCCAGATGGCTTACGGATTCGACACTCTTCAAATTCACGCAGGCGCAGCGCCAGACCCCGCCACAGGCGCGCGCCAAACGCCGATCTATCAGACCACGGCCTATGTCTTTCGGGACGCAGACCACGCCGCTGCGCTCTTCAACCTTCAGGAAGTCGGTTATATCTACTCCCGTCTGACCAATCCAACCGTTGCCGTTCTCGCCGAGCGCATCGCCACTCTTGAAGGCGGTCAAGGCGCGGTTTGCTGCTCCTCAGGCCATGCGGCCCAAATTATGGCGCTCTTCCCGCTGATGGCCCCTGGGCGCAATGTTGTGGCCTCCTCGCGGCTCTATGGGGGCACGATTACGCAGTTTAGCCAAACGATCAAACGTTTTGGGTGGTCAGCCACCTTTGTAGACTTTGATGATCTAGATGCTGTTAAAGCAGCGATCGATGAAAATACACGGGCTGTTTTCTGCGAATCAATCGCCAACCCAGGCGGCTATATCACCGACCTTGACGCGATTTCGGCGATCTCGGATGCGGCGGGCGTTCCGCTTATTGTCGATAACACCTCGGCCACGCCTTACCTTTGCAATCCGATCGAGCATGGCGCAACATTGGTTGTGCATTCGACCACAAAGTATCTGACAGGCAATGGCACAGTCACAGGCGGCTGCGTTGTGGACAGCGGCAAGTTTGACTGGTCAGCCTCTGACAAATTCCCATCGCTCTCCGAGCCCGAGCCTGCCTATCATGGCCTCAAGTTTCATGAGACGTTTGGTGCGCTCGCCTATACCTTCCACGGGATTGCCATCGGGCTGCGCGATCTAGGCATGACCATGAACCCGCAGGCCGCGCATTACACGCTGATGGGCATCGAAACCCTGAGCCTGCGCATGGAGCGTCATGTGCAAAACGCCGAACAGATTGCTGGCTGGCTTGAGGGCCATGACGCTGTGGATTACGTGACCTATGCGGGGCTTAAGTCCTCTCCTTACAACAATCGCGTTGCCAGCATTTGCCCCAAAGGGGCTGGCGGCTTGTTCACCATTGCGCTGAAAGGTGGCTATGAGGCGTGCCTCAAGTTTGTCGACAGTCTCGAAATCTTTAGCCATGTGGCCAATCTAGGCGACACCCGCAGCCTTGTGATCCACTCGGCTTCGACAACCCACCGCCAGCTCACCCCAGAACAGCAGGAAGCGGCGGGCGCTGGTCCAAGTGTTGTTCGGATTTCAATCGGGATTGAGGATGTGGAAGACCTGATCGCCGATCTGGATCAGGCGCTGGCCAAAGCGAGCGCATAAGCGCGCTTTACGGCCCAAAACTTACCGGATGCCGCTTTGAAATGCTCTTGGCGGCATCTGGTCTATGTTCTTCAGCGAAGTATTGATATAATAGCAGCTTAAGAGTGTTGTGACCGGCTCCAAGGCGGCTGTATGAAACCAAATTTTACGTTAACCCTATCTTTTGAAGGCATCGGCCTTCTTCACCGTTCTCAAACGGGCTGGGCCCGTGTTGGCGACGTGCCGCTTGATCTGCCTGATCTGACGGGCGCTTTGGCTTTACTTAAGGAAACAGCCGCCCAAATCACACCAAAGGCGCTGAGCGTCAAGATTGCTTTGCCGCCTGAGCAAATCAAATATCTGCGTGTGACCCGACCTGAGGGCGCAGCAGACAAGCAAGAGAGCGCTGTGCAGGCCGCGCTTGACGGGGCCACGCCTTACACTTTGGACGAGCTTGCCTATTGCTGGGCCGAAACAGAGCAGGCGCTTGTGATTGCCGCTGTGGCAAAAGAAACGCTGAAGGAAGCCGAAGCCTTTGCCCGCGACAACGGGTTTCAGCCGCTCTATTTTACGGCCCGTCCTGATGCGGCTGATTATGTCGGGGAGCCTTTTTTTGGCGTCTGTTCTGGCGTTGAGGGGACGGTTGAGCGCGACCATGAGGTCGGAGCGATCATTGGCAACGCAGAGATACCGCCCGCGCCAGACGCCGCGCCAAAACCGGCCGTGACCGAACCAGAAGACGGCGCAGAGCCTGAAGCATCTGACGTGCCCGACGCGGCGGAACCCACCTTTTCATCGCGGCGCGACAGCGCCAGCTCCGCCGCCACCGCTGCTGCGCCCGCCTTGACGGGCGTTACACGCCATGGCGCCAATGGTATTTCACCTGCTCCAGACGGCACAGACCAGAGAGCAGACAACCACACGGCCGCTGCGCCCAAACCGACAGTGAGCGCCCCTCCCCAGCATGCGGGGTTTGGACGCGCTAACCCACAGAAAACAGTGCAAAAACAAAAGACAGCTGGAAAGCCAAGATTTCTTGGCTTGATCCTCACGGCGATCTTGCTGGTGTTTTTGCTCGGGGTCGCGGCTTGGGCGTCTATCTTTGTGGGCGAAGGGCTATCGCGGCTGTTTGGCCCGGCCCCCGAGCGTTATGTCGAGGCTCCTTCTGATCTGGATGAAACCGAGATTGAGGGCGATGAGGCGATGGTACCTGCGCCCCCCTTGGATTTGGCGAGCCTTGATAGAGGCGAGAATAATCTGAGCACGAGCCTTGGCCGCGCCGCGCCGCGCGTCATCCGCGAAATCACGTTGCAAGAAGCGCAAGAAAACTACGCAGTTACAGGGGTTTGGGTGCTTGCGCCCAAAGCGCCTGTCGCCTCGCCATGGCATGATCTGGATGATCTTTATGTGGCCTCTATCGACCCTGCGATTGAGGCTCAGGACGCGGTGGCGCTGCCTGTTCTGGAGCGTGTCGGGGACGATCAAAACCCGGGTCGGCAGGCGGACCCTGCGGCTTGGGGGCAGAGCTTTGAGCTGGATGAGAGAGGGCTTGTGAAGGCCACACCCGAGGGCGCGATTTCGCCTGATGGTCATCGGGTTTTTGCGGGCAAACCCCCTTATTTTCCTAGGGAATTGCCAGAACGGGTCGAGCAGGTAGAGGTCACGACAGGCGGGTTGGCAGAGGTGCGGCCAAGGGCGCGGCCTTCGGGGCTGGCCGAGGCCAATGAACGGGCCACATTGGGCGGGCGCAGCCGCAGCGAGCTGGCCGCGATTCGGCCCCAGATGCGCCCACCGTCAGCCCGTGAAATCGCCGCCACAGAGCCGACACGATCCACAGGCTCCGC
>P_2C_Liq_3_UnCtyDRAFT_100371_pt1 | contig 13605 bp, 14 predicted proteins | sample Pon2CUnioCityCA_3_FD_9720 | JGI IMG/M metagenome (IMG submission 9720)
TCAAAGACAATCATATCAATGTTCTCTGCCTGAACAAACCCTTTGATATCTTCCATTTTCCCTGAACCCAGAAACGTTCTAGAGTTCGCTTGTGTCAGCTTCTGAGTGAACATATGTATGGTATCTGCACCAGCGGTATCGGCCAAAAAGCGAAGTTCCTCGAGATATTCCCGAGACTTCTCTTCGTCTTGATCGCGGTTGACAATACCAATAAGAATACAACGCTCTCGCTCGAGCGTGTTCTTTTTCTTAAGCTCAATCATAAAGTTGTAGTGCCCTTAGGCGCCTTGCAGAAATTCAGCCCACGGCATGCGAAGGGCTATTAAGAACAATCCTATACCGAACCAAACTACCACGGATTTAGCTTTTGCCGAAGCAGCTTCCGCACGCTTCGATTTGGCATTTCCGATGGTAATGAGGACTGCAGCCAAAATCATGGTCGTCGGGTGCTCTACATATTTAAATCGCAATGCAGCATCGCCCATCAGCGTGCCCATATCAGAGAACATGTCGAGATTAAACCCAAACAACATGATCAATCCTATAGTGATCTGAAGATGCGTAAGCAGTACGGCTATTTTATTTTGACGTGCCAATTTATCCGTAAACGGGTTGTCCGATTTCCAAACTAAAAAGTTCTGAACCAAAACCACCAACATCAACAATAAGTAGACAAATGGCAGCCAATGATGCAAGTGTAGTAATCCTGTGTACATCTATTCGTATTTTTCACAAAGTTACGAATCCTCACGAAGCACTACTCCACTGTGAAAAAATACATTTTATCCACGCTTATTCTTGTATTCGCCGTTCTTGTTGGTCTCGTACCCCTGGTGAACTTAAAGTCCATTCAATCGTACTATGAAGTCCCGACAGAAGCCGTCGTATTTCCGCCGCTTCGAGGGTCGCAAGACCGGTTGACCAAGAGTATACAATTCAAGACCATTAGTCAAGATCCTCGTATGTTGGATACGGCTACTTTTGACGCCTTTGGCCAATTCCTTCGTACATCTTACCCCAGCGTTTTCGAGACAGTGGCAGTGGACACATTTAGTACACATACCTATCTCTTGCATTGGCCCGGCACCGATGAGGCAACTAAAAACTACCTCTTTATTGCCCATCAAGATGTGGTCCCGGTAGATAAGAAAAGCAGCACTGATTGGTCGAAAGCCCCATTCTCCGGTGACTTTGTGGCCGACTCCACAGGCGGCGTAGAAGGGTGGATTTACGGTCGGGGTACACTTGACGATAAAAGCGCACTTATTGCGCTAATGGAAACCATTGAGTCACTTTCATATTCGGGTTTCCAGCCGAAAGAACATTTATATTTCTGCTTTGGACAAGATGAAGAGATTGGCGGTAAGGCCGGAGCGGCAATCGTGGCCGCACATTGCCGTGCAAAGGGACTTCGCTTTGATGCAATCTTAGATGAAGGCGGCATCATTTCTACAGGAAGTATACCGGGGCTTAAAGACACACCAGTGGCGCTTATCGGAACCGCAGAGAAAGGCTACCTCAGCGTAGAAGTAAGCTTTAACGTTGCCGGGGGGCACAGCAGTATGCCCAACACCGAAACCGCAATTACACGTGCCGCGGCCTTCACAGAAGCGCTAAGCGACGGACTTTTTCAATCCGAATTTTCAGCTCCATTAGAAGGATTTATTACGCACCTCGCACCAGAAATGCCGTGGGCATTAAAATCAGTTTTTGCGAACCGATTTCTAACAGAGCCGCTCCTCTTGAACATTTACCAGCAAAGCCATACCGGACGCGCTTTGACAAATAACACAGCGGTAGCTACCATGATTTCTTCTGGAATAAAAGATAATGTAGTGCCCGCGAGCGCGCGTGTGGTGTGCAACACCCGGATTTTACCGGGCACTACTCCTGAGGACGTTCTCGAATGCTATGCCGCGCTCGCGGCCAAATTCGGCGGCACAGCTGCCCCTTACAATAACATTGGCAGTGGAGCCAGCCCAACTTCTTCGACGGAACATGAGGATTTTGTGAAGCTTGGTCAGGCTGTAAAACACGTTTTCCCAGAAGCATTGGTAAGTCCCTATTTGACCATTGGCGGAACGGACAGTAAAAACTTTGAAGGGCTGGCGCAAAACACCTACCGATTCCTTCCTATCGCTTTAAGTGCGGAGGAAGTCGGGGGAATTCACGGCACCAACGAGCGCATTTCTGTCAACGGATTTAATACCATGGTCGACTTCTACACTGTAGTGATGCAATTGTGGAGCGCGGGAAAATTTCCCGAATAAGGGCATAAAAAAACCCCCCGGCGCATCGCGCCGGGGGGTTATATTTCTAGCGGCGTGCCGCTTAGTGAATAGCAATATTAAAATCGATTACATCACCATTTTCATTGCGGTGGAAATCCACATCCGCATTAAACTGCGTATCGTCTTTCGTAGTTACGGTACCTGAAGCATGAAACATCATGCCGTCGAAAATGCCTTCTACACTACTGAATGTGGCTTCAAATGCACCGTCCTCAGAGGTCAAGTTCATCACAGCCTCAGTAACACGATCACTATCAACAGTAACATCCATGGCAACTTTAACAAGACCCTGGAATACTGGACCATGAACATTAGCATCAACACCTTTGAGCTTCATTTTCATCACTTCTTGACGAAGTTCCACAGGTGCTGCTGATGCAACTTCACTGTGTGTATCGTGTCCGTCTCCTAAGATTGGTGCGATCACAAGACCTACCAAACACGTCAATTTGATCAAGATGTTCATCGATGGACCTGAAGTATCCTTAAACGGATCACCTACGGTATCACCAGTAACGCAGCTTTGTGCGCCTCAGAACCTTTGTAAGTCATTTCACCATCGATCATCACACCAGCTTCAAAAGACTTCTTAGCGTTGTCCCAAGCACCACCAGCGTTATTTTGGAAGATTGCCCAAAGAACACCTGATACAGCAACACCTGCCATGTATCCACCGAGCATCTCAGCAGCTTCTTGGCCAGTGTAACCAAATGCCATAGGCAAGAAGGCTACTACAAGCGGGAAGAGAATAGTCATTGCACCCGGCAACATCATTTCTTTCAAAGATGCTTCAGTAGAGATGGCAACACATTTGTCGTACTCAGGCTCCGCCTTGTACTCCATAATGCCTGGAATCTCTTTAAACTGACGACGTACCTCTTTTACCATTTCCATGGCAGCTTTACCTACAGCGTTCATTGCCAATGCAGAGAATACTACAGGAACCATACCTCCTACGAACAACATCGCTAGAACAGGCGCTTTGAAAATATTGATACCGTCAATACCTGTGAAGGTGACGAAGGCAGCAAATAGTGCCAATGCAGTCAATGCCGCAGAAGCAATAGCGAAACCTTTACCGATTGCCGCAGTAGTATTACCTACAGAATCTAGGATATCTGTACGCTCGCGTACTTCGTCCGGTAAATCACTCATTTCAGCAATACCACCCGCGTTATCAGCAATAGGACCGAAGGCATCGATAGCCAACTGCATAGCAGTCGTTGCCATCATTGCAGAAGCTGCAATAGCAACACCATAGAATCCAGCGAAAGCATACGAAGACCAGATCGCAGCAGCGAAAAGAAGGATCGGTGCGAAAGTTGAAATCATACCTACACCTAAACCTGCGATGATGTTTGTCGCAGCGCCAGTCGCTGATTTTTGAACGATATCTAAAATTGGTTTTTTACCCAATCCTGTGTAGTATTCTGTGAAGTAAGAGATCAATGCTCCTACCACTAAACCAACGATTACAGCGCCAAATATGTCGTTGCGTGTCCTTCGCCGAAGAATTTCATGCTCAACGTTTCCGGCAACAACATTTGGATAAGCACGTAAGATCCAATACCCGTTAGAATGATTGAAACCCAGTTACCCATGTTCAATGCACGTTGTACCTGCGGCTCCTTTGCGCTGTTATCCTTAATGCGAATGAAGAATGTTCCAATGATGGAGAAGATAATTCCAACTCCAGCGATCATCATAGGAAGCATGATAGGACCGTGGTTGTCAAGGAAGTTACCTGTACTGATCAAATTATCATTAATCACATAGTTCCCAAGAACCATAGAGGCTAGAACTGTTGCAACGTAAGAACCGAACAAATCTGCCCCCATACCTGCAACGTCACCTACGTTATCACCTACGTTATCAGCAATTGTTGCTGGGTTACGTGGATCATCTTCAGGAATACCTGCTTCTACTTTACCTACAAGGTCAGCACCAACATCGGCAGCTTTCGTGTAGATACCACCACCTACACGCGCAAACAACGCGATAGATTCAGCACCAAGCGAGAAACCTGCGAGCGCTTCAAGAACAACGGTCATCTCATTGTAAAATGAATCATCACCTACGATGAACCAGCTCGATAATATCCAGAATAGCATGCCTAGACCGAAAACGGCAAGACCAGCTACACCCAATCCCATTACAGTTCCACCGCGGAAAGAAACTTTCAACGCTTGTGGTAAAGAGGTACGGGCGGCTTGTGTTGTTCTAACGTTTGAATCGGTTGCAATGCGCATACCGATATTTCCTGCTACAGCAGAGAATACTGCACCAATAATGAATGCAACAACGATGAACCAGTGTGTGGTTTCAACGATAGAAGAAACAATTCCTAGCAGCGCACCTGCGACTACTACAAAAATTGCCAAAATGCGGTATTCCGCGTTCAAGAATGCCAAAGCGCCTTCTTTAATGTAGGCTGCCAACTTTGTCATTTTTTCTGAGCCTGAATCTTGTTTCACGACCCAGCTGCGTAAAACGAACATGTAGATTAGACCAACGATACCAAACATAGGTACCAATAAAAGCATGTTTTCCATTGTATTATGGTTTGATTTAAATAATCAGCCCTTCCCGTGTTACGGAAAGGGCTGCAAATATAAGTCTTAGAGTCGTTCGTTCGAACCTCTAAATAAATCGTGTTGGTTATTTAACGTACATCACAGATTTAACCGCGTCAATCACCTGTCCAACTTGCGGTAAGAACGCTTCAAGCAAGGTTGGTGAATACGGTGCCGGCGTATCCGTCGTTGTAATACGCTTTACAGGTGCGTCTAGGTAGTCGAAAGCTTCGGATTGAACTTTGTAGGTAATCTCCGTAGCAATAGAACCCAAAGGCCAAGCTTCTTCGAGACATACTAAACGGTTCGTCTTTTTGACACTTTCAATAACTGTATCGTAGTCGATAGGACGAACGGTGCGCAAGTCAATGATCTCACAAGAAATACCTTCTTTCGCGAGGATGTCCGCTGCTTCGTAGGCCACCTTGATGATTTTACCAAAACTTACAATAGTCACATCTGTTCCCTTGCGCTTGATATCTGCTACGCCGATAGGAAGAAGGTATTCGCCCTCTGGCACTTCACCTTTATCACCGTACATCTGCTCACTTTCCATGAAGATGACAGGATCGTTATCTCTGATGGCGCTTTTCAAAAGACCTTTACAATCGTAAGGATTTGAAGGAACGACTACTTTCAAACCTGGACAGTTCGCATACCAGCTTTCAAATGCCTGTGAATGCGTCGCCGCTAATTGGCCGGCAGAAGCAGTTGGGCCGCGGAAAACGATCGGGACATTGATCTGACCGCCCGACATCTGCTTCATTTTCGCAGCGTTGTTGATGATCTGATCGATCGCCACCATCGAGAAGTTGAAGGTCATGAATTCCACGATAGGACGTAATCCATTCATTGCTGCACCCACTGAAATTCCTGCAAAACCTAATTCTGCAATAGGAGTATCTAAAACACGCTTTGGACCAAANTCGTCCAACATGCCTTTAGATGCTTTGTAAGCACCGTTGTACTCCGCAACTTCTTCGCCCATCAAATAGATGTTCTCATCGCGGCGCATTTCTTCGGTCATGGCCTCACAAACGGCCTCTCTAAACTGAATTGTTTTCATAAATCTTGATGTAGTAGGCGGCAAATATAAGGTGCAAAGAGGACCTAGCGCACCCTTTCGCAGGTTGGAGATTCAATTTTTTGGAGGTTCCTTACGCATTCCTTAAAAATTGGACCAATTCTTAAAAAACTAACGGGCTTTTTCGCCCGCAGGTTAAAGAATAGATAAAAGCGTAAATCGGACCACTTTTCTTTGGAATTATTATGCGTGCATAGTAAATTTAGGGTCAATTATATAAGGAAAACCAGTATGAACCTATTAGTTTGTATTAGCCACGTGCCAGATACCACTGCCAAAATCAATTTTGATGCCGCGGGAACTGCACTCGATGCCAACGGGGTCCAATTCGTCATTAACCCTTACGACGAATTCAGCTTGACCAAAGCCTTGCACCTTAAGGAAGCCCACGGCGGCACCATCACCGTACTCAATGTCGGTGGACCCGAAACTGAACCAACCCTTAGAAAAGCACTTGCCATAGGTGCCGATCAAGCCATACGTATTAACGCCACCCCTACGGACGCTATCACAGTAGCCAAAGAACTCAAGAACCACATTGCGGCGAATGCGTATGATTTGATTTTGTGCGGGCAAGAAAGTATCGACTATAATGGACAACAGGTACCTGCAATGCTCGCAGCTTTGTTGAACCTGCCTTTTGTCAATGCTTGTGTTGATCTAGTGATTGACGGCTCATCGGCAACTGCAACAGGAGAAATTGACGGTGGTCATGCGACCTACACCGGTAACCTTCCATTGGTTGTAGGCGGTAAAAAAGGTTTGGTTGAAGAAAAAGACCTCCGTATCCCTAACATGCGTGGTATCATGACGGCGCGTTCAAAACCACTACAGGTTTTGGAGGCCACTGAACACGATGCAGCTACACGAGCGGCTAAGTTTGTGAAGCCCGCGGCTAAGTCGGCGGTGAAATTGGTCGACAATGTCGACGAATTGGTTCATTTATTACACAACGAGGCGAAAGCCATTTAATTCCGAGCCTTATGTCAATAATTGTATTTGTAGAAGATTGGAATAACCAATTCAAAAAAGCGTCATTCGAAGCCGTTTCGTACGCGAAGTCGTGGGCAGAACTGGCGGGGACTACCGTCACTGCAGTTACGAGTAGCGGTGCCGCAGATCCGGCTGCTTTAGCCTCCTATGGCGCCGATCGCATCGTAACGATTGCGCTTGCTGCAACGCCCTACGGAATAGCGCAACAATTGGCTGCAATGGCTGAAGGCGCAGCGGGTATGGTGATCGCCGGGACGAGCATTGGCCGTTCCATCGCTCCCGCACTAGCGGCATTGGCCGGCGGCGCATTAAGCACCAATACTACCAGTGTACCAACCGGTACCGCTCCGGTAACCGTTGTACGCGGTGCGTTTAGTTCAAAAGGTATTGAAACCATCGAACTAATAGGAGGCNTACCCATGGTTTCCTTTGTACCCAACAGCGTCGGTATTCAGGAGCGCGCCGGAGCAGGTGCTGTGGAATCTATGGATACCNCTGGAACCGATTTGTTGCAGGTGACCGAAAAAACAATCGCTTCTGGTCAAGTCGCCCTGCCCGAAGCAGAGGTCGTTGTCAGTGCTGGTAGAGGCCTCAAAGGGCCTGAAAACTGGGCCATGATTGAAGAGCTCGCCTCCGTTTTAGGAGCTGCCACTGCTTGTTCAAAACCGGTAAGTGATATCGGCTGGAGACCACATAGCGAACACGTGGGACAAACCGGTATCCAAGTCAACCCGAATCTGTATATTGCGATAGGAATTTCTGGCGCCATCCAGCACCTTGCTGGGGTCAGTGCATCAAAGACTATTGTCGTAGTAAATACAGACGCTGAAGCCCCATTTTTTAAGGCTGCAGACTACGGTATTGTAGGTGATGCATTTGAAGTCGTTCCCCAGTTGGTGAACGCAATGCGCGCCTTCAAGGCCGGACAATAAATGCAACACATAGAACTCACTGTTAAAGGATTATCCTACAGTCAAGGTAAATCAGGAGCTTACGCACTCATTCTAGCCGAAACCGGTGAAGGAGGTCGTAAGCTTCCTGTCGTTATAGGCGGCGCTGAAGCACAGAGCATTGCTGTAGCCATGGAAAAGTCTGTAGCACCGCCACGACCGCTCACTCACGACACGTGGAAAAACATGCTTGATGAGCTGGGGGTTACCCTAGAAAAGATCGTCATTCACAGATTGGTAAATGGTGTGTTCTATGCCAGTCTCTATACTGTTGATAGTTCTGGTGGAGCGCATGTTTTCGATTCTCGACCTTCAGACGCAGTGGCTTTAGCCGTTCGTTTTGAATGTTCCATTTTTGCCACTCCAGAAATCATGGAACACGCCGGTATTACGGAAAAGGAAGAGTCAAAAGCAGATGCTCGAACTTTGGAAGAAGACGAAGACGATTTTGATGAGCCAGAAGTGGCACAGGCAGAAACACGAGAAGAGTTAGAACTGCGGCTTACTGAAGCGGTAGAAAACGAAGATTATGAATTGGCCGCGCGGTTGCGCGATAAGTTGGACAAGCTATGATGATTCTTAGAAGCTTATTGGGAATTGCAGTACTGACTGCAGTTTTGTGGCTGTTTAGTTCGAACAAGCGCAAAGTGAATTGGGCCATGGTCGGTAAAGGACTACTCCTCCAATTCGTGCTGGCTTTAGCCGTTTTAAAAGTACCGGGGGTTTCCTGGGCTTTTGAAAAATTCAGCCTTGTCGCAGTCACATTGCTCGACTTTACGCGTGAAGGATCGACCTTCCTCTTCGGCTCCCTCATTACAGAAACCGACAACTTCGGGTATCTCTTCGCCTTCCAAGTCCTGCCTACAGTGATCTTTTTCTCAGCCGTCACCTCATTGCTCTACTACTACGGCATTCTCCAACGCGTGGTTAAAGCCATGGCTTGGGTGATGCAGAAAACCTTAAAGCTCTCCGGTGCGGAGTCATTGGCCGCCGCCGGTAACATTTTTATTGGCCAAACAGAGGCGCCGTTGTTGGTCAAGCCTTATATCGCGGGAATGAGTCGTTCGGAATTGCTCAGTTTAATGAGTGGAGGAATGGCGACCATAGCCGGAGGAGTTTTAGCCGCTTACATTGGCTACCTAGGTGGAGATACCCAAGAGGGCCAATTATTCTTTGCCAAACACCTACTCACCGCCTCCGTCCTCAGTGCCCCTGCAGCACTTATTAGTGCGAAGATTCTATTGCCCGAAACAGAAGACGTTATAGAAGTAGCTGAAATTAGCTCTGCCGATATGGGGTCTAACGCACTCGATGCCATTTCCAATGGAACCACCGAAGGGGTGAAATTAGCCGTTAATGTAGGTGCCATGTTGCTCGTATTTACAGCAATCGTTTACGGAGCCAATTACATTTTTGTAGAAGGTGTAGGATCATGGACCGGTCTCAATGCTTGGGCCGCCGAAGTCACCAACGGTCGCTACGACTCCTTCTCCCTCCAATTCATCATGGGCGCACTCCTAAGCCCCATTGCTTGGATTCTAGGTGTACCGCCTGCAGATCTCATGCTTGTAGGACAGCTGCTCGGAGAAAAAACTATTTTGAATGAATTTTACGCCTACGTCAGTTTAACTGAAATGAAAAACGAAGGCCTCTTCACTTCAGAACGCAGCGTCATCCTTTCAACTTATATGCTTTGTGGCTTTGCTAACATTGCGAGCATAGGTATTCAGATCGGAGGAATTGGGGTTTTGGCCCCGAGCCGAAGAAAAGACCTGAGCGAGTTGAGTATTAAGGCCCTTATCGCCGGAACGGTGGCTTCATTGTATACTGCCGCCATTGTTGGACTAATGATTTAAGCACTATGGAAAACGCCATCGATAAAATCATCCTTGGTGTGGATCCAGGTACCGTAGTCATGGGGTACAGTGTCGTGCACATCATAAAAGGCAAAGTACACCCCGTGTTGATGGATATCATCAAGCTCAACACGAAATTGGACCACTACACCCGACTTGCTAAAATATTTGATGAACTAAGCATAGTTGTGGATCAACACAAGCCCGACGAAATGGCCTTAGAGGCGCCGTTCTTTGGTAAGAACGTACAATCGATGCTGAAATTAGGTCGGGCCCAAGGCGTCTGCATGGCCACCGCCCTTTCTAAGAAGATCCCCGTATTCGAATACAGTCCTCGACTCGTGAAACAAAGTATTGTGGGGAATGGTAATGCCAGTAAAGAACAAGTAAGCGGAATGCTTCAAGCCATGTTCCCGGGAATAGAACACAATTATTTAGATGCTTCTGACGCACTCGCCGTGGCGGTTTGTCATCAAAGCCAAACCTCGGGCATTAGCGCTCCAAAACACGGCAGTGGCGCAACAAAATCTAAATCTAAAAAGGGCCGTAGTAGCAGCTGGGACCAATTTATACAACAGCATCCAGAGCGTTTGAAATAGAAGCACGAATAGATTCCATCTCCGCTGCACTCAACTGCAACGGAGTATTCGAGAAACTCAATTCATGTTCAGCATCCAAAGGAACTAAATGTAAATGCGCATGAGGCACCTCCATCCCTAAGACCATTGAGCCTATGCGTTTACAAGGCACAGCCGTTTTAATAGCACGTGCAATACGCTGCGAAAAGAGCATGAGACTCGCATAGTCTTCAGAAGGTAATTCGTACAATTCATCCACCTCGCGCTTAGGTACACACAAGACGTGACCACGTTTTAAAGGACGAATGTCTAGAAAAGCAATATTAGAAGCATCCTCCCCTACTTTGTAACAAGGAATCTCACCGTTGATGATCTTTGTGAAAATACTTCCCATCGCTCGAACTTTTACGCCGAGGTGATCTCTAAGATCTCAAAACTCATTACCCCGCGTGGGACCTGAATTTCTGCAATCTCCCCGACCTTCTTACCTAATAAGCCTTTACCTATAGGACTAGATACAGAAATTTTGCTTTGCTTAATATCGGCTTCTTTCTCTGCGACCAAACTGTAAACCATAGTGGCACCGTTCGTGACATTTTTCAGCTTAACCTTTGTCAATACACCAACCTTAGAAAGATCAATATTTGCCGAATCCAGAACCCGAGCACCGGCGAGCGTATCCTCAAGCTTTGAGATTTTCATCTCAAGCATGCCTTGCGCCTCCTTAGCCGCATCGTATTCTGCGTTTTCACTAAGATCTCCCTTATCTCTCGCTTCGCCAATCTGCTGCGAGATTTTAGGGCGCTCTACATTCTTCATGTGTTCCAATTCCGCCTTGAGCTTTTTAAGCCCTTCAGCGGTGTAATAACTTACTGATGACATAGTCAATGGTATTACTAAAAAAGAGGCCATAATGGCCTCTCCTGTAGGTACAAAGTTAGTATTTTATCTATTACAAGTTGATGCGCACACCAATAGAGTGAATACCTCCAAAGGCCGATGTAGTACCGCGGTAGGAATAATCTATCGCGAAGCTACCTTCATCACTTGTAGGTACATTAAAGCTAAATCCACCACAGATCCCTGAGATGGCGCTCGTTCCTAGATCGTCTGCACGATTATCGAAGGCCTTGTAGCCCACACGCACTTGGAATAAGTCTTTTAAGCTGTATTGCACTCCAGCATGGTAGGTGTCTTTCTCAAAGGAATTTGAGCTAAAGTTCAACGCACCAGTCACTTTACCATTGGCTAAGAACCAATCGTAAGAGCCACCAATACTCAACTGCGTAGGTAATTCAAACTTTGCCGAACGGCTTTCAAACGTTTGAGAATAGGCTACACCATAGGTAGGTACGGGTAAGGTAATTCCCAACCCATCGCCCTCGTAGGTGATACTAGGCCCAACGTTTTTCAAGGTAATACCAAATTTGAATCGGTCTTCATCTCCAGTACGGTACTGTACACCTGCATCAAAACAAACACCATTAGTGTTCAAATTAGAAATAGAACTGCTGTAAAGTTTCACGTTCACCCCTCCGTAAATATTCTCAGTAAACTTCTGAGCGTACCCCATATTGATGATCAAACTCTGTGGACTAATGGTTGCTCCCGTTCCTTCCGGCTGATCTTCCGTGGTTACTTCCCACTGACCGTAATCAAAGGCGGACAATCCTAAACTAAGTACACCCACATCACTTACGCGCTGGATGAGTGTGGCACCGTTCATATTAATGCCTGCGCCAACCAACCATTGCGTGTTGTTAAAAGTGACTTGCGTGTTCAAATCCGTAGCTGCAATACCCGCAATATTCAGGAAAGTCGCGTCCATTCCAGTAGCCCCGGCTACGTTCACTGAACCCCACCCCGCTGAGCGTGCAAACGGATTAATCAATAATTCTCCCGCACCTGCAGAACCTGCACGCTGTGGGTTACCTGCATTCGCTGTACCCATTACGGCTACAGAAAGAAAAGCTGCGATATAAGATTTTAATTTCATAGGTCTTTTTCGCTTAGAATGAGTTCAAATCGACCGGACGTAACGCGCCGAACCATTTCACAATTTTTTCACCGAGCTCACCTGCATCGACGTGAATGATGTAAACACCAGATGCAATTGGCACACTGTACGTGTTTTTCATATCCCACTCCACATAGGTCATGCTATTATCCTTACGTATCTGACGAATCATGGTACCGTTTGGCGTAAAGATGCTTATGGTACACGTTTCCGGAAGATTCGTAATCTTAACGATGTTGTCTAACTGCGAAGATTCGTAGGTACTAAAGCCGTAGTACGGGTTAGGTACTACTCGAATGGTCTCCATCGCACTCTTACCAATTGTATCCTGGTACGTTCTCGTCGCAATATTCGAGGTATTGAATAGGAATTGCGGATTACCATCGTTTGGAGCGTCTGCCAAATCTCTATTCGCATACGCAGCATTCATACGAATACGAATGCGCGTTTGCGTTGGCAACTCCGTATACGGATCGAAATCCATTCCAAATCGCAATGTCGGCATACCAATCCAACGACAAGCTCTCCAGAAGTTTGCTTTCGCTATGTTTCCTAGACCACCTGTTTTAACGAGATCTGCCATTAAGTCTTTCAAAGGCCAATCGTTAATATTCGCTCCTTTGTATTCGAGATCAGTGTTCGCACCGCCAATCTTATCTTCATCTGCGAAGACATAAATCACGTGCTGTCCACCAAAGACATACCCGCCATTTACAGTGTTTCCTGGCGGCAAGAATTCTCTGTCCGTCGGATTCCACAACATATCGTTACCATTTTCACCGGGTAGCCACGAGTTTTCGCCAAAGGCCATATTCAAGCGCTTGCCTGTTTCAATATCAATAGCATATCCAGGGAAGTAAGACCAACCCGGCTCTAGACTAGGGGCTCTTTTTAGCACCCCATTTTCAAGGGTCCAGGAAGTATCTTGACGCTGGGTCAATTTCTTATCGCCGTGCTCACTCAATGCATCATCCTCAGCCATTTCAAATACCGGGACACGTGTCCATTTGCTAGCATCTGTAGTAAATACAATATCTACAGAGTGAAGATCAGAAGCATCATTTAAATTTCTACCGATACTTTGGGCAGGACCCATACCGTAGTTATTGAAACCATTTACAGTAGAACGGTTGTTTGCCGATGCATACATATACGGCCCCCAGGTTCCATCTACTATATTTTCAAAATAACCTTTTGCATCACCGTCTTGATCTGGATACAAGGTCGCTGGCTCCTCTGTTGGGAAACTGTTCGTTCCCGCTA
>P_2C_Liq_3_UnCtyDRAFT_100373_pt1 | contig 13541 bp, 15 predicted proteins | sample Pon2CUnioCityCA_3_FD_9720 | JGI IMG/M metagenome (IMG submission 9720)
CCGATGTCGATTACTGTTGAAGAAAAAGCACGCGTCATGAAAGAGTTCGCCACCAAAGAAGGCGATACAGGCTCACCCGAAGTTCAGGTTGCTATCCTGACATCGCGTATCACGACGCTCACAGAGCATTTCAAGACCCACAAAAAAGACAACCACGGCCGCCGTGGTCTTCTTAAGATGGTTGCACAGCGCCGTAAGCTGCTCGACTTTCTGCGTGGCAAAGAAGAGGCCCGCTATCAGGACCTCATCAAGCGCCTTGGCATTCGCCGCTAAGACAGGCGCCAAGTCAAAAATTGTAAACGCGCTCCTTTGGGGCGCGTTTTTTATGCCGCCTGTGCCTGCCAAATGTCTTAGCGTGAGCGGTCTACGCGTCTGATCAGGTTGGCAAGTTGTTGTCCAATGACGGTGCTGGCTTTTTGAGAGGGGTGGATCATGTCCAGCCCGTGAAAGCTGCGGTCGCCTGCGGGCACAAGCTCTGCGATTGAGTGAAAAAAGACGCCCTCGTCCTGCTTTGCAAGCGTTGCGAGCCTTGCTTCAAATGTGTCGCCTTCATCTTTGCAGTTTTCAATCGGCGACTCCATTTCGGGACTGCGTAAATATCCCACATAGATGACCCGCGCGCCCGTCTTGCGGATGTGCTGCACGAGGCTGACAACATCGCCTTTATCCGCCTCAGCCGTGATCATTCTGTTCATACGCCGCTCGCAGCGCGCACAGCCACACCCGAACATCAGGTCATTGCCGCCGCCAGTGATAATCACCCAATCATATTGCTCGCGGTCACGAAACTGACTGGAAATACGCAGACCCAATGCGCCGGTGACAGGCAGGCCATAAATGATCCGTGCGCCTGAAATGGATCTGTTGAGAACAGGTTCGCCAAGACTTGCTTCAAGGGAGTCGGCAATGGATTTGCTTTCGTTGCGATGCCACGCCATGAGGCTGTCGCCGATTGCAAGAATGCGGGGTTTGTCTTGCGCATGGGCGCGCTGTTGCGAGGCCACGACGGACAGGAAAACACACAGGATCAATAGACTAAAACGGGATATCATAAGCACGCTCATACCAACTGGCACAAGTCTCGACAATTTTGCCAATAAAATCCACAGCTGGTTTTAAAACACTGTGTTGCAGCTGTGGTGGGATTCACTTGTCTCACGGCGTAACTCCTGCAATATGGCCCCGTCGAGAGACCCCACTTGCACCGGGGAACAGGGGCTGGAAAACTTGCAACAAAGGGTCCAGTTCATGGCGCAAAAAGTCATTCTTATTCATCACGGCGACAGCCATCGTAAAGACCGAGCGGCCGACCAGCTTGAGCAGCTGGGCTATGATGTTCAGCACTTTCATCTTTATTCTGGCGATACTCTTCCAGCATTTGACGCGGATGTTGCGGGCACTGTGATTTATGGCGGCAAATACTGCATCACGGACATTCCTGATATGCCGTTTTTACAAGATGAAATCCGGTGGCTTGAGCGCTGTATGGCCGCAGGTTTGCCTGTGCTTGGAATGTGTCAGGGCGCGCAGATGATTGCACATATTCTCGGGGCAGAGGTCGGCCCGCTTGACGGAGAGCCTTGCGAATTTGGGTATTACGAGCTTGAGACGTTGGATCCTGCGTTCATGCCTGAGGGCTTGCGTGTGCCGCAGGCGCATTTTCACGGGTTTGGCCTGCCTGATGGGGCAACACTTCTGGCGCGCAGTGCTGGCTTTCCCAATCAGGCGTTTCGCTTTGGAGAGAAAACCTACGGGTTTCAGTTTCATCCAGAGGTGACGAAGCAGATGTTTCAGGATTGGCAAGATGCGCCTTGGACGGCAGCCCATACGCAGCGCAAAGGCGTGCAAAGCCGGGCGGAGCAAGACGCACTCGCCGATGAGGCGCAGATCGCGGTTGATCCATGGTTTCGGGATTTTCTCACCAAATTGTTTGGTCCTGCGTCGTGAGCTTGGCCACGAAAGGCCTTTTGATCACGCTGGCTGGCGTATTAGTGATTTCGCCTGATGTGCTGTTGGTGCGCTTGATTGAGGCAGATACGCTGACCAAGCTTTTTTGGCGCGGCCTTCTGAGTGGCGTGGTTATTCTGCTGGTTTGGGGCGTTTTTTTACAACGAAAGCCGATGCGAGAGGTGGTGCGGGTCGGGCGCAGTGGTTGGGCGTTGGCCGCTATTTTTGCGCTGGGCACGTTCTGTTTTTTATACGCTGTGGAAAAGACCCAAGCGGCAAATGTGCTTCTGATTTCCGCAACGTCGCCCGTCATTGCGGCGCTGATCTCTATTGTTGTCCTCAAGGAGCGTGTGGATCGGCTGACCTGGGTCGGGATTGGCGGGGCTTTGCTGGGTGTATTTGTGATTGCTGCGGGCAGTGTGGGAGAAGGGGGCGACCTTCTTGGAGACATGGCCGCATTTGGCGGCGCTGTATCGCTGGCGCTGACGTTTTCGATTGCCCGCGCGCAGAAGGATATCAGCATGGTCCCTGCGATGGGCCTGTCGGGTTTGCTGACCGCCTTAGTTGCGGGGCTGTTTGCGCCAAGTCTGTCTGTGCCTCAGGAGAGCTGGGTCTATATGGCTTTGCTTGGCGCGGGTGTCGTTCCACTTGGCTTTGGTCTGCTGACTACGGGCCCACAATATATTGGTGCGGCGGAAGTGAGTTTGATCTTGTTGCTGGAGGCACTCTTGGGGCCTGTGCTTGTCTGGTGGGTGATCGGGGAGTTCCCCGGGCAGGCGGCCTTATGGGGCGGGAGTATCATCCTTTCGGTGCTGGCTGGCGTCAATCTGCTCCGCCTGAGGGCACCCGTTCGGGGGTAGGCTTATAAAGCTTTCAAATCTTGCAGAACTCCTGTATGCCGCGCCTTATCTGAGAGGTTGCGCCACGGCCCTAGCGCTTCAATCAGGATAGAAAAGGGCCGGCGGCAATGGGGCCGCCATTCAATCTGGAGACACGGGATACGCCCGTGAGCGCTCCGACACAGGAAACGAAAATGTTTAACATTACGAAGAAGACCATGGAGTGGGGCGAAGAAACGCTCACACTCGAAACGGGCAAAGTTGCCCGTCAAGCGGATGGCTCTGTCATCGCGACCCTCGGCGAAACATCTGTCATGGCCAACGTGACATTCGCCAAGAAGCCGAAGCCGGGCCAAGACTTTTTCCCGCTGACGGTTCACTACCAAGAGAAATACTATGCGGCCGGCAAAGTGCCTGGCGGCTTTTTCAAGCGCGAAGCGCGTCCGACCGAAAAAGAAACACTGACAGCCCGCCTGATCGACCGTCCGATCCGCCCGCTGTTTGTGCCTGGTTTCAAAAACGAAGTTCTGGTCATGTGCACCGTGCTGAGCCACGATCTTGTCAACGACCCTGACATGGTTGCGATGATTGCGGCCTCGGCTGCTCTGACTATTTCTGGTGCGCCGTTCATGGGCCCAGTGGCTGCAGCCCGTGTTGGCTATGTTGATGGCGAATATGTGCTCAACCCAACAGTTGATGATATGCAAGACCTGCGCCAGAATCCTGAGCAGCGCCTTGACCTTGTTGTTGCGGGCACAAAAGACGCCGTGATGATGGTTGAATCTGAAGCCTATGAGCTGACCGAAGCAGAAATGCTCGGTGCGGTGAAATTTGCGCACGACAGCATTCAGCCAGTGATCGACTTGATCATTGATCTGGCAGAATCGGCGGCTAAAGAGCCGTTTGACTTCCAGCCCCCAGAATACACGGAGCTATATGAAGCGGTAAAAGCGGCAGGCGAAACAGCCATGCGCGCAGCCTTTGCTTTGACAGACAAGCAAGAGCGCACAACGGCAGTTGCTGCGGCCCGCACCACGATCATGGATGCGTTGACAGAAGAGCAGCTTGAAGATGCGAACCTCGGTTCGGCTCTCAAGAAGCTCGAAGCTGGCATCTTGCGGGGCGATGTTGTGAAAACAGGCAAGCGGATCGACGGTCGCGCGCTTGATACTGTGCGTCCGATTGTATGCGAAACAGGCCTTCTGCCGCGCACACACGGTTCGGCATTGTTCACACGTGGCGAAACACAGGGCCTCGTTGTCACAACGCTCGGCACCGGAGATGACGAACAGTTCATCGACGCGTTGCACGGCAACTTCAAATCGAACTTCCTGCTGCACTACAACTTCCCTCCCTATTCGGTCGGTGAAGCGGGTCGCGTGGGCCCTCCCGGACGCCGCGAAATCGGCCACGGCAAGCTGGCATGGCGCGCGCTTCAGGCTGTTTTGCCTGCTGCAACTGACTTCCCTTACACCATCCGTCTGGTGTCAGAGATCACAGAATCAAACGGTTCGTCGTCCATGGCGTCTGTTTGCGGTGGCTCACTTTCGATGATGGATGCGGGTGTGCCGCTCAAGTCTGCGGTTGCTGGTGTTGCGATGGGTCTGATCCTTGAAGATGACGGCTCCTATGCTGTTCTGACAGACATCCTCGGCGATGAAGATCACCTCGGTGATATGGACTTCAAAGTTGCAGGGACGGCCGACGGCATCACCTCGCTTCAGATGGACATTAAAGTCGCAGGCATCACGCAAGAAATCATGGAAAAAGCCCTCGACCAAGCGAAAGCGGGCCGTCTCCATATTCTCGAAGAGATGAACAAGTCGATTGATGGCGCACAGGATTTCTCAATCCACGCTCCACGCATCGAGACCATGCAGATCCCAACGGATAAAATCCGCGAAGTGATCGGCTCGGGCGGCAAAGTCATTCGTGAGATCGTTGAAGTCTCTGGCGCGAAAGTCGACATTAATGACGAAGGCATTATCAAGATTGCGAGCCCGAATGGCGAAGCGATCAAGAAAGCCTACGACATGATCCACTCGATTGTGGCAGAGCCGGAAGAAGGCCAGGTCTATGACGGTAAAGTTGTGAAGATCGTCGACTTCGGCGCCTTCGTAAACTTCTTTGGCAAGCGTGACGGCCTCGTCCACGTGAGCCAGATCGAAAGCCGCCGCTTGAACCATCCTTCAGACGTTCTGAAAGAGGGCCAAGACGTGAAAGTGAAGCTCTTGGGCTTTGATGATCGCGGCAAAGTGCGTCTTTCCATGAAAGTGGTTGATCAGACCACTGGCGAAGAAATCGCGCCAGAAGCGCCTAAGGGCAAAGACGAGGACGAGTAAGTCTTTGTTGGCCTGAATTTGGAAGCTCCCGCCATATGGTGGGGGCTTCTTTTATTTGATATGGTCTGCAAATTGAGGGCGGAGAAGACATATTTTGGAAGCTGTAACCATTATTTCTGTCGCCTATCAAAGCGGCGCTGTGCTGCCTCAAATGCTGGGCTCTATCCCGCCCAAGACCCCTGTTGTCATCGTCAACAATTCACAATCTGATGAGACTGAAATAGCCGGAATCGCTCACGACTTTGGCGCGCAACTTGTGCAAAGCGGCATAAACGCTGGATTTGGGACCGGTTGTAATATCGGAGCGCAAAAGGCCGAAACTGATTATCTTCTGTTTCTCAATCCTGATGCGTCCCTGACGCCTCAGACGTTGAACGCTCTGTTAGAGGCCTCCACGCGCCATCCTTTGGCGTCAGCCTTTAACCCCGTCATTCGCGGGCTGTCTGGCAAGGCCAGATTGCGCAAGCGCAGCCGAGTTAAGGCAAGTTGGTTCAAGCGGGCGGGCGCTTTGCCAGAAGACGACTGTGAGGTCACCGGTCTCTCTGGTGCAGCCCTATTTGTGAGACGGGCCGATTTTGAAGCGGTTGGTGGATTTGACCCTGATATTTTCTTGTATCATGAGGATGAAGACCTCTGTTTTCGCCTGCGCCAGTCCTGCGGCCCTTTGATGTTTGTTCGCAAAGCTGAGGTTCATCATATTGGCGGTGCTTCAACGCCCAGTTCGCTGAATACGGTTGCGTTCAAAGGCTGGCACATGGGCCGCTCTGGCGCTTACGTCGCGCGAAAAAACAGTAAGCTTGGAGGCTATGGATGGGCGCTCGTCAAAGCACTGCTTCAGCTCGCGTCGCCTCTCTGCTGGATTTCACGCAGAAAGCGTGTAAAGCAATATGCAATTCTTCGCGGTGTGTTGAGCGCGGCGCAAGATGACGGACACGGATTTAAGGATACCCCATGGCACGATTGAACCGACGCATTTGGCTCTGGCTGAAAGACCTCCAAGGGAAAACCCGTGAGGTTTTTGACGTGAACGGAGTGACGGTGACTGTGCCGCGCGATGCCGATGGAGATTTGCGTTATGTTCTTGAAAAGGGGCGGCCTTATGAAGCCTCCGAGGCCTATCTGATTTCTAAATATATGCCTGTCGGAACCAATGTTGTTGAGTTGGGTGGCTGTATGGGGGTGATCTCGGCGGTCATCCGCAATCAGATTGGCCCAGATGCGCGCCATATTGTTGTTGAAGCACGCCACGATTTGGCCCAGCTTGTCACACTTAACGCGAGCAGGAATGCCAGCCCTGACAAGGTCAAGGTTGTTGAAGCTGCGATTGATTATTCGGGGGCCGAAACGGTCAGCTTTGCGGTCGGGCGCAACGCCCATGTGGGGCGCGTCAGTGCGGAGGGCGGTAAGAGCAGCGTTACGGTTTCGGCCACTACATTGCGCGCGGTTGCAAAGCCTATGGGCGGCGAAAAATTCGCGCTTGTGTGTGATATCGAGGGTGCCGAGACAGACCTTGTTGCCAAAGAAAGCGACATCTTCACGCAGATCGACCTTGCCATTATCGAGCTGCACCCGCACCAATATGCGGCGGGGCAACAAGCGATTGACGAGATGGTTGCCACACTTGCGAGCCATGGCTTGCAACGTGTTGAGCAAGTCGAAAATGTTGTGTGTTTTCTGCGCGCCTGAAGGCGACAGGCGATAAAGTTAAAATTTTCCCCGTTGTTTAATGAGCCATTTGGTGCAGAGTTGCCCGCGTAACTGGTTATTTTTTGGGAGGGGACGACTTATGAAGAAAATGCTCGCAGAGTTTATAGGCACATTTACACTTGTTTTATTTGGTTGCGGGGCTGCCGTCATTGCGGGGGCTAATGGCACAACAGGGATCGGGCGGAGTGAGACAGCCCGTCACCCATGACGCTTTCAACTGGGCCGCATTACTCTGGTGTGGCCCTTTTATTGAGCGCTATTTACCGCGAATTTTGAGTGTGAAGCTGCGGTCAGCGCCTTCGGGGGGCTTGGGAAACGGTGCCGCGCGCGAAATCACTTTGAGCGCAGCCCGATCCAACGCAGCAGAGCCTGAACTCTTTACAATAGAAACCGAGGCAAGGCCGCCTCCCGCCGCAATCGTAAAGCGCACAGTGGCCGAGCCTTTGCTTGCAACGCGGGGCTTTGGCACGCGCGAAATTTTGCGCATTACTTTTCCCGCGTAGGTCTTGGCTGCTGCGTTTCCAGCGGCTTTGGTCTTGGCTGTGCCTGTTGATTTGGGAGCTTTGGCTGCTTTTTGCGTGCCGTCTTGCGCGCCTTTGCGGCTCTCTTGTTGCCCGCCTTTTTTGGGCAGGGGTTTTGCCTTTTGTTTCGGCACCTCTTTGGCCTCGGATTTTTTCTCCAGAGCCTTTGGCCTTTGGACAGGGCGGGGAGACTGCGTCACGGCTTGTGCGGCGGCAGGCTGCGCTTCGCTCGCGCTTGGGGTTTGTGCGGGCAGGGCCGCCACTGTTGGGGCGCTTTGGGCTGTTTTGGGTGTCACGGCCTGTGCAGGGAGCGGCGCGGCAGAGACCGCTTCTGCGCTCTGCGCAGGCATAGGCGCAAGCACCCCTGTTGTCATGTCCTCAAAGCTGTCGCCTAGGCGGGTCTCGCGCGCTCCGCTGGCCCCCTCGGTCTCTGCTTTGGTCGTGGTTGGAGTATATTGCCATAAGAGAGCCGCGTGAAGCGCAAGGGCTGCCAGCAAGGCGGCTCCTTTTGCGATGGACGACGAAGCAATCATGGCAAGGCCTTCTCAGTGACAAGAAGGATGGCGCCTGCGCCTGCGGCCTTGAGGGCTGAGGCGGTCTCAACAAGGACCGCCGCTGACACCGCGCGGTCAGGCACAAGGCGCACAGTGGCGCGCTCGGCTTGGCTTGCACCTGCGATATATGCGTCTGGAGTTATGTTTTCTGCGCGAAAGCTGAGCTGCCCCTCTGCGTTCAAGACCAGCGCATCTGGAGGGGCTGCTCCTTCAAGGCCAGCAGTATCAACCAGCTTTAAGTCGCCCTCAAGCGGCGCAGCAAGCGTGCCTGCAATCAGAAAGAAAATCAGCATCAGAAACACAATGTTGATCAATGCAATTGTCGGCTCGCGGCGGCTTGTGGTCTTGGACTTTCGAAGTGATGTTTTCATGTCTCACCCCGACGTCAGGACAGTAACAGACAGCCCGTCAAAGCGGCGCAGGGCCACAAGCAGGTCGGTCAGTCTCTGGGCTGTCACATTGGGTTTGAGCGCAACAAGTAACCGCTGCTCGCCGTCAGGCAGGCTGAGCGCCTCAAGGCCCTGCACGACCCCGTTCACAGTCAGGATATCTGGCCCCAGTTGAACAAAGAGCGGCGGCGTATTGGCGGCGCTCCCAGCGTTTCCAGCGGCGACAAGCTCGACCTCGGCATAGCGAGAGAAGGTCGAGGAGAGCATAAAGAAAAGCAACAGAAGGAAGATCACATCAATGAGCGAGGTCATTGAAAGGCGTCTGCGTCTGCGGGCCGCTCTAAGCATCGGCCTTAGGCTCACGCGGCGCACAGATCGTCTGGATCGCGGTGTCTGCAAAGACGCGCTCGCCATCCATTCGCGCTTCAAACCAGCTGAGAATCATCGCTGTTGGCATCGCGACGGCAAGGCCCACAGCTGTGGTGAGGAGGGCGACCCAGATGCCCCCTGCCAAGAGAGACGGGTCGACTTGGCTGCCTGCGGACTGGAGCGATTGAAAAGCATCAATCATTCCAAGCACCGTGCCAAACAGCCCCAGAAGCGGCGCAAGCTGGGCGACACTGTCCAAGGCGCGAAAACCGCTCTCAAGCTTTGCAAAATGCGCTTCGGCCTCTGCGGCAAGGCGTTCGCGTGGGGCAGCGGCAAAGCCTGAGGCAATGAGCGGTGCAAGGTAGCTACGGGACTGCTTCAGAGCGCTCTCGGCTTCACTCAACTGGCCGTTGTCCCAAGCCGCGATGGCGCGACGGAGGGCGCTGTGCTTGCCGACAGACGAGGCATGGAACTGCCAGAGCTTGTAGAGGACAAGCGCAAGCGTCAGCACCGAAACCCCCATCAGGATCATCACGACAGGCCCGCCAAGTTCGGCCACGCGGGTGAGTGAGGCGAACAGGCCAGTCATCCCAGAACCTTAATATCTGTGCGGCTGCGCAGGTTTAACCCGTCCATACAAGCCGTCTTGGCGAGGGTGTCTGCTGTGCAGCTTGTGGTGCCGTTGAACAGGATTTGGCCCATATCGCTGCACTGGGTCTGGGGCAGAACAAACTGGCGCACACGCGGGCGCGCGGCGGGCAGCTCGCCCATGTCAAACAGGGTGAGCCGTATAACGGCGCCGCTGGTGTCAAACAGCACAGTTTCAAAAACTGCTTGCTGAATGTCTTCGGTATAGCCGTTGATCAATACAAAAGAGAGCTGGCAGCCGTCGTTTGTCTGGCTCGCGGCATTCAGCTCTATATCAAGATTCTGGCCGACAGGGGCCTCTTCGGCAAGAGAAACACTGGCAAAAAAACATAAACAAATGGTCAGGAGCGCGCGCATTGAAGCCTCACTTCACGTCAGGGAATAATCGCAGGCACCCTGCCTCAAACGCGCGCGCACATAAAGACTGAATCGGCAGTCATCTGCGCGCCGCAAGTGTTACGGCGCGCAGACTTTGACTTAGGACGGCGCTTTTGTTGTGCGCAGGTAGGGGAAGACGGTTGTGAATTCGCCAAACTTTGCAGTGGCGTCCTGATCCGAAACGCTTGTCGGGATGATCACATCCTGCCCGGCTGTCCAGTTGGCAGGGGTTGCAACGCCGTTGCCGTTGGCCATTTGAAGGCCATCGAGGGCGCGCAGAACTTCGGCGAAGTTGCGGCCCACATTCATTGGATATGTCATAGACAGCTTGAGCTGTTTGTCTGGCCCGATGATGAAAACCGAGCGCACAGATGCGCTGTCGGCGGCTGTGCTGCCATCAGGGAGGTAAGCGTCGGCTGGCAGCATATCAAAGGCTTTGGACACTGCGAGGTCTTCATCTGCAATGATCGGGAAGCCCGCTTTGGCGCTGGCATAGCTTTCGATGTCTTTTTTCCAACCGTGGTGCTCTTCTACGCTGTCCACGGACAGGCCGATGACCTTGCAGCCGCGTTTGTCCCATTCGTCAGCAAGCTGTGAGACAGCGCCGAATTCTGTTGTGCAGACGGGAGTGAAGTCTTTTGGGTGCGAGAAGAGAATCGCCCAGCTGTCGCCGATCCAGTCGTGAAACTTGATTTCGCCCTTGTCTGTTTGGGCTGTGAAGTTAGGGACGATGTCATTAATGCGAAGGCCCATAGCGTGGCTCCTTTTGTTTGAGGGGGTCATTAAATTCTAATTTCAGAATGTATATATTCACGTTGCGTCCGAGTGAAAGGGGCGACTTGCAGCAAATGCAATGGGGTGACAAAGTGCCCCAAATTCTTGGGAGAATGATCATGATCGAGAAACGCGACTTTTACATCGGCGGCCAATGGGTAGCCCCTCAGGCTGGCAAAGACTATCAGGTTATTGACCCGTCCACGGAAGAGGCTTTTGCCGTTATTTCATTGGGCGGACAGGCAGACACAGACGCAGCTGTGGCCGCGGCCAAAGCGGCGCTGCCGGCGTGGATGGCAACACCCGTTGAAGAGCGGATCGCGCTGGTTGAGACGCTGCTCGAAGTTTACAAGCGCCGTGGCGATGAAATGGGCGAGATGATTGCGCAAGAAATGGGCGCGCCTGTGGATATGGCGAAGTCCTCACAGGTGGGTGCGGGCACGTGGCATTTGTCAAACTTTATTCGGGCGGCGAAGAGCTTTGAGTTTGAGGCGCCGCTGGGCGATCACGCGCCGAACGACCGGATTATTCACGAAGCCGTTGGCGTTGCGGCGCTGATTACGCCTTGGAACTGGCCGATGAACCAAGTCACGCTCAAGGTTGGTGCGGCGGCGATTGCGGGTTGCACCATGGTGCTCAAGCCCTCCGAAGAGACGCCGCTGGATGCGATGCTTTTTGCCGAGATGATGGACGAAGCGGGCTTCCCTGCTGGTGTGTTCAACCTCGTGAACGGCGACGGCGTTGGCGTTGGAAGCCAGCTAACGGCGCATGAAGATGTGGACATGGTGAGCTTCACAGGCTCCTCGCGCGCGGGCAAGCTGATCTCTAAATCAGCGGCTGATACGCTCAAGCGCGTCTCGCTTGAGCTGGGTGGTAAGGGCGCAAATCTGGTCTTTGCCGACGCCGACGAAAAGGCCGTCAAGCGTGGCGTTCTGCATATGATGAACAACACCGGCCAGAGCTGTAATGCGCCGAGCCGTATGCTTGTGCAGCGTGATATCTATGACCAAGCCGTTGAAACGGCTGCGGACGTTGCAAATAAGGTGTCTGTGGGCCCCGCAAGTGAAGCTGGCCGCCACATTGGCCCTGTGGTCAATGCGGTGCAATGGGGCAAGATCCAAGATCTCATCCAGACCGGAATCGACGAAGGCGCGCGGCTTGTTGCGGGCGGTGTCGGGCGCCCCGAAGGGCTGAACAAGGGCTTCTATGTGCGCCCCACTGTCTTTGCGGATGTGACCCCTGACATGACCATCGCGCGCGAAGAAATCTTCGGGCCGGTGCTGTCGATCATGGCGTTTGACACCGAGGAGGAGGCTGTTCAGATGGCCAATGATACGGTTTATGGCCTGACAAACTATGTGCAGACTCAAGACGGCGCGCGGCTCAACCGCATGGCGCGAAAGCTGCGTTCTGGCATGGTCGAGATGAACGGTCAGGGCCGTGCGGCGGGCTCGCCTTTTGGCGGCATGAAGCAGTCGGGCAATGGCCGCGAAGGCGGCAAATGGGGGCTGGATGACTTCCTCGAAGTGAAGGCTGTTTCGGGCTGGTCGAACGAGGCTTAACGCATAAAACAGACCAGCGCGCGGTCGGGTTAACGGCGCGCTGGTGGCCCAAAAACGGGGGGGTGATATGCGTGCACAACCCGTGCACCATGCGTGCACCCCCCAATCGTTAAAATCTGTTAACAGAATCCGGTTAACGCAGCGTGCGCTCCAGGGCTTTTACCTGACGTAAAGTGCTCGCTTGCACGCAAATCTGAGACGGGGTGAAGCGAACCTGACGGGACGTATCAGGTGGCTGTTGTTCGTCCGAAGCGGTCGGTTTCCGAGCGTATTTACTCCGCAACCTCCATAAGTTATCTTCCCTTCAAATTCGTCTTTACGTGTGAACATTTGCAAAAAGGTTAAACTGGTATTGATTTATTGATGACTGATGAATTGTCTTCGTGCGTGCTACCTACCCTGTACATATTTCTTGATGAAGGTGGGAATTTCGACTTCTCTCCGACGGGTTCGAAGTATTTTACTCTTACTTGTGTCAGCCTATACCGCCCATTTACACTTCATACAGTGCTTGACACGTATAAGTACGACCTCATCGAGCACCGGCTAGATCCGCGTATCGAAATGGAATATTTTCATTGCGCTGATGATAACAAGTTCGTTCGAGGCAAGGTTTTCTCGATGCTTGCTAGTTCGGTTCCGCATGACTCAGTAGATTCAGTCGTCATTGAAAAGCGTAAAACTGGCCCAGCTTTACAGCCACCAGAAAAATTCTACCCCAAAATGTTAAGCTACCTACTTAAGTATGCTGTCGAAAAGGCCCCGCACGGGGTTGGTGAAGTTGTAGTTATAACCGACAGAATACCTGTTGCGAAAAAGCGCAATGCTATCGAAAAGGCGGTAAAGATTCTTCTGGTAAGTATGCTTCCAGCAGGCACTCCGTACAGGGTTATGCATCACTCTTCCCGAGCGCATTATGGCCTGCAAATTGCCGACTACTTTAACTGGGCAATTTATCGCAAATGGGAGCAAGGTGACGACAGATCGCACAAAACAATTGCGCATCAGATTCGAAGTGAGTTCGACATCTTCATGAAAGGTAGCCGACATTACTATTGATGAATTGACCCCTCCGACTACCTTGCGGAGAACCCCTTGGGTTCTTATCATCGGAGGGGAACCTTTAATTTTATATATATGCATAGACTTGCTAAAATCAAGTTAAGAGTGGTTCGGTTCGTCTGATAGGTTTCCGACGCCTCCTACTGGGCCAGTGTCGCGGACGGGACCAATGCCCCGCAACTTTGCAAACTCCGGTCCCTGCGCAAAGCGGAGGCTTGGTCTTTCGTTCAAGCGACACAAGCGTCAGCGGCTGGCTGGCTTGCATCAAGTGCAGAGGTCTAAAACGGGGCTTTGGCAAAAAATCTCATGCCTTTGCCGCCGTCGGGGTGACGCAGGCGCAGGTCTTCGGCGTGGAGCATCAGGCGGGGGTGGGCCTCGGGGTTTTCCGAATAGAAGGGGTCGCCAAGGATCGGATGGCCGAGGGCGAGCATATGGACGCGGAGCTGGTG
>P_2C_Liq_3_UnCtyDRAFT_100374_pt1 | contig 13526 bp, 8 predicted proteins | sample Pon2CUnioCityCA_3_FD_9720 | JGI IMG/M metagenome (IMG submission 9720)
GCTATTAGAGCGGCAGAACGTTATGGAGCTGAACAAGAACAATTAGATAATATTTGGGAATATAAAACACATCCTGCTTTTTCTAATGCTGAACGTGCTGCATTAGATTTTTCTTTGGCTGCATCTATGGTGCCAAATGCCGTAAATGCAGATATAAAAAAAGAATTGTATAAATATTGGGATGAAGGCGAAATCGTAGAAATGCTTGGTGTAATTTCTTTATTTGGTTATTTGAATAGGTGGAACGACTCTATGGGAACTACCTTAGAAGAAGATGCTATTGATAGTGGAAATAAATATTTAGGAAAACACGGTTTTGAAATTGGCAAACACAATGGATCAAAGTATTAATTGATAAAAAAGTTATACTTTTTTTTGATATAAAACATTAAAAATCCCAAGCAAATGCCTGGGATTTTTAATGTATATCTGACAACATTGTTGCCTACATTTCTAATGCTTTTGTTGGATTGTTATCCATTAACAATTCTACAGGATTTTCTAGAGCTTCTTTTACGGCTACTAAGAAACCAACAGATTCTCTACCATCTACAATTCTGTGATCGTAAGACAATGCCACATACATAATTGGTTGAATTACAATGCCGCCATTTACAGCCATTGGTCTGTTTACAATGTTGTGCATTCCTAAAATTCCACTTTGTGGAGGATTGATAATTGGTGTAGACAACATCGACCCAAATACACCACCATTGGTAATGGTAAATGTACCACCTGTCATTTCATCAATTGTAATTTGCCCATCTCTAGCTCTTAATGCCAAACGTTTTACTTCAGATTCTACACCTCTAAACGATAAGTTTTCTGCATTACGAATTACAGGAACCATTAATCCTTTAGGACCAGAAACTGCGATAGAAATATCTTGAAAATCATGTTTAATTTGAAAATCTCCATCAATCATAGAATTTACATCTGGGTACATTTTTAATGCTCTAACGACCGCTAATGTAAAGAAAGACATAAACCCTAAACCAACTCCATGTTTTGCTTTAAAATCTTCTTTAAATTGAGAACGTAAATCGAAAATCGGCTGCATATTTACCTCGTTAAAGGTAGTTAGCATGGCTGTTTCGTTCTTTACAGCAACCAAACGCTCAGCTACTTTTCTACGTAACATCGACATTTTTTTACGCTCTGTGCCACGAGATCCATTTGCAGGCTGAGTTCCCATAGAAGGTACTGCTTTTACAGCATCATCTTTTGTAATTCTGCCATCTTTTCCTGTTCCTTTTACTGCTGATGCAGCAATTCCTTTTTCTGCCAATACTTTTTTAGCAGCAGGAGAAGCGGTTCCTGTTGCGTAAGTTGCTGCTTTTGGAGTAGCTGTAACTTCAGCTTTCTTTTCTTCTTTTGGAGCATCTTCTTTTTTAGGAGCATCACCTTCAGGTTTTACTGCACTAGTATCTATCAAACAAACGACTTCACCTACAGCAACAGCATCACCTTCTTCTGCTTTTAAAGTTATAATTCCGCTTTCTTCGGCAGGCAATTCTAAGGTTGCTTTGTCAGAATCTACTTCTGCAATGGGTTGATCTTTCTCAACATAATCTCCGTCTTCAACTAACCAAGTTGCAATTTCTACTTCTGTAATTGATTCTCCTGGAGAAGGAACTTTCATTTCTAAAACACTCATGTTTTCTATTTTTATTCTGAAATTTTATAATCTTAACTATTAAAAACGCTGTCTATTACTGCTCTATGACGTTTCTTAAAACGTGTACTTGAACCAGCAGCTGGAACAGCATAATATTTACGAGAACGTACACTTAAGTTTTTCAACTCAAAACGTTGTAACATATAACTCCAAGCACCCATATTTCTTGGTTCTTCTTGTGCCCAAATGTACTCTTCTACATTAGGATACCTGTCAATAATTTTTTGAATCTTTTCTTTATGTAACGGGAATAATTGCTCAATTCTAATCAAAGCAATATCCTCTCTTTGCAATTCTTCTCTTTCTGCTAATAAATCGTAGTAGAATTTACCCATACAGAACACCATTTTTTTAATCCCTTTAGGATTTAAAGTATCGTCAATAACTTCTTGGAATTCGCCATTTGCCAATTCCTCAATAGAATTTACTGCTTTTGGATGACGCAATAAACTCTTTGGTGTAAATACAATTAATGGTTTTCTATAATCGCGCTTCATTTGACGACGCAACAAATGATAGAAATTTGCAGGAGTTGTACAATTTGCTACTGTCATATTATCTTCTGCACATAATTGCAAATAACGTTCTATTCTTGCTGATGAATGCTCAGAACCCTGACCTTCGTAGCCATGGGGCAACAAGACAACAATTCCGTTTTGAGCTTTCCATTTATCTTCTGCAGCAGATATGTATTGATCAAACATAATCTGCGCTCCATTAGAAAAATCTCCAAATTGTGCTTCCCAAATGGTTAGTGTATTTGGATTACCCATTGCGTAACCATAATCAAAACCTAACACACCATATTCAGATAATAACGAATTGTAAATCGTCATTTGCCCTTTATTATTTGGGTTTGTGTTTAATAGGTTTATTCTTTCTTCTGTAACCTCATCACGTAAAATTGCATGTCTATGAGAGAACGTTCCTCTTTCTACATCTTGTCCAGAAATACGAACATTATAGCCTTCTTCCATCAAAGAACCATAGGCTAAATTCTCTGCCATACCCCAATCTAATTGATTGGTTTCAAACACCATTTTTTCTCTACCTTGTAAAATACGTTCTGCCTTGCGAACAAAATTGGCGCCTTCTGGAACTGTTGAAACGATTTTAGCTATATTTTTTAAGTTATCTACAGCGTACGTGGTATCTAAAGGCAATAACATTGCTTCTTGGTCTTGTCTTTCAAAACCTTCCCAAGTAGATTCCATAAACTCTTTAAGTTTAGAAGTTGTATCTTCTTTAGATTTATCAAACTCAGTAGTTAGCATCTGTTTAAATTCTGATGCGATTTCTTTTGCATAGTTTTTATCAATTGAACCTTCTTCAACTAATTGAGCCGCATAAATATCTTTTGGATTCTTATGTTTAGATATTGCTTTATATAAAGTTGGTTGTGTAAAACGAGGCTCATCACCTTCATTATGACCATATTTCCGATAACCCAACAAATCGATAAATACATCTGTTTTAAAACGCATTCTAAATTCTAACGCCATTTCCATAGCATGACAAACCGCCTCTGTATCGTCTGCATTAACATGTAAAACTGGCGATAATGTTACTTTGCCCACATCTGTACAATAGGTACTTGAACGTGCATCTAAATAATTGGTCGTGAAACCTATTTGATTGTTTACTACAATATGAACAGTTCCTCCTGTTTTGTAACCATTTAATTTTGCCATTTGCACCACTTCATAAGCGATACCTTGCCCTGCAATGGCTGCATCTCCATGAATAATTATAGGAAGTATCTTACTTGAATCTCCATTATATTTTCTGTCGATTTTAGCTCTTGTAATTCCTTCTGCCACAGCTGCTACTGTTTCTAAGTGTGATGGATTTGGCACTAAATTCATTTTAATTTCATGACCATCTCTGAAAGTTTTGCTTAAGGTTAAGCCTAGGTGATATTTTACATCTCCGTCAATATCTTCATCTTCAAAGTCTTTACCTTCAAATTCACTAAAAAGTTCTCTTACAGGTTTTTTAAAGATATTTACTAATGTATTTAAACGACCTCTGTGAGCCATTCCTAAAACACACTCTTTAACACCATATTTTTCTGCAGCATCTCTTAACATTACACTAATTCCTGGAATTAATGTTTCTCCACCTTCTAAAGAAAATCGTTTTTGACCTACATATTTTGTCTGCAAAAAGCTCTCAAAAGTAACTGCTTGATTTAATTTCCCTAAGATGTATTTTTTTGCCTCTACACTATAATTTGGATGATTATCGTTTTTATTTAAACGGTTCTGCCACCACTTTAACTTTTCTGGGTTACGCATGTAGGTATACTCTACACCAATAGAATCGCAATAAATACGTTTTAATTTTTCAATGATCGTTGCTAAAGTCGTTTTACCTAAACCTAAAATATCTCCGGCTGAGAACTCTCTATCTAAATCGTTTTCGGACAAACCGAAATTTTCGATATCGAGAGTTGGTTCGTATTGCCTTCTTTCTCTTACAGGATTTGTTTTTGTAAACAAATGACCTCTGGCTCTATAGCCGTTAATTAAATCGATTACTAAAAACTCTTTCCGAACTTCTTTAGGAATTTCAACGGTCTTATCATCTTCTTTCAGTGAATAATTTTCATTAGCCAAATCATATCCTTGAAAAAAGCTTCTCCAACTTGGTTCTATTGCATCTGGATTGACTAAATATTTATCATATAAATCAGCAATAAAGCCTGTATGTGCTGCGTTTAAAAACGAAAATTTATCCATAATTTATTCTCTACCTTTTTTGTAAGTATTTAGAACGAACAAAAATACAACAAATAAGAAACAATTTATATTGATTTTTAATAGTTTTTCTGAATGAAAAAAAAAGTAAAAAAATTTAAAAAGTGTTTGCCGATATTCTAAAAAGATATATATTTGCACTCGCTAATCTCAAACTTGAGAAGCAAACTCCTCCTTAGCTCAGTTGGTTAGAGCATCTGACTGTTAATCAGAGGGTCCTTGGTTCGAGCCCAAGAGGGGGAGCAAAAAAGCCTTATCACATTTTGATAAGGCTTTTTTATTTAATGCAACACACTTTAAAACAAATAGTTACACTAATTAAAACGAAAAAAATTCAGGTTTTAAACCTCGAAAAAATAATGTGGTACATTTAAATTAATCATACTAGAATGCAATGTTCTTTTTATTTATCTAATAAGTTCAAAACAATTAGATACTCCATACAACAGACTTTTTTAAACTTTAAAAACTTTTCATCTTTCTTAATTTGTAAGTCATCATTATTATTACCGATAGTTATTAAAAATTTAGCTTTCTAAAAGTTTATTTTTAAGATAGCAACTAAATCATAAAGGGTTTTCTAAGTGATGCGAAATTATCTGATAAAAATTTGTTTTTGAACCTCTAATTCAAAATAAATTATACGGAAAAATAATAAAAAACTGTTTTTTTTAATCCTTAAATTTCAAGACTTTACTCCTACCCTTTTTAAAGATTTTATTACTAGCGTGTTTCCCTTTTCGCAATTCTTTTTGTTGTTCGTATGGTAATTGAATAATTTCTTGGCATTTTGCAGAACACGTGTTCTCCATCTTTTCTGAACATTCATCACATTGAATAAATAATAAATGGCAACCTTCATTGGCACAATTGGTATGTGTATCACAAGGCTTACCACATTGATGACAGTTAGCTATCACATCTTCAGAAATTTTTTCTGCTCTTCTATGATCAAAAACAAAGTTTTTACCTATAAATTTATTTTCAATTCCTTCTTCGTTTACTTGTCTGGTATATTCTATAATTCCGCCTTCTAACTGAAAGACATTTTTAAAACCTTTGTGTTTGTAATAAGCAGATGCTTTTTCGCAACGAATACCACCTGTACAGTACATCAATAAGTTTTTATCTTCTTTATTATCCTTTAAATCTTCTTCTATAATATCTAAAGAATCACGAAATGTATCTACATCAGGAGTAATGGCTCCATCAAAATGACCAATTTCACTTTCGTAGTGATTACGCATATCTACGCAAACAGTATCAGGATTTGCCAACATTTCATTAAATTCTTGGGCATTTAAATGCACACCTTTGTTGGTTACATCAAACGTATCGTCATTTAAACCGTCAGCAACAATTTTGTTACGAACTTTTACTTTTAACTTTAAAAACGATTTATTGTAGTGCTCAATAGCCACATTTAAACGAATACCTTTCAAAAAAGAAACACTATCTAATTGCTCTTTTAAAGCATAAAAGTTTTCTGAAAGCACAGATAGTTGGGCATTTATACCTTCGTAAGACACATAAATTCTACCCAGAACCTCTAAAGCATTCCATTCTAAAAACAATTTGTCTCTTAAAATCTGTGGATTTTTAATGTGATAATATTGATAAAAAGAAATTGTGATGCGATCTTTACCAGCGGCATCAATTAAAGCAGCACGTTCTTTCGCGCTTAATTTATTGTACAGTTGCATGCTATACTAATTTTTAAGCTGAAATGTTACACAGCCCTTTATGCTATGTAATTCAGGTTGATTAATTAATTTTTGCAAATGTAATTAATTCTTTAAAATGGCAATCATACAATTATAACTTTCTTAAAATCAAGCCCAATCCTACTACAACCTTTTCTTAAATAATTTCAAAAACCTAACTTTTATCATATTTTACCTCCTTTATCAAACTTAAATTTGAAATGTAATTAAAGGATACATAAATATTAAATACATAAAGAAATGGAATTAGAAGAAATCATTTTAGAAAAGTCACAAGGCAACAATTTTCAAAAAGGTATTTGGAATACTAAAATCAATGTAAGAGATTTTGTTTTCAAAAACATTACTCCTTATTATGGAGATGATACTTTTTTAGTGGGTCCTACTCAAAAAACTCAAAAACTTTGGGAGGTCTGCAAAGAGGGAATGGAACAAGAAAGAAAGCATAATGGCGTACATTCTATAGATACAGAAACCATTTCTGGTGTGGCTAGTTTTGGTGCAGGTTATATAGATAAAGAAAACGAAGTAATTGTAGGTTTACAAACAGACGGGTTACTAAAAAGAGCAATGAAGCCTTTTGGCGGGTATAAAGTTGTTCAAAAAGCTTTAGAAGAACATGGCTTAAAACCTAGTGAAGAAATTAACGAATTATTTACCAAATATGTAAAAACACACAATGATGGTGTTTTTGATGCATACAATGCAGAAATCAGAAAATTTCGTTCTTTAGGGTTTTTAACAGGCCTACCAGACAACTACGCTCGTGGAAGAATTATTGGTGACTACAGACGTGTTGCTTTGTATGGAATTGATAAATTAATCGAAGTAAAAAAGAAAGACTTAAACAAAATTACAGGACCAATGTCTGATGCTGTAATTCGTTTAAGAGAAGAAGTTTCTGAACAAATTAGAGCGCTAAAAGATATGATTACAATGGGTAATCATTATGGTTTAGCCTTAAATCGTCCTGCAGAAAACGCACAAGAAGCTGTACAGTGGACATATATGGCGTATTTAGCAGCTGTAAAAGAACAAGATGGGGCTGCAATGTCTTTGGGTAATGTATCTACATTTTTAGATATTTTTATTGAAAAAGATTTGGAAGCTGGAATTATTTCAGAAGATGAAGCACAAGAATATATTGATCAATTTGTAATGAAATTGAGAATGGTACGTCATTTACGTATGGCTGCTTATGATGAAATTTTTGCTGGAGACCCAACTTGGATCACTGAAGCAATTGGAGGAATGTTAAATGATGGTAGAACAAAAGTAACCAAAACTGCATATCGTTTCTTAAATACCTTATATAATTTAGGCCCATCACCAGAACCAAATATAACGGTTTTATGGTCGCCATTATTACCACAAAACTTTAAAAATTTCTGTGCAAAGGTTTCTATTGACACGTCTTCAATTCAGTTTGAAAATGATGATTTAATGCGAAATTTAAGAGGTTCTGACGATTATGGAATTGCATGTTGTGTTTCGTATCAAGAATTAGGAAAACAAATTCAGTTTTTTGGAGCAAGAAGCAATTTAGCAAAAACCTTATTATTGGCCATTAATGGTGGTAAATGTGAAATTACAGGGAAACAAATGGTTGCTGGTATTGCACCTTGTACTTCTGAAGTTTTAGATTTTGACAAGGTGATGAAAAACTTTAAAGTGGCAATGACAGAAGTAGCTCGTGTTTATAATGATGCTATGAACATCATTCATTATATGCACGATAAATATTACTACGAAAAAGCACAAATGGCATTAATTGATACCAACCCCGATATTAATATCGCCTATGGTATAGCCGGTTTATCAATTGTTGCAGACTCATTATCAGCAATAAAATACGCAAAGGTAAGACCAATTAGAAATGAACAAGGTTTAACTGTAGATTTTAAAATTGAAGGCGAATTCCCAAAATATGGAAATGATGACGACAGAGTAGATATTTTTGCGCACAATGCTGTAGAAGATTTTAACAACGAATTAAAAAAATTAAAAGTCTACAAAAATGCAGACCCAACAATGTCTGTATTAACCATTACCTCTAACGTAGTATATGGTAAAAAAACAGGAGCAACTCCAGATGGTAGAGCCTTAGGAGTGCCTTTTGCACCAGGGGCAAACCCAATGCATGGCAGAGATACTAATGGTGCAATTGCATCACTAAACTCTGTAGCTAAAATTGATTATAAAGATTCTCAAGACGGAATTTCTAATACATTCTCTATTGTTCCTAAGTCTTTAGGCGCTACTCAAGAAGATAGAATAGACAATTTAGTAGCTGCTTTAAACGGTTATTTTGAGCATGGAGCACAACACTTAAATGTAAATGTATTAGATAAAGAAACTTTATTAGATGCAATGGCACATCCAGAAAATCACCCACAGTTAACCATTAGAGTTTCTGGTTATGCTGTTAATTTTATTCGTTTAACCAAAGAACAACAAATGGAAGTTATTTCCCGTTCTTTCCACGAATCTATGTAATATTCCTTTTTATGTATTTCCTTAGGGGATTCAAGAAATAAAATTTACTCATTGTAGAGTTCGCTTTTCAGTAGAATAAGCAAATTAAGTATTTTTTGAATCCCTTTTTTTTCAACTAAAATTTTTACGTTATCAAACTAAAAGAAAACATATTAAATGTGCATTCTATCGAGTCTTTTGGAACCCACGATGGTCCAGGAATTCGGTTAGTTATTTTCCTACAAGGCTGTAAATTAAAATGCCAATATTGCCATAATCCTGATACCATAGATACGCATGGTGGTCAAGAATATCATATTGATGATTTGGTAAAAAAAGCTGTAAATATGAAGTCATATTTTGGAGATAAAGGTGGCGTAACTGTTTCTGGAGGTGAACCAGTTTTGCAAGCCCCAAATCTAATTCCGTTTTTTAAAAAATTACACAAAGCAGGCATTCATACCAATTTAGACACCAACGGAAGAATTCTAAATCATGCCGTTATTGAGTTACTAGATCAATATACAGATTTGGTGATGTTAGACATTAAACATATGACAGAAGAAGGTTTTCAAAAACTTACAGGAGCACAAAACAAGGAAACTACTTTTAATTTTGCCAAACACAGAGAAGCCTCTGGCAAAAAAATGTGGTTGCGTTATGTGTTAATACCAGAAATTACAAATACACCAGATTTATTACATCAATTAGGAAATTATTTTAAAGACTATACAACCATAGAACAAATAGAGTTGCAACCCTATCACAAATTAGGTATCCATAAATGGGATGCTTTAGGTTGGGAATATGAATTAAAAGATGCTCGAGAAAACACAAAAGAAGAGTTAGAAGAAGCTTCAAACATTTTAAGCAACTATTTTAAAAAAGTAAAAATTAATTAAAGAAGTACAATATGAGTTCACAAAAATTAAAAAATAGATGGCTAATTGCGGCATCAGCAGTAGGAATCCATATTTCTATAGGATCTGTCTACGCTTATTCTGTTATGACAAACCCAGTAAAAGACGTCTTTGAAGTTGAAGGAAGTGTCATAAAATGGGCATTTAAAATCGCGATTTTATTATTAGGTTTATCAGCAGCATTTTTAGGGCGTTGGGTAGAAAAAGTAGGCCCAAGAATTAGCGGAACCACAGCTGGAATTTTCTACGGAGTTGGTATTTTAGGCTCTGGCTTGGCAGTTCAACTAGAATCTTTATGGCTGTTTTATTTATGCTATGGAGTTATTGGCGGTATTGGTTTGGGCTTAGGATACATAACACCAGTGAGCACCTTGGTAAAATGGTTTCCAGACAAAAGAGGTTTGGCTACAGGAATGGCAATTATGGGATTTGGATTTGCTGCTTTAATTTTTGGTCCTGTAATGGCTAAATTATTCGAAACTGTTGGTGTTTCTAATGCATTCTATATTTTGGGTGTTATTTATATGGTATTAATTTTATCATCAGCGAGATATATCGAAAGACCACCTCTGGGTTATGCTCCTAAAGGATATCAAGAAGGAGAAGGAAAAATAATTAAAGAAGATTTAACTAACATTACCGCTAACGAATCTTTAAAATCTCCTCGTTTTTATTATATCTGGATTATGATGTTCATCAACATAGCTTGTGGAATTGCAATTATTTCTGCAGCAAGTCCTATGATGCAAGAAAAGTTAGATTACACGCCAATGCAAGCAGCAGCTATTGTTGGTTTTATTGGAGTTTTTAACGGATTAGGAAGAATTACATGGTCTTCATTATCTGATTATTTAGGGCGTGCAAATACATTTATTATCTTTTTTGCTTTTCAAATATTAGCTTTTTACTTCTTACCAAAAATCGGAATTGAAAGTGTTTTCTTAATCATTCTGTTTACAGTGATTACGATGTATGGTGGTGGTTTTGCAATGTTGCCTGCGTTTTTAGGTGATTTATTTGGCACCAAACAATTAGGTGCAATTCACGGAATGGTTTTAGCGGCTTGGGGTTTAGCAGGAGTTATTGGAACAACGATTTATGACATAGTTAAAGAACAAACAGGTTCTTTAGATACAACGTTACTTATCTTCGCAGGTTTGTTTATCGTGGCTTTAATAATTTCTATCATGATGAAAATATCAATTACAAAATCTGAAAAATTAAAAGAACAAGAGTTAAGCATTGCTACTTTACTTTAAAAATAATTAATCTAAAATTATTTTTCAACCTAATAATTGTAACATCCTATAAATAGCGTTGCCAAGTTAATAAATAAAGGAACCTCCATCTAATGGAGGTTTTTTAATTTCCATTTAGTACACAAAATTAGTTTACCTTGTAAAAAAATAGCAAAAAGTAAATAACTACGATTTACAATTTGACTCTTTTAAAACTAAACTAAACTATTCATATGAAGTATTTATTATGTACAATTGCATTATTTTATGTGTAAACATCACAGCACAAGACCTCCCAAAAAAATCTAAAATTTTTGTAAGAGTATACAATAATCAAGGCGACAAAATTGCTAAAGGAAAAATTCTTGAGATTACTGAAGATGCGTTAACTTTAAAAAAATGGAGCAAATCGATTACGATTCCTTTAAAAGAAATATCGTATATAAAAACCAAAAGAACTAAAGGACACAATTTATTGATTGGGGGTGTAACAGGTGCATTAATCCCCACTATGGCTTATGCTGGAACTGATTCTGGTGGATGGGGCACAGTGGCTATCGTTTTACTTTCTCCTATTACAGGCATATTAGGTACAGGAATTGGTTACCTTACAACCGTCTTTAAGAAATCTATTCATTATTTTATTCAAGGAGATGCTCTAAAATGGCAAGGCTTTAAAGAAACTCTGTTTGCTCCAAAATAATTGTAACATCCAAAGTAAAAAACAATAATTATATCAATCAGTTTAAATTTAAACATCCTCAATTTATTTGCTATATTTTAAACTTTAGGCTTATTATAAAGATTTAAGTGATTTATATCGTTTATATTTTTAAGATATTTGTAGCTCAATTTATATAATTAAATTTTTAGGCGATGAAAATAGCTGTTGTTGGTGCCACTGGAATGGTGGGCACAGTAATGATAAAAGTATTAGAAGAGCGTAATTTACCAATTACAGAATTTATTCCTGTAGCGTCAGAAAGATCTGCTGGTAAAAAGTTATGCTATAAAGGAAAAGAATTTACGATTGTAACGTTAGCAGATGCTGTAAAGATGCAACCTGATGTGGCTTTATTTTCTGCTGGTGGAGATACTTCTTTAGAATGGGCTCCTAAATTTGCAGAAGTAGGCACTACAGTAATTGATAATTCTTCTGCTTGGAGAATGGATCCAACAAAAAAGTTGGTTGTACCAGAAATTAATGGTGATGTATTAACTGCAGATGATAAAATTATTGCCAACCCAAATTGCTCTACCATTCAGTTAGTTATGGCTTTAGCGCCTTTACACTTAAAATATAAAATGAAACGTGTGGTAATTTCTACCTATCAATCTGTTTCTGGAACGGGTGTAAAAGCTGTGCAACAATTAGATAATGAGGAAGCAGGAATTGAAGGAGAGATGGCATATCCGCATAAAATTGGAAGAAACGCATTGCCTCATTGTGATGTATTTCTAGAAAATGGATACACCAAAGAAGAAATGAAATTGGTAAAAGAACCAAAGAAAATTTTACGTGACGATTCTTTTTCTGTAACGGCTACTGCAGTTCGTATTCCTACAGCAGGCGGACATTCTGAAGCTGTAAATGTACAGTTTGAAAATGATTTTGATTTGGCAGAAGTTCGTCAATTATTAAGCGAAACTCATGGAGTAATTGTACAAGATGATTTGGCAAATAACGTATACCCAATGCCTATAAATGCACACGATAAAGATGAAGTTTTTGTTGGGCGAATTAGACGCGATGAATCTCAAGAAAATACCTTAAATTTGTGGATTGTTGCAGACAACTTACGTAAAGGTGCAGCTACAAACACAGTTCAAATTGCCGAATATTTAATCGAAAATAATTTGGTGTAAAACACATTTTTAATGGCAACATTTCATAAAGTAACCATACAAGACATTAAACAAGAAACCGCAAATGCGGTTTCTGTTGCATTTAACGTACCTGAACATTTAAAATCAGAATTTAATTTTACAGCAGGGCAATACATCACCCTAAAAAAAGAAATAAAAGGAGAGGAAGTTCGAAGAGCATATTCTATCTGTTCTACGCCAAAAAGTGGCGAAATTAGAGTAGCGATTAAAGCTGTCGAAAACGGTACATTTTCTACTTACGCAACCTCTGATTTAAAAGCGGGAGACGCTATAGAAATTACGGCTCCTGAAGGACGATTTGAATTACAACCTGAGGCAAATAAAAATTATATCGCTTTTGCGGCTGGTTCTGGAATTACGCCAATTTTATCGATGATAAAAACGGTTTTAGAGAATGAACCAACTGCGAATTTTACTTTAGTATATGGTAATAAATCTACTTTAGATACTATTTTTTATGATGAATTAAATCAACTAAAAGAAACGTATTCAAATCAATTTAAATTGCATTATATCTTTAGTAGACAAGATGTTAAAAACCAATTAAGAGGAAGAATTGACAAAAGTGTTACCAATTATTTTGTAAAAAACATGTACAAAGAAACTTCTTTTGATGCTGCTTTTTTATGTGGCCCAGAAGAAATGATTCACGAAGTTTCTAAAACATTAGAAAGCAATAACATTTTAAAAGAAAATATTCATTTTGAGTTGTTTACAGCCACCATTGATGAAGAAGCTGCAGCTACAATTAAAGAAGGTACTACAGAAATTACAGTTCTGTTAGATGATGAAGAAACAACTTTTACAATGCAACAAACAGATGATATTCTTGCTGCAAGTTTACG
>P_2C_Liq_3_UnCtyDRAFT_100375_pt1 | contig 13520 bp, 10 predicted proteins | sample Pon2CUnioCityCA_3_FD_9720 | JGI IMG/M metagenome (IMG submission 9720)
AAGATTAGATGTGCCTTCTGAGGGCTTACTTTTATTAACAACAGATGGTAAAGTATCTGAAGCAATTAGAAGTAGTAAATACGAAAAAGAATATTATGTTCAAGTAGATGGAATTATTACTGAAAACCAAATAAATCAACTTAAAAAAGGTGTAGAAATTGGTTTTAATGGAAAAAAATATCTAACAAAACCAGGCAAAGCTGCTATAATTAAAGATCCTAATTTTCCGTTAAGAAGTCGAAAAATTAGAGATGCTAGACATGGCCCAACAAGTTGGGTTTGTATTTGTATTAGAGAAGGAAAATTTAGACAAGTTAGAAAAATGACAGCTGCCGTGGGTTTTCCTACCTTACGATTAATAAGAGTTCGTATTGGAAAAATTGAATTAGGAAATTTAGAAGTTGGTGGAGTTCTAGAGGTAGATAGTTTAATGTAATAAATATTACCTTCTATATTTTTAATTCTATTTAATTTTGGAACTATGGATAATTCTAACACTACAATTTACATTGTTGCTGCCATAATTATTTTACACTTTTTGGTAGGTTTTGGATATTTAATCTACAAAATGAATAAAAAAAGTGATAAAAAATAAAAAGGTGGTTGTGATAATAAAAATAAAAAATATTTATTAATCTAATTAAAATTCTCTTTCCATTCTTATATGAGGTATTCCATCTTCTAAATACTCTTCTCCTATTTGTTTAAATTGATGAGATTCGTAAAATTTTTGTAAATATTTTTGAGCAGAAATAGTAACTTCATCAACTTTAAAATATTTTTTTATGGTATCTATAGAAACTTTCATTATTTGATGTCCATAACCAAATTTTCTTTGGTTTGCAGCAACCACTACTCTACCAATACTTGCATTTTTAAAATAATCTCCAGGTTTAAAAATACGTGTGTAAGCAATAATTTTATCATTTTTTTTACCAAAAATATGGATTGCTTTTTGGTCTTTAAAATCAACATCTTGATACACGCAGTCTTGCTCAACCACAAAAACTTCAGAACGTAATTGTAGTATTTGATACAATTCTGTTGTGGTTAATTCTAAAAAGAATTTTGTTCTAAAATTCATAACTTTAAAAATAGATTCTTATCTCTACAGTGATGAAAGAAAAAATTATCCAGCACAAGAAATTTTATTTACTCTTGTAGCATGTCTTCCACCCTCGAATTCTGTATTTAAAAAAACATCTACAAAACCAATTGCTTGTTGTAAAGACACAAAACGAGCAGGAATGGTTAAAATATTTGCATTATTATGTTGTCTTGTTAAAGCAACCAACTCTTTATTCCAACATAAAGCAGCTCTAATACCTTGGTGTTTGTTAGCAGTAATTTGTGCGCCATTTCCAGAACCACACAAAATAATACCTAATTCTGCTTTACCAGATTCTACAGCAGATGCTGTTGGATGTATTGCATCTGGATAATCCATAGAACTATTAGTATCTGTTCCAAAATTTATTACAGAATATCCTTTTTCTTCTAAATGTTTAATAATTTCGAACTTGTATTCAGTTCCTGCGTGATCGTTTCCTAAGGCAATTGTCATTATCTACTTTTTATATTTTAGCATTACAAGAAAAATAATAAAGTATCTATTTATAAATAAAAAGATTACTTCATTACATTCGTAATGACGAAGTTACATTGACAAAAATATAGAAATTTATGCTTATCAACAGTTATAAACAACGTTATTTTATAGTTTTTTAATAACTCTTTAATTTTTAAGTTTTTAACGTTTTAATAGAATGTTAAGAAGTTGTATTGAAAAACTCGTAAGTTTTTTTGGTGGGTAAAAAAATTATTACAATACAAGTAGTAAATTGATATACGCAACTTTTTTTATTGATTTTTGATAAAACTTTATCAACATAAAATTTACAATTTATTTACATAGAAAAGTAAAATAGTTATGAGTTAAAATAGGTTGATAGCTGTTTATAACTATTGTTAACAACTGTATTTTAAAGTTGATTTTTAAGGATTTAAATAGCTTATAAATTGTCAGCTATTTTTAATAACTCACGTATTAAAATAAAAGTTTAAAAATTTATAGTAACTATTCACATACTATTATAAACATCATATTTTTTTAAAAATTTTCTAAAAGAAAAATAATTATAATATAGAATGTTTATAAGTGTTTAAATTTTCTAGAAAAAGAAGATTAAAATAGAAAAGAAAGTAAAATAGTTATATACAAAGTTTTTACCTATGTTTGTATTAGTATTTCGAATCTTTAAAAAGACATCCTTCTCTATAATCGAAATATATTTCTAAATACTATTCTAATATCGTTTTATTACAATTGTATTTTAAATAAAGAATATTACTTATTTTTAGGTTTATAAAGTAGTACTTCCATAAGTAATAAAAATTCTATTTAAAAATTAACATACAATCAAAATACAAGCAAAGAATCATAACACTTAATTAATAAGATTCAACACAAATAATTGTATTTTGGGATCACTTTAAAAATACACTGTAGTATATGCCAAAAAAGAAGAAAATATATAAAAAGAAAGGTAAAATTATTAAAGATTTAACCAGAAATATCTTTAGAATTTTAAATGAAGATAGTAGTAAGTTTTATAATTACAAACAAATTGCTGGTAAATTAGGTATTTCTGATACTGATGGTAAAACTCAAATTTTAAAAAAATTAGCAGAACTAACGGCAACTAAAAAAATAAAAGAAGTAGATAGAGGTAAGTTTCAAATAAACGAAGACCGTAAATACTCTATAGGAACTTTAGATATTACATCAAATGGAAATGGATATTTTATAACAGATGATTATGAAGATGATATTTTTATACCCAATGTTAATTTAGGAAAAGGATTGCATGGAGATGTGGTTAGAGCTTATATTTATCAGCGTAAAAGAAGTAAAAAAGTAGAAGCAGACATTGTAGAAGTTTTAGAACGCGCAAAAACGGAATTTGTTGGGGTTTTACAAAAAAATAAAAATTTTGGTTTTGTAATTCCAGATAATAACAAAATGTATGCAGATATTTTTATATCGCAAAATAAAATGAATGGTGCAGAACATGGAGATAAAGTACAAGCTACCATTTCTGATTGGCCAGAAAATTCTAAAAACCCATTTGGTAAAATCACCACAGTATTAGGCAAACCAGGAGATCATAATACAGAAATGCACTCCATTTTATTAGAATACGATTTACCCTACGAGTTTCCTGTAGAAGTAGAAAAAGATGCCGAAAATTTATCTATAGAAATTACTAAAGATGAAATTAGCAAACGTAGAGATATGCGTAAAGATTTAACTTTTACCATAGATCCTAAAGATGCTAAAGATTTTGATGATGCATTGTCTTTTACTAAGTTAGAAAATGGAAATTATGAAGTTGGTATTCACATTGCAGATGTTTCTCATTATTTACAACAAGACACTATTTTAGATCACGAAGCTTATGAACGTGCAACCTCTGTATATTTAGTAGATAGAGTAGTACCTATGTTACCAGAAATGTTATCTAATGGTGTTTGTTCTTTAAGGCCTAATGAAGAAAAATTAACTTTTTCTGCAGTTTTTGAAATTAATGAAAAAGCACAAATAGTAGGTGAGTGGTTTGGTAGAACAGTAACCTATTCAGACCAGCGTTTTGCATATGAAGAAGCACAATATTTAATAGAGCAGAATCAGGAAAACAAAATCGTCACTTCGAGTGAATTTTCGAAGGATGAGAATATAAGTATCAAAAAGTCTTTTAAAAATACAATTCCTAATGATGTTTCTATAACAGGAGCTGCTTATAAAGTTTCTACAGAAATTGTAGAGGCTACTTTAAAATTAGATGAATTAGCAAAAAAATTACGTAAAAAACGTATGAAACAAGGTGCTATTTCTTTTGATAGAGTAGAAGTAAAGTTTCACTTAGATGAAGAAGCAAATCCTGTTGGAGTATTTTTTAAATCCTCTAAAGATGCTAATAAATTAATTGAAGAATTTATGTTATTAGCCAATAGAAAAGTGGCTGAATTTATAGGACAAAAACAAGGCAGACCTTCTGGTAAAACTTTTATTTATAGAGTTCATGATGAGCCAGATGTAGAAAAATTAGCTTCTTTACAGAATATTATTAGCAAATTTGGTTATAAAATTAATACAGATACAAAAGAAACCACATCAGACTCTTTAAATCAACTTTTAAGTGATGTACATGGTAAAGCAGAATCTAATATGATAGAAACTTTAACTATTAGAACCATGTCTAAAGCTGTTTATACAACCCAAAACATTGGTCATTATGGATTAGCTTTTAACTATTATAGTCATTTTACATCACCAATTAGACGTTATCCAGATGTAATGACACATAGATTATTACAGCATTATTTAGATGGTGGAAACAGCCCAAAAGCGCTTTCTTATGAAGAAAAATGTAAGCATTCTTCAAAAAGAGAGGAGTTAGCTAGTAAAGCTGAACGAGATTCTATAAAATACATGCAGGTAAAATACATGCAAGATCATAAAAATGAAATTTTTGAAGGGGTAATTACAGGTGTTACAGAATGGGGTATTTATGTTGAAATAAAACAAAATAAATGTGAAGGTATGGTTCGTATTAGAGATATAAAAAGCGATTATTATATTTTTGATGAAAAACAATATGCTATTGTAGGGCAATCTACCAAACAAATGTATCAACTAGGAGATGATTTAAGCGTTCAAGTAAAGAAAACAGATTTAGAACGCAAGCACTTAGATTTTAACTTAATTGAGGATTAATTAATATTTTAGTTATTCTTCTAACAAAAATAAAATATCATTTATATATTATGATTAATTGTTATAAAAAATATACTAGTATACGAGTTATAAAAGATAAAATATTATTAAATTAAATTACTAGAAAAACGCTAAAAATGAGATAAATTTTAACGTTATTTATGTAATAGAGAGCTAAAAAAATCGTTATAATTGGTATAATTATTAAAGTAATTATCAAATCAAATTTAAAAAAATGAAAAAACTTAATTTTATATTGCTGTTTTTTATTGGATTAACAGTTACTGCACAATCTACAGTAAATAAAAACTTAGGAGATTATAACATTCTAAAAGTTTATAATGGTATAGAAGTAGAATTGATTAAAAGTACAGATCAAAAGTTAGAAATAACTGGAGAAAAGTCTGAAATGGTTAAAATTAAAAATGTAAATAATACATTAAAATTGTCTTTACCATTTTCTTTAACTCCTGCAGACAATGCAGCAGATGGTAAAATACTGGTAAAATTATATTATAATAGAGCTATTAATATTATAGACGCAAATGAAAGTGCAACTATAACAAGTAAAGATTTTTATCAAGATAAATTAGAGGTAAATGCACAAGAAAGAGCATTTATCAACCTAACCACAAAAACTAATTATTTAATTGTTAGAGCTTCTTCTGGTGGTATTGTAAAACTTTCTGGTACTGCAAAAAATCAAGAAATAGATGTAGATTTATATGGTATTTATCATGGTTTTAATTTACAAGTTGCTGGTAATTCTACTGTAAAATCAGGAACTGGAGCAAAAGCAGAAGTAAACGCAGGCGAAACTTTAAATGCTAAAGTTAGTTTTGGTGGTACTATTTTTTATAAAGGAAACCCAGAGGTTGTAAAAGATAAAAAATTAATTGGTGGTATTATAGAAAAAAGAAATTAACAGAAGAAATACAAAAGAGTTTGTATAACAACCTTTTTTGTATCTTTGTACTATTAAATTAAAGAAGAAATGTATAGTTTATCAATAGTATCGGGTTTTATTGGCGGTCCCCAAGTAATTATTATATTAGTGGTTGTGTTATTACTTTTTGGAGGAAGAAAAATACCAGAGTTAATGAAAGGTTTAGGAAGTGGTATTAAAGAGTTTAAAAACGCTTCTAAAGATGATTCTGAAGAAAAAATTGAAGAGAAGAAATAGAATAGTTAACATATAAACGAAAAAAAAGCGCTATCAAATGACAGCGCTTTTTTTTGTAATTTTAATTTTACATTAATCTTTTTCCTTCTTTTTTGCGGTTTTCATAGCTTCTCCAATTTGGTTACTTGCTGTAAAACTTGCAACCATATCATTTAACATTTGGCTACCTGCTTGTGGCGAATTTGGCAATAAAATTAAATTACTATTAGTTTCTTGACCAATAGATTGTAAAGTATCATAATGTTGTGTTACAACAATTAATGCAGATGCTTCTTGAGAGTTAATACCAACCTTATTTAAAACTTCTACAGATTCTTCTAAACCACGTGCAATTTCTCTACGTTGGTCTGCAATACCTTGTCCTTGTAAACGCTTACTTTCTGCTTCTGCTTTAGCGCGCTCTACAATTAAAATACGTTGTGCATCACCTTCAAATTGTGCAGCTGTTTTTTCTCTATCTGCAGCGTTAATTCTATTCATTGCAGCTTTTACTTGTGCATCTGGGTCTATATCTGTTACTAAAGTTTTAATAATATCGTAACCATAATCTGTCATGTATTCTTGTAATTCTCTTTTTACAGCAATAGCAATGTCGTCTTTTTTTACAAAAACATCATCTAATTTCATCTTTGGTACTTCTGCTCTTACTACATCAAAAACAAAAGAAGTTATTTGATCATGAGGGTAATCTAATTTGTAAAAAGCATCATATACTTTGTCTTTTATCACTTTATATTGTACAGAAACTTTTAACTTTACAAAAACATCATCTAAGGTTTTAGTTTCTATAATTACGTCTAATTGTTGAATTTTTAAAGATACTTTTCCAGCAATTTTATCAACTAAAGGAATTTTTAGTTGTAAACCAGACTGTCGAATTTTATGAAACTTTCCAAAACGTTCTATAATAGCAGAACTTTGTTGTTTCACGATAAAAAAAGCTGCAAAAATAATAAGACCAGCAATTACAATATATGGTAGAAAAAGAATCATAGTTAATATTTTTTAGTTAGTAAATAGTATTGTAAAGATAAAGAATTCTTGTATTTAAACTATTTGACGCAGATTTTTTTATTTTATTACGTTTTTAAAATAAAAAACCACTCAAATTATGAGTGGTTTTGTAAAAACATATAAAAGTTTTTTTTTAAAATTGATGAAAATTGATACTATTTTCTAACCTTTTAATGGTTTCTTCTTTACCAATCATAGCTATAATATCAAATAGGTGAGGACCTGCTAACTTACCAACCAAAGAAAGTCGTAAAGGTTGCATTACCTTACCAAAACCAATTTCTTTATTGGTAATCCAAGTTTTAATATGTGTTTCTGTATTTTCTGATGAAAAATCTTCAATACTTTCTATCACATTAATTAATTCTGTCATTAACGAGCCAGTTTCTGGCTTCCAATTTTTTTTAGAAGCTTTTGCATCAAATTCTGTTGGCGATGTAAAAAAGAAAGCTGATAAACCCCAAAAATCATCTATAAAAACAGCTCTTTCTTTTATTAATGAAATTACCTTTTCTACGTAATATTTTTCCGTTTTAATTTCTTTTTCCTCTAAAATTGGTAAGTATAAATTAGTTAAAGCTGTATTTGATTTTAGTTGCATGTATTGTTGCTGAAACCATTTCGTTTTATCTGGATTAAATTTAGCTCCAGATTTACTAACACGTTTTAAATCAAACTCTTGTATTAATTTTTCTAAAGAAAAAAGTTCTTGCTCTGTACCAGGATTCCACCCTAAAAAAGCTAACATATTTATAAATGCATCTGCAAAATAACCATCTTCTTTATAACCTCTAGAGACATCTCCTGTTTTTTCATTTCTATACTCTAAAGGAAACACTGGAAACCCTAATTTATCTCCATCTCTTTTACTTAATTTACCTTTACCAACTGGCTTTAAAATTAAGGGTAAATGTGCAAATTTAGGAGCTTTCCAATTAAAAGCTCTGTATAATAAAACGTGTAAAGGCATTGATGGTAACCATTCTTCACCACGAATTACATGAGAAATTTCCATTAAATGATCGTCGACAATATTTGCTAAATGATATGTTGGCATGCCATCACTTTTACATAAAATTTTGTCATCTAACGTGTTGGTATCTATGCTAATTTTACCTCTAATTTCATCTTCCATTTGTAAAATTTCGTCTTGTGGTGTTTTAAAACGAATTACAAATTTTTCACCAGCATTAATTTTTTGCTGCACTTCAACTTCAGACAACACCAACGAATTTATCAAACGGCCTTTTGCACGATTGTGCCAATTGTACATAAAGGTTTTACCTTCACTTTCGTGTTGTTTTCTATGTGCATCTAATTGCTCTGAAGTATCAAAAGCATAATATGCCCAACCTGTATTTATTAAAATATCTACATATTTTTTATAAATTTCTTTACGTTCAGATTGTCTATAAGGCCCAAATTTATCATCTTTTTTTGGTCCTTCATCAAAAGGAATGTTACACCATTGTAAAGCGTCAATTATATATTGTTCTGCGTTAGCTACATAACGTGTTTGGTCTGTATCTTCTATTCTTAACACAAAAGTACCTTGGTGTTTTTTAGCGAATAAATAATTATATAAAGCGGTTCTTACACCACCAATATGCAAGGGTCCTGTTGGACTTGGCGCAAAACGAACACGAACATTTGATTCCATTTTTTGTTTTTTAAAGATTGCTTTTAACGGGTGCAAAGATAGTTTTTAATAAAAAAACGTACCACGAATTCACGAATTAAAAAAAAACAAAAAATATTGATTATGAATAAAAAACATATATTTTAAAACGTATTAAAAATACCAAAACTAAATGCAGCTTTTTTAGGCACATTGTTTCCAAAAAAAGCACTACCAAAACCAGCTGTTATACCAATATCGTAAAACTGTAAAATTCCTTTTAAACCGTAAGCACCATATTCTTGATTATTTATGTATAAACCTGTTAATAAGTTATTTGAAGGTAAATTAACATTACCATCTTCAAAAGATTTTACAACGTCTATATAACCAATTAACCAAATATTTTTTGATACTTTACCACCAAATTCGCCACCAATTTTAAAATTATTACTATAATTATTGGTTTTAATATCAAAACCAATTTGAGATTGAAAAAACGTTTTTCCAAAACTTTTACCTGCTAAAAGTTGAGGTGTAAATGTAAATGCATCATAACCTGTTCTAATTCCTGTGTTTTCGTCATAAGAACCCGTATTTATTTCAGAAATTAATTGGGCTGCTAACACCCAACCTTTGTTATACAGTTGATGTTTGATTCCTAAAGAAACGTTTCCAAATGAAGACTTTTCATTAGAAGATTCCGGACAAGGAGCTACCAAACAAGGGTTAACTATTTCGTTATTATCTATCGATTTAAAAGGGATATTAAAAACCAATGAGGTTTTGTTTGTAAAACCATATTCACCATAAATTTGATAAGTTTGATCTGTAATTGAGCCAGAAATAGTATAATCTGGGTCTCCAAAAAGCTCGCTATAATCTGAGATTGTTGTGTAAGATAAGTTGATAAACAAATCTCCTTTGTCTTTTGTCCAAGGGTTTTGTGCAACTATTAATATTGTAAAGAATAAAAATAGAATTGTAGTTAGTTTTTTCATAAAATTGTTTTTACTTTAGTTTAGTAGCCAATATCTACAATTGCTTACAAAGTCTTTTAACAAATTATTTGTTGGTTTTCCTATCAAAAATACTATTTTTATTAGTTGATTATGAATGGATTTGAAAAAATAGAAAAAAAACTACATCAGTTTACTAGAAAATACTACCTAAACGAACTAATTAAAGGAACAATCTTGTTTCTTTCCTTAGGCTTTTTATACTTATTTTTTACCCTTTTTTTAGAGTATTTTTTGTGGTTAAAACCCACAGCAAGAACCTTACTTTTTTGGATTTTTATTGTAGTTGAAGTTTTTCTACTAATTCGTTTTATAGCCATTCCAATTTTTAAGTTGATTGGTTTTAGAAAAGGGATTTCATTAGAGCAATCGTCTAAAATTATTGGAGCTCATTTTCCAAAAGTAGAAGACAAGTTGTTAAATGTTTTACAACTTAAAGAATACACCAATCAATCTGATCTGTTATTGGCAAGTATCAATCAAAAATCAGAAGAATTACAACCGATTCCGTTTGTAAAAGCTATTGATTTTACCCAAAATAAAAAGTATTTAAAGTATGCAATTGTTCCTATTTTAATATGGTTAATTACTTTATTTACAGGTAATAACGCTATTTTTAAAGATAGTTTAAAACGCGTTGTAAACCATAGAACCACATACACACCACCAGCGCCATTTTATTTTAATCTAAACAATCAAAATTTACAAGTTATACAAGGCAAACCCATTACAGTTTCACTAGAGACGGTTGGTTCTGTATTGCCTTCAGAGGCTAAAATTATTTATAATAATCAGCAATATTATTTGCAAAATAATGGAAATGGTTCTTTTTCTTACATGTTTTCTGATGTTCAAAAACCACTTACCTTTTTTGTAGAAGCTAACGGATTGCAGTCTCAAGAATATCAAATTAATGTCATTAACACACCAACTATAAATAATATTTCTTTGCAATTAAAATATCCATATTATGTGGGTAAAAAGAATGAAACTATTCAGAACTCTGGTAATTTAATAGTACCTGAAGGCACAAAAATATCTTGGTTGGTAGCAACCCAACAAACAGATGAAGTTGTTTTTATAAATGAAAAGCAAAGAGAAGCATTTAAAAAGACAGATGACAACAATTTTAAATTTACAAAAAGCGTTAGAAAAGCGTTAGATTATCAAATAGCATCTTCAAATAAAAATTTAAAAGATTACGAGAATTTACAATTTTCTGTAAATGTAATAAAAGATGAAGCCCCAGAAATAGCTGTACAATCTAATATAGATAGTATTTCTAGAGGTATTGCCCAGTTTGCTGGTCAAATTTCTGATGATTATGGTTTAAAAAAATTACAATTGGTTTATTATGATATGGATTCCCCAAATCAATTAAACACTTATATTTTACCAATATCTAGAGCTAATGTGCAAACTTTTTTCTATCAATTTCCTGAAGGATTAAATTTGATAAAAGGCACCAACTATGAAATGTATTTTGAGGTTTTTGATAATGATGCTGTAAACGGAAATAAAAAAGCAAAAAGTAAACTTTTTAATTTCCGACAAAAAACAGCAAACGAAATAGAGGAGGAGTTGCTACACGAACAAAGAAACACAATTAATAGTCTAGAAAATTCAATTCAAAAACAACAAAAACAAAGAGAAGAATTAGATAAAATTCAACAAGATTTTCAGAACAAGAAAAAAATAAATTGGAATGATAAAAAGAAGGTTGAGAATTTTATAAAACGTCAAGAAAATTATAAAAAAATGATGCAGCGTCAAACCGATCAGTTGCAACAAAATTTAGACGAAAAGAAAGAAGAAAATAAAAACCTACAAGAAAAGAAAGAAGAATTAAATAAACGTATTGAAGAATTAAAAAAGCACGATAGACAAGAAAAGTTGTTGGAAGAAATTGCAAAAATGGCAGAAAAACTAAATAAAGAAGATTTAGTAAAAAAAGTCAAAGAATTAGCACAACAAAACAAACAACAACAGCGTAGTTTAGAACGAATGTTAGAATTAACAAAACGTTTTTATGTAGAGCAAAAAACAATGCAAATAGCCAACAAACTAGAAGAATTGGCAAAAAAGCAAGAAGAACTTGCAAAAAAAGAAGATACAACTGTTAAAGAGCAACAAGACATTCATAAAAAGTTTAATGATCTAAAAAAGGAACTCGAAGAATTGGCTAAAGACAACGAAAAGTTAAAAGAGCCAATGGAATTACCAGATGTAGATAATGAGAAAGACGCTATTGATGAGGAACTAAAAAAATCAGAAGAAAATCTACAAAAACATGATAAAAATTCTGCAAAAAAGAATCAGAAAAAAAGTGCTCAAAAAATGAAAGAAATGAGTGCTAAAATGCAAAAAGCGATGCAAGCCATGGAAGGTGAATCTATGGAAGAAAACATTGATGATTTACGAAAAATACTAGAAAATTTAATCACGTTTTCTTTTAAACAAGAAAACTTGATGAACAAGTTTAGCGATATTTCTACCACACATCCAGATTTTGGTAAAGACCTAAAAAAACAAAATGATATTAGAACTTATTTTGAACATATAGACGATAGCTTGTATGTACTTTCCATGCGTTTGCCAAAAATTTCTGCTAAAATTCAAGACGATTTATCTACCACACATTACAATTTAGAAAAATCTCTAGAAAACTTTTCTGAAAACAGATTTAATAATGGTCTTTCTAACCAACGTTATGTAATGACAGCCACTAATAATTTGGCTGATTACTTAAGTAATATTTTAAATAGCATGAAAAATTCTATGTCTATGAAAATGGGTAAAGAAAAAAAATTAGGAGAGTTTAGTTTGCCAGATATTATTAAAAAGCAGCAAGATTTAACTGAGAAAATGAAAGATGGGAAAAAGAAAGGCGACAAAAGTGGAAAAAAGCCTGGAGAAAAACCGGGTAAGAAACCAGGACAAGGTAAAGATGGTAAAATACCCGGTGAAGATGGCAAACCAGGAGAAGATGGTAAAACTGGAAATTCTGGTAAAGGAGATAAGTCAAGTAAAAACGGAAAAGGAAAAGGAGAAGGGAAAGGTGAAGAAGTTAAAAACGGTAATGGAGAAAATGATGATTTAGATGGTGAAATTTATGAAATTTACAAACAACAAACTTTATTAAGGCAACAATTACAAGAGGCCATAAAAGAAGCTGAACAAAGAAATCCAAATGGAAATGGAGCTGCAAAAAGAGCTTTAAAAACCATGGAACAATTAGAGAATGAAATTTTAGAAAAAGGCTTTAATGCTACAACCATTCAAAAAATGCAAAATTTAAATTATCAACTTCTAAAATTAGACAAAGCATCTCTAGAGCAAGGTAAAGACAACAAAAGAAAATCTACAGCAAATTTGAAAGAGCGTCAAAGATATAAAGTAAAGGCACTTGAATTTAAAAAGCAGTTTTACAATCAAATAGAAATATTAAACAGACAATCCTTACCTTTGCAACAAAATTATAAAATAAAGGTTCGAATGTATTTTTCTGAACCAGAAAAAAAAGAATGATCACGTTTAATTACGAAACCAATTTTATTTTAGAGGATGAAGTATCTGTACAAAAGTGGATTCATCAAATTATATCAAATCACAATTGTGAGTTAGGCGAGGTAAATTATATTTTTTGTGATGATGATTATTTACACAAACTAAATATAGAATTTTTAAATCATGATACGTTAACAGACATTATTAGTTTTGATAACTCTTTTGGGAAATTAATCAATGGTGATATTTATATTTCTATTGATAGAGTTGCAGATAATGCAACCGATTTTAAGGTTTCTTTTAACGAAGAATTACGTAGAGTAATGATACATGGTGTCTTACATTACATAGGTTTTAAAGATAAGTTAGAAACAGAGCAATTAGAAATGACGAAACAAGAAA
>P_2C_Liq_3_UnCtyDRAFT_100377_pt1 | contig 13460 bp, 4 predicted proteins | sample Pon2CUnioCityCA_3_FD_9720 | JGI IMG/M metagenome (IMG submission 9720)
TGAATGCCGAGGGTGCAGCTTATGTACTCCACACTGAAGGCAAGCGTCTACCGGATTTTATCAAATCCGCCAATCCTGAAACTGAATCTTTAGAAGCGCTTCGTGCCGCTAAGATTAAAGACGTCGATGCTTGGAGTACCTTATACATCACTGGAGGACGACAAGACAAGATTTCAAAAGGCGATATTGCTGGAATGTTCTTTAAAACTGGAGGACTAACGAAGGACGAATTGGGAATCATTGAACTCCAACAGAATTGTGCCTTTGTCGCTGTAAAACGCACCATCGCCCATCGAGTGATGGAACGCACAAATAACCAACGATTGAAAAAGAAGAAGGTCAGGGTGACGTTGGTGCGTTAAGATTTCTATTTTGTTAATTCGGGTATAACCGTGCGCTTAAGGTAAGTTTTAGAAAAACCACTACGCTCAACAAGAAGTTCGATAGACGCGTTTGTCTTTAAAAGGTCTTTTACAATTCTTATTCGTTCATTTTTTATTTTTGTTCCCGGTGAGACTGGCGCACAAATCTCGTAAAGTGCATTTTGTGAAAGATTAAAATGACTTCTTAGGCCTTCCTGGTTCTTTTTTTATTTTGACTAAAGTGTTGCGAGACTCTTTTCATATACTTTTAAAGTCTCCATTAAAAAATACTAACTTTAGTCCAACTTACGCTGACGACTTACATGGTGGGGCATACAGATTCACGCGGTACAAACGCATACAATGAAGTATTGAGTAGACAACGTGTTGAGGAAGTCGCCGCCTATTTGGAAAGTAAGCATTCTTCATTGAAAGTCCTCAAAACCCTAGATTCAAGAGGCGAGTTCGAGCTTAGCAATGATTGTGGAGATGGCATGGAGTGTGACCCATATGCACACTTTTTAAATCGTCGCGTAGAGATTTGGTTTTACTGAAAGTAAAGACTCAACCTTAATTCTTTGGTCAGAACTTCGAAATCATAATCACTGTCTTGTAAAAGGGAGCGAATTTTATGTCTTTGGTTGTTAACATATTGATGGGATACATCTATGAGCGTTGCGATTTCCTTCGATCTAAATCCTAAAACCATCAGTTTGAGTACTTGCAGCTCTTTTGAGGATAGAATATTTTCTAAAGGAAAGAACTTCTCTGAATGTAGGTCTTCACAGAATCTGTTAATTTTGAATCTCGTGATACCGTCTTGATGTGTTCGAATAATATTAAAATCTTTTAATAAATCCTTATTCAATTCAGAATTATCTAAGTCTTGTATTAGTTTTTTTAGTGCTTCTAGCTTTTCAAGACTTTCGCGTGAAATACTTATGATTCTAGAACGAGTTTCGTTGATATCTCTTTCTATTTTAATCTGTGCAAGTTCTAATTCTTGGTTCTTCTTTAGCACCTCATTCATTGATCTAGATGCATGAACTTTTTGGCGGAAATAGAAGGTTGTTACTAATAATATGATTACCAAAATGATTAATATGCTGATTATCAATATATTTTTAGTTTTGGCTTTGGAATTCTCAAGATCCGATTTGTAAGACCTTATTAATGCCTTCAACTCGCTTAAATCGGAATCGGTTTCTTGTGACAAGACTAATTTATTTAGTTCAATGAAGTCGAATTGTCTTGCGGAGTCTAGTTCATTGAAAATAGCAAGTTTGTATATATTTTTTTCTTCGCCAGATTTACGTTTCAAGCTATCTAGAACTTCATATGTAAAGGCCTCCGTTTTAATGATGTTTGATTTTAAAAGTGCATCAATGGCATTATCAAAATAAACATGCGAGGGCATGTTCAATAGTTCAAATGCCATACTATCACATAATAACCCTTCTCTTATGAATACTCGGTACAATTCGTCCGGAACATCACTTAATTTCGTGAATATGTTACTGATTACTTCAACTAAGGAGTCACGTCTATCTGGATAGTATTGATCAAAGAAGTAATATGCGTTATTATAGTAAACGCCGTTGGTAGAATTAGGGCTATTTGAATGAATGGTATTGATTTGACTTTGCGATAACTCCTTATCGCCTAAGGCATTCGAAATAGCGAGAATGTTTGCTTCAAGCATTTCATTAAACCAATATGTATATTCTTTGGCTAATAGAAAATTAGTTAATCCGCTATCTAGGTTATTATTTATATAATGCAGTGTACCTATATTATTATACGTACTGGCTGCATAGAACGTATCTTGAAGTGTTAAGAATTGAGGAATTATCTTTTTAAATAGGCGTAGCGCTTTATCTTTTTCTCCAAAAAAGAAATGAGAATTAGCTAAGAAATACACTTTATAAGGATTCGAATCGTTATCGCTATCAATACGATTAGGTTCTTTTCCTTTTAATACCGCAACACGAAACTCTTGGGCTTCTATTGTGAGTAGCATTCGAGGGTTAAATGAGGCTAGGTTTAGTTGAGATTTGAATTGAACAAAGTCCAAATCGTTTATTACTATTTGATTCAGTGCTTTTTCTAGAGAAAGAGCTTTCTTAAACGATCCACTTGTAGCATTAACCTCGTTTGCAAGACTATCTACCGTTTGATTGATGTGTTGACTAAAAGCGTTCGTTCCGATCAATATATGGATGAGGAAAATCAGTTGTCTCATTTGAGATGGGTAATGGTTTGTTAGGCTAATGTACGATAATATTTCATAACATTTAGATCTGAATTTCAGTCCAAAAAATGAATATAAAACACATTAAATCAGGTAATTGCCATTTATCAGTTGAAGTTATTTTGGCTGAATTTTGAAAGTGATTAAAATCAGCTAATAAAGAGAAACAGTTATTGAATAGTATCGGAATCACCTTCTTTCCACCTTTCTAAAATGGAAGTGCAGGCGCTACATTTGTATTGCTTTACTAATTAATTTATGACAGAGTGTGGAGTTCACATTTCGGTCTATTCGAACACGATGATGAAAAAATTACGCTTATTACTGATTGCATTAACATTAATGCTTACTCAGCAATTGAATGCGCACGGCGTTCTAGTAGGATACCAACTCGGTTCATTCCCCGGCGGTAACAATGTGCGTGTATGGATTGAGCACTGGCATGGCGCCGCAACGAATGTATCTGGCTTCCCATTACAATGGAGGATAAATACATCCTCGGGAGTAGGGACAACTCAAACTACTTATGCAACGGGATATGTCAATGGACAGAATATGACGACGTTGCAAGGGAATCAAGGATCCGTTAATTGGTTGCCGGGTGCTTGTACAGATGCAAATACCTATGGCAACTGGGTGTATTGGGATTTTAGTATTTCAGTTTGTTCGACCAACCCCACGCAGCTCGAAATTATCGCAGGAACTGCTGCTACAACTGCAGAAGGGTGTTCTTCTCTATACCCCCAAACTATTGGCGGGGTGAATGCACCTTTGATTAATATTGCTAATGACATCACATACACTAGTTGCCCTCCAGCAACTGTTGATCCCAGCACTTTAACGAACTATTCTGTATCAAGTCTATGTGATGCTAATCCAACAACGACTTTAACATACGGATCGAGTTCTTGGCAAGTAGGAACAACTCCCGTTCCAACATGGACGGTAAATGGAAACAGTACTGTAACGATTTCAGCGACAGATAACAACACCTTACAAACTTCTACGAATACATTCGATTTTGTTTTTGTTGATAACACGCCCCCAACCGTGTTGACCAAAGATGTTTATGTTACTTTAGACGCTCAAGGTCAAGCGACAATTACACCGGCGGATGTAGACAATGGCTCCAGCGATAATTGTTCTAATAATTTATCATTTTCACTTAGCCAGTCCACATTTACCTGTGCTGACGGTGCCTCAAAGCAGGTGACTTTAACTGTCGATGATAACAATGGAAACACCGCGACCGGTACAGCAACTGTTCACATTTCGAATAGCGCAACCCCTACAATCGATATTGCGAATTCACTTTGTGGATCGCAAGGACTTTATTGGGCTACTTGGAATTCTGTAAATTCCACATCTGGTTCTGGTACATTTGGAAATCTCGGTGTAACCGTATCTGTGACACATTCAGCGGGCGGACTATCAACGACATCTACGATGTATAATCACAGTTCGTTCCCAAGTCAATATAGTGTGCCAAATACAACAACTCTAAGAAATGATTTGGCTGGAACATTTACTTTCTGTTTTAGTCAGCCTGTAACTAATCCGCAAATTGCGTTTTCAAGTATTGGCAATCCATCTACTCCTGTAGGCATCTCAAGTTCGGTGCCGTATCAAGTAATTTGGAGTGGTACAGGGGTTGCATACAATTCTACGACTTCATTCACGGGAACGGAAGGATTCAATATAGTTAGCTTCCCAGGAACGCATCAGTGCATTACATTAACTTATGCGGCTGACGAGACTTATGCAAACTTGGCTTTTGGATTTGAAAACTTCAACTGTACTGAGCCAACCATTTGTGCTGGCGATCAAGTTACACTAACCGCAAGTGGTGGGAATTCATACAGTTGGACACCTTCTACTGGGCTAAGTTCAACAAGCGGAGCATCTGTCGTGGCGTCACCATCGGTTACAACCACATATATAGTGAGTGATCCTTCACTCCCATGTTCAACCCCACAAGTAACGGTAAAAGTTCCTAACCCTACAGCTCCTGTAGCTTCAACGCCACAAACGAATTGTTATGGTGCTACTCTAGCGGATCTTGTTGCGACTGTGCCAACTGGCATGTCATTAGATTGGTATGCGGCTTCAAGTGGAGGTACAGTTTTGCCGTTAACGACTCAATTGGTAGATGGTACCACTTACTATGCAGAAACAAATGATATTACTTGTGGGTCAAGTACAACGCGTACTCCAGTTGTAGCAACTGTAATACCACAATTTTCTGCTCCCGCTGATGTGACTGTGAATACAGATGCGTCAAGCTGTGTTGCTTCAAACGTTTCATTAGGTGGGCCCACACAATCAGGCCAGTGTTATACGTTGACAAATAACGCTCCTACTGTCTACCCAATTGGGTCGACAACTGTTACTTGGACCGCAACCTATACTGACGGAAGTACCACGACATCTACCCAAATTGTAACGGTAAATGACGCGAACTTGCCATGGGTAAATATTCAAAGTAATACTACAGTGAGTAGTAATTCAGCTGCAGTAGTACTGGATCCAAATGCGACATCGGGTGCGACTCAAAACATCAACGGTGCTAACATAGTTATTTCGGATAATTTCCAAAATGGTGATGTTATCTCTTTCGCTAGTGCATTGCCCTCAGGTGTAACGAGTAGTTACAATTCAGTTTCTGGTGTAATGACCATTACAGGAACTATGACTCCTGCCCAGTTCCAGTCGGTTCTGCAGAGTATTCTGTTCAATACGACTTCTAATGTGAATAATGCGAATCGTACAATATCTGTAACTGCAGGTTCTGCCATTGCAAATTCAAACGGACATTACTATGAATATGTACCTAGCTCATTATCGTGGACCGCGGCTAAAGCTGCAGCCTCTCAACGAACATTGAATGGTTTACAAGGTTATTTAGCTACGGTGACATCGGCATCAGAAAATGATTTTATCGAATCAAAAGTTGCGGCAAATGCATGGATGGGTGGATCGGATGATTACGCTCAGATTAATGCAGCCAAAGGTTTTACGGCTTACGCTAATCAAACTTCTGCAGAAGGAAATTGGCACTGGGTTACAGGTCCTGAAGCGGGACAGGTAATTTCGACAGGAAACTCTCCAGGTGTTACTGTTCCAACAGGTTCATATGCCAAATGGCAATCCGGAGAGCCAAATGATTATCCTAATGCTTCAATAGTAGGTGAAGAAAATTATTTGCATATCTATTCTTCTAGTCAAGGACAATGGAATGATTTTCCGAATACCGTAGGTAGTGGACTAGGTTATGTTGTAGAATATGGTGGTTTAGCTTCGGATTTGACTTGTCTTGTATTTAGCGATGAAATTATTGTAGAAGTACAGACTATCCCAATTGTAACTACAAATACTAGTGCAACCACTGTTGCAAGTACAAGTGCTACTATTGGCGGTGCCGTTGTAAATCAAGGAGGTTCATCTGTGATTGATCGCGGTATTGTTTACAGTACTAGTCCGAACCCAACTATTGCCAATGGTAAAGCTTCCGCTGGTACGGGTACAGGTTCATTCGTTGCGAACTTGAGCGGTTTACAAGCGAATACGTTGTACTATGCAAAGGCGTTCGCGACTAACGGTCAAGGCACGGCTTATGGAGCTCAGATTACCTTTACAACGACTCCAAACATTCCTAACTCAATATCTACAACAGCGGATGTTCCATCATTGGGCGGAGCTTTCTTGTGTCCTGGATACTCGGTAACACTTTCTTCGTCAGTCGATGTAGGTACCATTGAATGGTTTGCATCAGCATGTGGAAGCACGGTACTAGGAACTGGAAACACATTCACTGTAACTCCATCAGGAACGACAACCTACTATGCACGTGCGTCAAACAGCACAACTGGTTTGGTTAGTGAGTGTACTTCAGTATTGGTAACTGTTCAGGATACCTTCAACCCAGTTTTGGTTCTTAATACTGGTGTAGTGGTTAACCTTGATGCTTCGGGTGCTACAACGCTTTCTATCAGCGATGTGGATAATGGTTCTTATGACGATTGTGGTCTAACTCATGTTAGCTTCGTAAGCGGCTCATTGACCTCTTCGCTATCATATAGCTGTTCGGATGTAGGTTCTCAGACAGTTAATGTATATGCACTAGACGATAACGGAAATGAATCCGTAACTTCATTCAACTTTACGGTTGCAGATATCATAGCTCCTACTTTCACTACTACATCACCAACATTATATTTGGATGTAAGCGGTAATGCAACTTTAACGACTTCAGATATTATGACTTCGGTAGTAGAAAACTGTAGTGTTGCATCTACTGTGTTGTCTAAAACAAGTTTTGACTGTGGCGATGTTGGTTCGAACACTGTGACAATTACTATTACAGATGTAAATGGTAATTCTACTACTGCGACAGAGATAGTCACAATTGTAGATACTATTGCTCCAGATATACATGTAACCGATGTACAGGTATCGTTAGGTTCTGATGGTACAGTTGAAGTTACTCCGTCTTTAGCTGATGACGGAACAACTGATGCTTGTGGAAGCTTAGTTTGGACATTGAGTGACAGTACTTTCGATTGTTCTGATATTGGTGCTCATTTAGAAATAGCTACTGTTACTGATGTGAATGGTAACAGCTCTTCGGCATCGATCATCATTACAGTAGCTGATAATTCTGCTCCAATGGTTGTTACTAAATCGGCTACGATTTACTTAGATCTCAATGGTCAAGCTACTTTGGATTCGACAGACGTTATTGATTATATCCAAGAGAATTGTTCCCTGGGTTCTATTACTTTGTCACAAGTTTCTTTTAATGCCTCTACACTTGGTTCAAATACCGTAACGGTTACCGTAACGGATGCATCTGGTAATGTAAGCAGTGGCCTGGCAATTGTAACTGTAGTCGATAACATCGCCCCAACTGCAGTAACGAAAGACATAATTTTGCCTTTGGATGCTCAGGGTCAAGGATCTATTTCTACGTCTGATATTAACAATGGTAGTAGCGATAACGTAAGTATTAGCACTTATGCTGCGGATGTTACGCTGTTTGATTGTAATGATTTAGGAGATAATTGGGTAGTCCTAACTGTTACTGATGCAAGTGGTTCTTCCGATACCGCTTGGTCAAAGGTGACAGTAGTGGATAATGCAGCACCTTCCGTAGTCGCTCAGAATTACTCTGTAGCTCTGGATGCTTCGGGTACTGCAACAGTATTAGCGAGCCAAGTTGATGCAGGAACAAGCGATAATTGTGGAGTTGCATCATTGACATTGAGTCAAACGTCATTCTCATGTTCTGACTTGGGACAGAATACATTGACGTTTACTGCAATGGACGGTTCTGGTAATTCTTCAACGGCATCTGTAGTAGTTACCGTTACCGATGACCTCGCTCCAACGGTAGTGACACAATCTGCAACCTTATACCTAAACGCTATGGGTATGGTGACGTTGGATACTGCTGATGTCATTAGTTCTGCTATAGATAACTGTGGTATTTCAGTAATGTCACTCAGCAATACTTCCTTTGGTTGTACAGATGTTGGAACGAACCAAGTCACGCTGAATGTAACAGACGGATCTAATAATACGGCCGCAAGTGTAGTTTCTGTGACAGTATTGGATACTATTACTCCGACCATTACTATGGCAGACACAGTAACTGTCTATGCTAACGCAACTTGTGGTGCATCGGCTACTTGGGCGGTATTGGCTGATGATAACTGTTCATACACGCTAAGCTCTAATTATGCTTCAGGTAGCACGTTTAATATTGGATACCATAACGTAATTACTACGGTGACGGATCCTTCAGGTAATGCCGTAAGTGCGACCACCGTAATCGAGGTACTTGATACTTTAGCTCCGGTATGGACATCATCTTCGTTTGTAAATAGCATTGTTCCAAACACCGCTTCTTGTGGTTCGTTTGTAACTTGGATTGCTCCAGTGGCTTTTGATTTATGTTCGAATGTTTCTGTAACCGCAAGTGCTACAAACGGGTCTTCATTTGGTTTAGGTACGCACACCGTAACCTTCACCGCGACTGATGCAGCGGGTAACAGTAATACTCAGAGTATCACGTTCACAGTAGTAGATGATATAGCTCCAGAGGTAATCGTTCCTTCAGATATTGTTGTAAATAATGATGCAGGACAATGTGGTGCCTCAGTAACTTATGCTGCAGCATTTGCTCTTGATAACTGTAATCTCGATACTGTATACTATAGCCATGCCCCGGGTACATACTTCCCGGTAGGTCAAAATCAAGTTACGGTTACCGCTCTGGATGCTGCAGGCAACACTAGTTCAGGCATGTTTACGATTACTGTCGTGGATAATGAAGCACCTACACTATTATCTGTACCTAATGATACTGTTCTTGGGTATTGTAATGCTTCTTTTGTTTATCCTACACCGTCTTTTGATGATAATTGTGGTGTGTTCTCTGTGACATTAATAAGTGGTATTGCCAGCGGTAATGTTTTCCCAGTAGGAACTACCGAAAATATTTATGTGGCCACGGATGTTCATGGTAACACTGATACTGTTGCATTCAATGTTACGGTGATCAATCAATACCCAGCAACGATACCATTCTATGGACTTGTTTGTTCTAATAGTCCAAACTTTGATTTAACTATGGGAGATTCAAGTTTGGTATTCACTGGTAATTATGTGACTAATAACTCGTTTAGTCCTTCGACATCAGGTCCTGGAGAACATAATTTGGTATATGCGTTTACGGATTCATTGGGTTGTGTGTCATACGGAACATTAACATTGACCGTTGAGGAAGCGCCAACAATGCCGGTAGTACAACGCCTAGGTGCGAATTATTTAACGACTCAACACTATGACCAATACCAGTGGTACCTCAATGGCAACCCCATTCCAGGTGCGACTAGTCAAAATCTGGTGGCTAGCGTAGCTGGTAATTACAAGGTCAAAGTTTGGAATACGGCGGGCTGTTCAAGAATCAGTTCAATAATGGCTGTTGGAACAATCGGATTAGACGAGGCTTCTGTTGATGATTTGAAAGTTTATCCTAATCCTTCTCAGGGTCAATTTAATATTGATATGGTGGGTGTCAGTGGAACTATCACATTGAAAATCTATGATTCTATGGGTCGCTTTATTTCAGAACAAGCATTAGAATCTGGATATGTTCAAATGATTGATATAAGCAATGCGTCGTCAGGTATGTATCAGTTGGTACTGATGGATTCAGATGGTCATGTTGTAGTTCGTCGAGTAACGATTCAGAAATAATAAAACATTAAACTAGAAGAAATGAAAAAGCTAATCATACTTTCTTTAATGATTGTTTCGAGTGCTGTAAGTGCTCAATTCTTGGATCGTGTAAGTTTCAACCTTCAAGGAGGCAATAACTACGATCTGTATACGCCAAGTCGTGATAAGAACATACTAGACATACCTATTCGCGATATGGAGAGCTTCCAAAGTGACATGGATGTGTTTGCTTGGAATGCAGGCCTTGGAGTAACAGTTGCTACTTCTCCGCTTTGGGGATTCAGTTTCGATTATTCGATTGGTACTTTGAGTGGATCAAATACCTCAGAGTACTACCGTGGAGCTATTCAGTCTATGGATTTCGGTTTAAAATTCTTTGCAAGCAATCTTAATAGAAACTCAAAAGAAACTAAATGGCGCGTTATACCATCGGTTTCTGCGTCTCGAAATACTTTTGAAAGCAATCTTTACTTCCTTGCTGACAACTCACTTCAAAATGTGGTGAATGGAGATGTTTGGGGTCTTAACTATGGTGGTGATCTACAGTATAATTTGGATAATAATTGGTCGCTATTTACCAAAGTTCAGATGCGCGTCGTAAATCAAGATGGTTTGGACGGTTGGGATTATGGGGCCGGTACAGATTCGTATTTTGCATCTTCTTTAGGAGTTCGTTACAAGATTGTGACGAAGAAGAACATGGATGATATCAACCTATCTGAAATGAATATCTGGGGTGAAGAGTTCATTTCAAAAGTTCCCGGGCTAACAAATACTATGCAGAAGACCACAGTAGAGTTGACAAACGTAGTAAATGAATTAAAGAAGGAAGTGGAAAGCCAAGTTGCGGAAAGCTCAAAGCAATCTGAGGCTATGGAGACATTGCGCAGTGAGGCTATTGCCGCTTTAGAGAAAGCCGATGCTGATTTGTTCGAAGCTTCACACTATGGTGCTATTTTCTTTGCGATAGAATCACACAAATTGACTGATGATTCTAAAATGGAATTGTACCGATTTGCAAAATCTTTGAATCATGCTTCTTGGGAGGGACGTTACCGGATAGTTGTAACAGGTTACGCTGACAAGACAGGTAATGAAGAGTTTAATTACACTCTTCGTAAGCGTCGTGCAGCTAACGTAACGGAATACTTGCGCTCGTTGGGTGTAGATGTTCAGATTATAGATGAAACATCTGAACATAACCACTTAAATGATAATTTGCTTGATCGTCGCGTAGAGCTTTCAGTTCGCGTTCTGTAAAAACGTATTTCTCTTGATCTAAGCCCGTTCTGCGGGCTAGTATTTCCCTCTTGGGATTTGCTTTAGATTAAATTGGTTTGGTTGAAAACTCGGGTGTACCTCCCGAGTTTTCTTTTTTACAGATATTTTAATTGGATATTAGTTCACCTTCATCACTTTCTCGGAATAGCTGATCGTAGGTGTGGAGGCTCTTAAGAAATAGGTACCCTTGGCCAGGGAACTTAAGTCGATGGTGGTGTTGAATTGGCCCAGGAATTGGGAATAGGTAGTTTCCCAAACCAATTGGCCAGCCGTGTTGTAAATTCCTAGAGTCATGTTTTCTTGTTGACCCATTAAGAATTGGACCGTAAGGGCATCGACCGCCGGATTAGGGAACAGATGAATGCCGTAGTCGCCTTGATTCACGATAAACGTTTCGGATTGGATTTCACACGAATCAAAACGAACGGTGAGTTGGTAATTCCCATCTAACGGGTTGTAAAGAACACTGTCCGTGGATACCGGGATTCCATTGTAAAGCCATTCGTACGAAGGATTCGTAACCGCAATCGAGACTGCTGCTTTGAGCATCTTTTCTGACAGCTGTATCGTCGCATCTACCACATTTTTACAAGTATCAAAATGTGCAACTAATGTCGTATTCGCTGCAACCGAAACTTCTATGGAGTCTTGCATTACATTATTGTAGGCCGTGGCTGTAGAATACCAATGTGAAAACAGAAAACCTCGGCTTGGAATGGCCTGAGCTGTTACAGGACATGCACCATGGTATACACCCTCCCAAGGCAATTCAGGCATGATACTATTGATCTTAATGTGGCCAGCAGTATTAGGGAAGGCATCCAGATTTACAGTATGCTGACCTTGGAGCGAGAGGCTTTGATTCAAATGTTGACGTGCCGTAGCGATGCGTCCGCTGTTGTAGCTTTTAATACTGTTTACTGCATTGAGCCAATAGGTATAGGAATACGGGCCCATTTGACTGCTCCACTGCGCGATGTGATCGGGGATGGCTGGGGCCAATTCCGTTTTTAATTCGTCCGTTACCGCATTAAAATGTCCGGTTTGGAACGTCGTGTTGATGAGATCATTGTAGCGGTTCGTGAAGCGGCACTTAAAATCCGCGTTATCCAGTGCATGATCGAAAATTTCAGAATGCGTATTGGGGTAATTGGGATTACGAGCCCGCTCGATGTAGTTATCGTAGATGTTACCGCCGTACAATCCAAAGGCAAAGTCGGTATCATACATCATGTAGCGCCAGGTTCCTCCCGCGGTGTCGTGACGCCACAGCTTTACATTATTAATACCCCAGTCGATTCCCATCCAATCCCGGTTTTGGATATAGGTTTCAAAGATGAAATAGTCGATGTAGTTGTCTAAATCAAAACGCGAATTAAAGACAGAAACAAAATTGGATGCCGAAGTATTTAATCCCGTAATGATTTGATGCGATTCCAAGAAATGGCTATCATCACCGACAAGGGCGCCTTCTCGATTTAATAATTGGATTTCATCCTTATCCACGCCGTGATTACTCTCTACGTAGTGTTCGTCAAACTTTTCGCGAATACCGTACAAGCCCCAGTAAGTGCCGTTCAGATATACGATACAGGCCTGGTAGCCCATTCGGTCGATGTGTGTGCCGTCCGCCAATCGGCTCATTATGGCATCTTGAATTCGACTAAAAATCCCGTGCTGACCGCCGTTTCTTAGGTTGAAATTATTGTAGCTGGTAATCTCAGGCTTTCGTTCAATCAACGAATATTCGATATCCCCGGTATACTTAGATTTCGCATCTATTCTAAACGACTTTTGCGGTTCAGCCCTTGACCAACCGCCATGAATTTCTAGGTCGAAAACGGCATCGAATTGTTTGGTTTTCGTGCCATCAAAAAATTCCATTCTAGACTTTCGAGACCAGGGTTGCCAGAAATTTGCCCCAAAGTAGGGAAGCGTTGTACTCGCGTTGGGTCCCATAACATAGATCCCGCTATTCCAATCCCAAAGATGATTTTCCGCAGTGATTATCGAAACGACTGGAAGTCCGTGATTGTCTTCATCAATGATATAGGTGCGGTCAACAACTGCACTAGGTAGCTTTTGACCAACATCACTAAAGGTTCGCACGCTCAGTACGCTTGTATTGTAAATAACAATGGGCCCGTTAACCTCTGTGTCGTTTCTATCAGGTACATCGCCATTTGTGGTGTAGTACGAGGTTGCATTGTTAGGTGTAGTAACGGCGACTTGCTGTGCAGCAGAATACCAGCCGGACGCTAAATCTAAAACAGGCGTTTCCGTAATTCCGGAATAACAAGTGTTTTGACTGTTGGATTCGTTTG
>P_2C_Liq_3_UnCtyDRAFT_100380_pt1 | contig 13435 bp, 12 predicted proteins | sample Pon2CUnioCityCA_3_FD_9720 | JGI IMG/M metagenome (IMG submission 9720)
CGCCAGAACCTGTCGAGCCTGAGCCTGATGAAGACGATGACCTGCTCTGGCGTGGCACCCCTGTTGAAAACGGTGTGACCATTGCCGACCTTCAGGCCGCCGAAGCGCTCTACTGCACAGCCGACCAAATCGCAGCCGCCGATCTGTTCTACTCGGCGCCGACCGATACGGGCCTAGGCTTCCCCACAGTGCCAATGAGCCGCAGCATGGAAGAGGCCAACGGCCCTTACCAAGACGATGAAGACAGCGCCGACAGCGCGCCGCTCAGCGCGAGCCTGAAGACAATGCTGACGGACATTCTCTAAATTCAGCCCCTCTCAAAATCCAAAACGCGCGCCTCCCGGGCGCGCGTTGCATTTTTGGCCTGCCTATTTGCCAAAAGCTTGCTAAAAGCTCTGCAAGTTTGCCCTCGAAAGGACACAGCATGACAGGCGTTTTGGCCAGCCAGCAGCTTCACGCATTGACCAGCGCAGGAGCGATCATTGCCCAAGCGCCCTATGCCGAGGGCCAGGTCCAGCCTGCCAGCCTTGATCTGCGTCTTGGAGCGCGCGCTTGGCGTGTGCGGGCCTCTTTCCTCGCGGGCGCAGGCCGCACGGTGGCTGAGCGCCTTCAGGAATTCGAGATGCACCAGATCGACCTCACCCAAGGCGCGGTTCTGGAAAAGGGCTGTGTCTATGTGGTCGAGCTGCAAGAAAGCCTTGCCCTGCCAAACGATATTCAAGCCGTCGCCAATGCCAAAAGCTCGACAGGCCGCCTTGATCTTCTCACGCGCACCATCACAGACGGTGGTGAAGAGTTTGACCGCGTGCCAGCAGGCTACAGAGGGCCCCTATACGCCGAAATTTGCCCCCGCTCCTTCTCGGTGCTTGTGCGCCCGGGGATGCGCCTCAACCAGATCCGCTTTCGCAGCGGCCAAGCCACGTTGAGCGACGCGGACCTGCGCAGCCTGCACGCAACAATTCCCCTCGTGGATGGCAGCGAACCACTGATAGATGACGGCCTCGGCTTCTCTGTCGATCTGCGCCCCAAAGACAGCACGCTCGTCGGCTACCGTGCCAAGCCACATACAGGCGTCATTGATCTGGACAAACTGGGCCACTACGCCCCCGAAGATTTCTGGGAAGAAGTGCGCAGCAAAACCGGCCAGATCATCCTTGATCCGGGCGCATTCTACATCTTGGTCAGCAACGAGGCCGTTTGCATCCCGCCCGATTATGCCGCTGAAATGTCGCCTTATCTGGCCATGGTCGGCGAGTTCCGCGTGCATTATGCGGGCTTCTTTGATCCGGGCTTTGGCTACGCACCTGCGGGCGGCTCAGGCTCGCGGGGGGTGCTTGAAGTGCGCTGCCACGAAAGCCCCTTTGTGCTGGAGCATGGCCAGATCGTTGGCCGCTTGGTCTATGAGCGCATGTCCGAAACACCCGCTGACCTCTACGGCACAGGCATCGCCTCAAACTATCAGGGCCAAGGCCTCAAGCTCTCAAAGCATTTCAAAAGTTAAAACCGGCCCACGCGGCGCGACATGCGGGCCGCTTTGTTGAGGTTTTTGGTGGCCGCGCCACCACCTTTTTTGCCTGCACTCATGCGTTTTGCAGCCGCAGTCATGCCTTTGCGCATGATCATGCGCAGCACCATGTTGATCAACCTGTTCGCGTTCATCCGTGCCTCCTCTGCCTGCTCCCGCCCGATATAACCCTCGATTGTGCGAAAAATAAGGCGTCAGTCTTCAAAGAGCTCGCTCTGGCCTTCAAGGGCTTCCTCGGCCAAGTCCTCATCACCTGCCCCAAGCGTGGGCATATGGTTGGGGGGCAAGCGGCTTTCCAGCAGGCCCGAGGCGCGCAGCTCTTTGAGCCCCGGCAAATCTCGCGCCGATTCCAGCCCGAAATGGTCCAGAAAGTCCTGTGTCACCACAAAGGTAACGGGTCGTCCCGGGGTCATCTTGCGCCGCCCGAAGCGGATCCACTCCATCTCCAACAGCTGGTCAACCGTCCCACGGCTCACACTCACACCCCGGATTTCTTCGATCTCGGCGCGTGTGATCGGCTGGTGATAGGCAATAATCGCCAACGTCTCGATCGCGGCGCGGCTGAGCTTGCGAGTCTCGACCGTTTCTTTCTGCATCAGAAACGACAGGTCAGGTGCCGTGCGCATCGCCCAGGCATCGCCCACTTTCACCACCCGCACGCCGCGCCCCTCATAGCGCTTGCGCAAATAGACAAGCGCCTCGGCCGCATCACTGCCGTGCGGCATCCGCGCGTTGAGTTCGGCCACAGTGACTGTCTCGCTTGAGGCAAACAAGATCGCCTCTACCATCCGCTCCTGCTCGGCAATGGGGGGTGCCTCAAAGAGGCTTTCTTCTTTTGTATCAACAGGCTCTATCGCGTCATTCATGTTTCATCACGTCCTTCGCTTCGGTGGCGCAGCTCAATGGGCGCAAATGTGTCCGACTGGCGCAGCTCCACGCGGCCCTCTTTGGCCAGCTCAAGCGAGGCCGCAAAGGTCGAGGCCGTGGCCGAGCGTATNCGCGCCGCGTCTTTGTTCCAGCCCTCGGGNATATAGCTCGAAATATCGGTCCAGTTGCCNGCATATCCGATCAGCCCGCGCATCCGCTCGAGTGCGTTTTCCAGCGTAAACAGCGCATCGCGATCCATCACAAACGGGCGGAATTCGTCGCGCGTGCGCATCCGTGAGTAGCCCTGCATCAAATCCATCAGCGTGGCCGTATAGGTCACACGCTTCACACGCGTCACATCCTCAGGCACCCCGCGCGCAAAAAAGTCGCGCCCCAGCCTGTCGCGCGCCATCAGCCGCGCCGCCACATCGCGCATCGCTTGCAAACGTTCCAGCTGAAAGGCGAGATGCGCGGCCAGCTCCTCGCCGCTCGGCCCCTCTTCGGAGGGGTCAGGCGGCAACAAAAGCCGCGACTTAAGGAAGGCGAGCCAAGCCGCCATCACAAGATAATCTGCCGCCAGCTCGATGCGCAGCGACTTGGCGCGCTCCACAAAGGCAAGATACTGCCGCGCGAGCTGCAAAATGCTGATCTTGGTCAGGTCTACTTTCTGGGTGCGCCCCAGCATGAGCAAAACGTCAAGCGGCCCTTCAAAGCCATCGACATCAATAATGAGCGCCTCGGCATTGAGCCGCTCCGCAACACTTAGGGTCTTCTGATCTTCTTCAAATAAATCAGCTGGCATTCACGCGCCCATTCAAAAGCGCTTCAAGCTCGGCGTCTAGCGCCGAAATGTCAATATCTTGGGGTGATTTGCGCTGCTCCAGCGCGTTTTCAGCGCGTCTTTGGGCCTCATCGGTCATCTCGCCCGCCGCATCTGCCACTGTCATGCGCTCTTTCAGCGTTCCGTTGCANTGCAAGATCACATCACAGCCCGCCGCAAGCGCCGCGCGGCTGAGCGTGCCCAAATCGCCCTCAAGCGCTTTCATCGAGATATCATCCGTCATGATCAGCCCGTCAAAGCCAAGGTCGTGACGGATCANATCCATCACCGTTTTGCTCAAAGTGGCGGGCTGGTCGTCAATCTGCGGGTAGCGGATATGGGCCGTCATGCCCATCGGGATATCTGAGAGCGCAGCAAAGGGCGCGCCATCTGTCGCAATCAGCTCGTCGCGGCTGATGTTGACACTGGGCAGCTCAAAGTGGCTGTCGGCCTGTGCCCGTCCGTGGCCGGGGATATGCTTTGCAACAGGCAGCACGCCGCCCTCAAGCAGTCCTTGGCTGGCGGCGCGGCCAATCTCGCTGATCATGTCAATATCAGTGCCATAGCAGCGGTTGCGCAGAAAATCGTGGGTCTCGTCAAAGGCAATGTCGAGCATGGGCGCGCAGTTGCTATCAATCCCGCAGCGCCTCAATTCTTCTGCAATCAGGCGAAAGCGCAGATAAAAGCTGCGCGCGGCCTGCTCACCGGCCCGTGTCGCCTGCTCCAAAGGGGGCAGCCATTCGCGCCAAAGCGGCGCACGCAGGCGCTGTACGCGCCCGCCTTCCTGATCAATCGTGATNGGCGCATCGCGCCCCACGGCGTCCCGCATCTGGTTACACAGGCGGTAGAGCTGCGTCTCGCTCTGCACATTTCTGGCAAACAGAATAAAGCCAAACGGGTTTGCATCGCGAAAAAACGCGCGCTCCTCGCGGCTTAGCTCCACCCCGTCAGCATCAAGGATGCTCGCGCCAAAGCGGCTCATTTGCTCACCACAGGGATACAATCGGCCCGTTCAGCCAGAAGGGCCGCACAAAAGCGGCGCGAGTCTGACAGATCGGCAAAGCCCATTGCGCGCAAGCGGAAGAACGTGCGCCCACCGCTCTCGGCGCGCTGCACAACCGAGCTTTTGCCCTCGAAATACTCTTCAAATCGCGCGGTCAGGCGCGTCCATTCGCGCTCTGCAACCTCTTCTGAATCAAACGCACCCAGCTGCACGAGCCGCGTTCCCGCAGGCACACTCACTGCCGCCGCAACAGCCTCAGTCACGGCACTGGCAACAGTCGCACTGGCGCTGGCCTGAAGCACCTGGGGCCGCAGCTTGGGGCGCAAGGATGTCATGACAACGCTTTCCAAAGCAGGCTCAGACGCGGCTTCAGCCGCCACATCCGCGATAGATGCAACAGGCTCAACAGGCGCTTCCACCGCCGCAGGCACAACCGCCTCGGGGGCCTCTTCTGGTGCGGCCTGCCCGGCCAGCGGCGCAACTCCATCGGCCAGCTGCTCGGCAAGCGCACGAATAGAGGCCATTTGCGGGGTCAGCGGCTCGGCGTCCTCAGGCTGCATTGTCTCAACGGCAGCACTGGGGCTTGGCGTTTGGGGCACAACAGTGTCCGCCAAGGGCTGGTCTTCGTCCAAAAGGTTCACAGGTGCGGGCGCCAAAACAAGCCTGTCAGCAGGTTTCTCTGCACCGCCTTGTGCCATAACTTCATTCACCGAAAGCCCCTGATGCGCCGCTGTCGTGCCGCCGGGCGTTTCGGGGGCCACGCGCATCGGCTCGCTTGAGGCCGCACGCACCACAGGCACACCGCTCACATCACGCGACAAGACACCGTATCCCCAGACACCAACCCCGACCATCAACCCAAGCGAAACAACCGCGCCTGCGTAATTTGTCAGTGTTGAGAAGTTCTGCGTGCCAGAACGCGCACGCCCAGCTCCGCCATAAGGGAGTTCCGCCATCGTTTGCCTCATCTTTTGGTGCGCAATCATCTGCTGCGCTTGTCTCTGCTCTCGCCGCTTGGCACACTCTTCAGGTGATTTCAGCAAGCGGCGTTGTGCCCAGAATAGCGAAACCGCGTGAAAACACAACTTCGCACGCGTCAATAACCTCGGCACAGATGGCTTTTTCGCCACGCTTTTGCCCCGCAGCCTGCGCGGCCAAGAGAAGCTGGCTCGCCTCCAGCAGGAAAAGCCCCAGCCGATGGGGCGCCGCCAGCCGATCCGCCAGCGCCAGAAGCTTGGGGAAATAGGCCAGATGCAAGGCCAGCCTGCGTGTCTCTTCGCTCCAGTCGAGCGGGCCGGCGGCCGTCAGGCTCGCCAAGCGCGACGCCGCATAATGCAACAAAAAGGCAGGGTTGCTCTGATCCGGCTGTAAAAACGGGCGCGCCGTCATATCAAGTGCGCGGTCCGCCCGGTGACACAGCACATAAAGCCGCGCAAGCTGGGCTTCACTCTCGCTCAGCCCCTCAGGGATCATGGCCTCCGCCAGCCCTGTGCACAGGGCACGGCCCTCTGTGGCTGCCTCATAAAGGCCGGGGCGCAAGCCCGCCCCGCGCGGCGCAAAGAACGACACGCGCGCAGCAGTCTCAAGCGCGCCCGCGATCTGCCCAAGTTCGGCGGCCAGCCCGTCAAATTCGGCCTCACTTGCCGCCCCGAAGCGCGCCTCGGGGCCAACAAGACCTTGCAAAAGCGCCGTCACATCGACAGGCGCTGACAGCTCTTGCACCACTGTCTGGCCAAGCGCGTCCGCCAAACGCACCGCCGCCGCCGCGCTCATGGCCTCCCGTGGCCCCGCGCGCAGCCCTTGCAAGACAGCCACAGGGCCCGTGCCGCGCTCAGGCGCGAGCGCCTCGGGCGTGAGTGACGCTGCCACAAAAGCCTGCGTCAGCTTCACGTTGACAAACCCGCCCCCGGCGACAGATGCACCGCTCACGCCCTCAAGCGCCCCGAGAGCCTCAACCAACCGCGCCGCAAGCGCACGCGGCGCAACCTCCAAGCGCTCTGCCTGCACCATCGCCGCCGTCAGCGTCACATCACCATGGAGCGCATCTTTGGCAGGCACAGCCTCACCCGCCCGCGCGGCGGCGCTGCCCCTGCCCAAAGCCTGCTCAACAGCGGCATCAATCTGCTCATAAAGCCCCATACGCGACATAAATGCACCCTGCCCCTTATTCTGACTGGTATTTCGTCTGCGCGCGGTATATCGGCCCTCAACGAACAACCCAAGGAATTATCATGGACCTGCGAAATATCGCAATCATCGCTCACGTTGACCACGGCAAAACAACCCTCGTTGACGAACTTCTGAAACAGTCTGGTGCCTTTCGGGCCAATCAGGATGTGGCCGAGCGCGCCATGGACAGCAACGACATCGAACGCGAACGCGGCATCACCATTTTTGCCAAGCCGACCTCGGTTGAGTGGAAAGGCCTGCGCATCAACATCGTTGATACCCCGGGCCACGCCGACTTTGGCGGCGAAGTCGAGCGTATCCTCAGCATGGTTGACGGTGTTGTCTTGCTTGTCGATGCTGCCGAAGGCCCGATGCCACAAACCAAATTCGTAACCTCAAAGGCGCTCGCTCTCGGCCTGCGCCCGATCGTGGTTCTCAACAAAGTCGACAAAACCGACGCCGAGCCTGACCGCGCGCTGGATGAATGCTTTGATCTCTTCGCATCGCTTGATGCCGACGATGATCAGCTCGATTTCCCGCATATGTACGCCTCAGGCCGCTCAGGCTGGGCCGATCACGAGCTTGACGGCCCGCGCAAAGACCTCTCGGCGCTGTTTGACCTCATCGTCAATCACGTCCCTGCGCCCAAGCAGGTCAAGCGTCAGGACGAAGACTTCAGCATGCTGGCGACAACGCTTGGCGCCGATGCTTTTGTTGGCCGCGTTCTCACAGGTCGCGTTGAAAGCGGTAAGCTCAAAGTCGGCGCAACCGTGCAGGCGCTCAGCCGTGTTGGCCAAAAGATCGAACAGTTCCGCGTCACCAAAATTCAGGCGTTCCGCGGTCTTGCCCAGCAAGACATCGAAGAAGCCCAAGCCGGTGACATCGTCTCTATCGCAGGCATGTCAAAAGCCACCGTGGCCGACACGATCTGTGCACTTGCCGTTGATACGGCCCTGCCCGCACAGCCGATCGATCCGCCCACAATCACCGTGACCTTCGGCATCAACGACAGCCCGCTTGCAGGCCGCGAAGGCAAGAAAGTCCAGAGCCGCGTCATCCGTGACCGCCTCATGAAAGAAGCCGAAAGCAACGTGGCCATCAAAGTCACCGACACTCCCGGCGGCGAAGCCTTTGAAGTGGCTGGCCGCGGCGAGCTTCAGATGGGTGTTCTCATCGAGAACATGCGTCGCGAAGGTTTTGAGCTGGGCATTTCCCGCCCCAAAGTTCTGCTGCGTGAAGAAGACGGCCAGACACTGGAGCCAATCGAAGAAGCCACAATCGACGTGGATGACGAATACTCGGGTGTCGTGATCGAAAAGCTCACGGGCGGACGCAAAGGCGATCTGGTTGAAATGCGCCCCGCAGGTGCAGGCAAGACCCGCATCATCGCGCATGTTCCGTCACGTGGCCTCATCGGCTACCACGGCGAGTTCCTCACCGACACACGCGGCACAGGTGTTCTCAACCGTGTGTTCCACGGCTGGGCACCGCACAAAGGCCCAATGCCGGGCCGCCGTGCAGGCGTTCTGATCTCCATGGAAGATGGCGAGGCCGTGGCCTATGCGCTCTGGAACCTTGAAGACCGTGGCAAAATGTTCATCGGCGCGCAAACCAAGATCTACCAAGGTATGATCATCGGCGAGCACAGCCGCGAGAACGACCTTGAAGTGAACCCGCTGAAAGGCAAAAAGCTTACCAACGTCCGCGCCTCGGGCACAGACGAAGCTGTGCGCCTGACAACACCGATCACGCTCAGCCTTGAAGAGGCCATCGCCTATATCAACGATGACGAGCTGGTCGAAGTCACGCCCAACTCGATCCGGATGCGCAAACGCTACCTCGACCCGCACGAGCGCAAGCGCGAATCGAAAAAGCTCTGATACAAAAAGCCCCGCTCAATCGAGCGGGGCTTTTTCGTAGACGCTGTTGTCAGGGCTTACTTGGGCGGCTCTATCAAAATACGCCCCGTCACACGCAGCGCCCCGTCTTTCAGCTCGGTCACGATGACCTCGCCCGACTGCGGAAACACCCCGGTGAGCGCCGTGATGTTCACCTGATGGGTCACAAGCAGCCTGCGCCCCCCTGTCTCTGCCAAGGTCGCCAGCGTTGCAGCTGTCTGCCCCGCACGGTCGCCTTGCCCCGCAAAGAAAGAGTTGAGCGACGGCAACACCTCAGGCGCACCCAAATCGAGCAGCTCGGCCGTGTCACGGCACCGACACCAAGCGCTTGTCCAGACCGTGTCAAACCCGATGTCGCGCGCAGCAAATTGTGCCCCAATATCAGAAGCTTGCGCCCGTCCGCGCGCGTCCAGGTTGCGCTGTGTCGCGCAGTCGTCCACCTGAAATCCGCTGGGGTCACCGCCCCCCGGCGCAAGCGCGTGGCGCATCAGGACAATCGCATCATCTGCCTTGAGCGCGTCCCAGTCGTTGGAAAGGGCCGTGGTTGGCACCAGCCAGCAAAGTGCGGCCACGAGGGCCGAGAGCCTCAGCCTCATTCGCTGGTCTCGACAACCATCAATTCGCGCTCCGATGCACCTTTGGCAAACGACAGCGCCTCTTGGTAGGCAGGAGAGTTGTAACAGTCCACAGCCGCCTCAAGCGTGGGGAACTTCGCCACGACATTGCGGGGGCGCTCCTTGCCTTCCAGCTGAACAAACCGCGCACCACGGGCGATAAACGCCCCCCCATGCGCAGCGATAGCTGGCCCCGCAAGCTCTGCATATTTTGCATAGGGCTCAGGGTCGGTCACGGTCACATGTGCAATCCAAAGTGCTGGCATTTATCCCTCCAATACCGCTTTTGCCGCCGCAATTGCGGCTTCAGCCTTGCTCGCGTCGGCACCGCCGCCTTGAGCCATATCCGCGCGCCCGCCGCCACCTTTGCCGCCAAGCGCAGGCACAGCCGCTTTCACTAGATCTACCGCCGAGACACGATCGGTCAGATCAGCGGTCACACCCGCCGCAACGGCGGCTTTGCCGCCCGTATCGGCAATGAGCAGCACAGCCCCTGAGCCAAGGCGGCTCTTATGCTCATCAATCAGCGCTGGCAGGTCTTTGCCCGAAACGCCCGAGAGCACCTGAGCAATCAGCTTCACACCGTTGATCTCGACAGGCTCGGCCCCACCCGAGGCCGCACCGCCCGCCATCGCCAGCTCGCGGCGCAGCTGCGCCACCTCGTTGGCCAGCGCCTTGCGCTCATCCATCAGCGCTTTCACACGCGCAGGCACATCTGCGGCTGGTGTTTTCAGCTCAAGCGCCAGCTCCGCGACCCGCGCATCCTGCGCGCTCAGATAGTCAAACGCAGCCTTGCCCGTGAGCGCCTCGATGCGGCGCACACCCGCGCTAGACGCCGAGTCGCCCAGCAGCACAAACAGGCCGATATCCCCTGTCTGGCGCACATGCGTGCCACCACACAGCTCGATCGAGTAGGTGTGCCCGTCACTGCCCTTGCCAGAGCCCGTGTCATGGCCCATCGAAACAACGCGCACCTCGTCGCCGTATTTCTCGCCAAAGAGCGCCTGCGCGCCAAGTTCACGCGCCTCATCAGGTGTCATCACCCGTGTCACAACAGGCGCGTTCTGGCGGATATACTCGTTCACCTCGGCCTCAACCTGCTTGATCTGCGCAAGATCGAGCGCTTTGGAGTGGCTGAAATCAAAGCGCAGGCGGTCATCTGCATTCAGCGAGCCACGTTGCGCCACATGGTCACCAAGGGCTGCGCGCAAAGCCTCGTGCAAAAGGTGTGTCGCCGAGTGGTTCGCACGGATCGCGGAGCGGCGTGTGTGATCCACCTCAAGCGAAACCGTATCGCCCACGCTCAAGCCCCCCTCACCCACGGTGATCATATGGCCAAAGACTTTGCCATCAGCGTGCTTGCGCGTGTCCGTTATGCGGCTCACCTGCCCCATGTTCTCAAGGCGGCGCAGCAAACCGCTGTCACCAACCTGTCCACCGGACTCGCCATAAAAGGGCGTCTGGTTGAGCACAGCCCAGCCCTCTTGGCCCGCCTCAAGCTTCGTGACGCGCGCACCATCGGCCACCAGCGCCAGCACCTGCCCCTCGGCCACCTCCGTGTCGTAGCCAAGAAACTCGGTCACGCCTGCATCATCGGCAATGTCAAACCACACCGCCGCATCGGCCGCATCGCCCGAGCCAGACCATGCCGCGCGCGCCTTGGCCTTTTGCTCCGCCATCGCGGCCTCAAAGCCGTCAACATCCACTTCGCGGCCCTTTTCGCGCAGCGCGTCTTGTGTGAGATCGAGCGGGAAGCCGAATGTATCATAGAGCTTGAACGCCGCCTGCCCTGAGAGCGCCGCCCCCTCGCCAAGCCCGTCCAGCTCGTCATCCAGCAGTTTCAAACCGCGCTCAAGCGTCTGCTTGAAACGGGTCTCTTCGAGCAAAAATGTCTCTTCAATCAGCGCCTGCGCATGGCCGAGCTCGGCATAAGCCCCGCCCATCTGGCGCACAAGTGACGGCACAAGCTGGTGCATCACCGGGTCTTTCGCCCCCAAAAGATGCGCATGGCGCATCGCGCGGCGCATGATACGGCGCAGAACATAGCCGCGCCCGTCATTGGAGGGCATAACACCGTCGGCGATCAGAAACGCGGTTGAGCGCAGATGGTCGGCAATCACGCGGTGGTGCACGTTTTGCGCGCCAAACGGGTCCACACCCGTCGCCTCTGCAGACGCCTCGATCAGCGCTTTGAACAGGTCGGTGTCGTAGTTGTCATGGCTGCCCTGCAAAAGCGCACCAATCCGCTCAAGCCCCATGCCCGTGTCAATCGATTGCATATCAAGGTCGCGCATAGAGCCGTCTTCAAACTGCTCGTTCTGCATGAAAACAACGTTCCAGATCTCGATAAAGCGGTCACCATCTTCCTCGGGGCTACCGGGAGGGCCACCCCAAATATGGTCGCCGTGGTCATAGAAAATTTCGGTACATGGCCCGCAAGGCCCCGTTGGGCCCATCTGCCAGTAGTTGTCAGAGGTGGCGATCCGGATGATCCGCTCTTCCGGTACGCCCAGCTTCTTCCAGATGTTAAACGCCTCATCGTCAGTGTGGTAAACCGTCACCGTGAGGCGGTTCTTGTCGATGCCAAACACCTCGGTCACCAGCTCCCAAGCATAGGCAATCGCCTCTTCCTTGAAGTAATTGCCAAAGCTGAAGTTGCCCAGCATCTCGAAAAACGTGTGGTGGCGGGCCGTATAGCCGACATTGTCGAGGTCGTTATGCTTGCCGCCCGCGCGCACACACTTCTGCGAGGTGGTGGCGCGGTTGTAATCACGCGTCTCAACCCCTGTGAACAGGTTCTTGAACTGCACCATACCCGAATTGACAAACATCAACGTCGGATCATTGCGCGGCACAAGCGGGCTGGACGCCACAATCTTGTGACCCTGCTTTTCAAAGTAATTCAGGAAGGTGGAGCGGATTTCGTTAAGGCTTGGCATATGATTTTCCGACATGATTTGACCCGTCACGGTTTAGCCGCCACGCAAGCTCATGTCCACATGACAAAAGCGCCAGAGCATTGCAGCTCTGGCGCTTTCCAAGTCAAATGAAGCGTGCTTCAGCTTTCCAGCAGGTCGTCGTCTTCGCCGGCTTTGGCTTTTTTCGCCGGCTCGGGCTTCTTGCCATCAAATTCAAGCCCGTGTGCCGCACGGATCTTGTCTTCAATGTCATAGGCCATCTCGGGGTGGTCTTTCAGGTACTGACGCGCATTTTCGCGCCCCTGCCCGATCCGCTCATCGCCACAGCTGAACCATGCGCCCGATTTTTGCACGATCCCGAGGTTCACACCAAGGTCAAGCAGCTCGCCTGTCTTGGAAATGCCCTCACCATACATGATGTCAAATTCCACCTGCTTGAAGGGCGGTGCAACCTTGTTCTTCACCACTTTCACGCGGGTCTGGTTGCCGACCACTTCGTCACGGTCTTTGAGCGCGCCGATGCGGCGGATATCAAGCCGTACCGAGCTGTAGAATTTCAGCGCGTTGCCGCCTGTCGTTGTTTCGGGGCTGCCAAACATCACACCGATCTTCATCCGGATCTGGTTGATGAAAATCACCATACAGTTTGAGCGCGAGATCGAGCTGGTCAGCTTGCGCATCGCCTGGCTCATCAAGCGCGCATGCACACCCACGCTCGAATCGCCCATTTCGCCCTCAAGCTCCGACTTCGGCGTCAGCGCGGCGACAGAGTCGACCACAACAAGGCTCACAGCGCCCGAGCGCACGAGTGTGTCCACAATCTCAAGCGCCTGTTCGCCCGTGTCGGGCTGCGAAATCAGCAGCTCGTCAAGATCCACGCCAAGCTTCTTGGCATATTGCGGGTCAAGCGCGTGCTCGGCGTCAACAAAGGCCGCAACGCCGCCTTTTTTCTGCTCTTCGGCCACACAATGCAGCGTCAGCGTGGTTTTGCCCGAGCTTTCAGGGCCGTAAATCTCGACAATACGCCCTTTTGGCAGACCGCCGATCCCAAGAGCGATATCAAGGCCGATAGAGCCTGTGGATGTCGATTCAATCTCCTGAATCGCGTTTTCGCTCCCCATTTTCATGATGGAGCCTTTGCCAAACTGCCGTTCGATCTGGGCCAGCGCGCTGTCGAGCGCCTTCTGTTTGTCTGTGTCGCGCTTGTTTTTCATGTTCAAAAGGTCTGCCGTTGCCATTGTTCTTCGTCCTTATTTCACACCCACCGCCAAGCGGCAATCACTGCATATGTTCTTGTCTTGTTCTGTATGAGACCAAAAGTGGAACATATCAATAAAAATTTTATGAATGTCACTGTTTGCGAAACTGGTTAAAGATTGGTTTACAGCTCAAAGATAAACGAAAGCAGGCAGATGCTGATCTTTTCAAAAGCCAAACTTGTGCTCTTCTCTGTGCCCAAAACAGGCACAACCGCGCTCGAAACCGCGCTTGCGCCCTATGCTGCCATGGCTGTTCTGGACCCGCCCGAGCTTAAGCACTCGCCTGTCTATCGCTACAACCGATTCTTCCGTCCCATGGTCGAGAAGTTCATAGGCGAAGATGTGGCAACCGTCGCCCTCAT
>P_2C_Liq_3_UnCtyDRAFT_100381_pt1 | contig 13418 bp, 13 predicted proteins | sample Pon2CUnioCityCA_3_FD_9720 | JGI IMG/M metagenome (IMG submission 9720)
TGTGCAGATTTCTGGCCAGCCCGGCTACACGACCGCCATTGAGCGCCAGCAAGGTTTCGATGATCGTCTGCCAGAAGTATGCCCAAACGTTACGCTGGTCGAGACACAGCCAGGCGACTGGAACCGTGAAAAGTCCCAGCAGGTTATGGAAGCGTTTCTTGTAAAGTATGACGACATCGACGGTGTTTATGCTGGTGATGATAACATGGGTGTTGGAGCCCTGAACGCGGCCCTTGCGGCAGACCGTGCCGAAGGCATCACCTTCGTCGGTGCAACCAACTTCGCAGTTGGTTATGAGGCCATGGAGCGCGGCGAGTACTGGGGTTCGATCTATCAGTCGCCTGTTGATGACGCAGAAGCGGCGCTTCAGTCCGCAATTGATCTGATCAGTGGTGAAGAACTGCCATTCCTCAACTATTTCGACACACCAAAGATCACGCAAGACAACATGACAGAGTTCACAAAGCCTGTGTTCTAAACACCTCCCGTGTTGCGGGGCGCTTCGGCGCTCCGTTTCAATTCTACACTCATTACTGTTTTATGGGAGGACGCGTCATGGGTCGTTTGACTGGGCGGTCTTGTATTGTGACAGGTGCCGCGCAAGGTATCGGGCGCGCAATTGCCGAGGCACTATTGGATGAAGGCGCTGACGTATGTTTTGCGGACATCAACGGCGACAAGGTCGCGCAAGTTTCGGATGCAAATACTGACAGAGCAACGGAGCATGGTGGCAAAGTGACCTATGCGCAGGTCGATGTCACGGATCGCGCATCCGTAAAAGCGATGATCGCGCATGCGGTTCAGATCTTTGGTAAACTTGATGTCAAATTCAACAATGCCGGCGTGAACCGCCCGATGAATTTTCTAGAAGTGACCGAAGATAACTGGAACTTCATCATGGGCGTCAACGGCTTGGGCTGCATGATCGGTATGCAAGAAGCGGCCCATCAGATGATTGCCCAAGGCACTGGTGGCAAGATCATCAATACGGCATCCATCGCCAGCCGTCAGGGGTTTGACAATGTTGCCCCGTATTGTGCCAGTAAATTCGCCGTCGTGGCGCTGACCCAATCGGGCGCGCGCGATTTGGCAAAGCATAACATTACCGTCACAGGCTTTGCGCCCGGTGTGGTGGCCACAGAAATGTGGGAACAGGTTGATCAGGACTTGATGGAGATTGGCGCCGCAGACCGTCCCGGACAGGCGATGGAAGAATTTTCATCGGAAATCCTGCGCGGGCGCGTTGCCAAGACCGAAGATATCATCGGAACAACGACCTATCTAGCGTCCAAGGATAGTGACTACATGACCGGACAAATCGTCATGATCGATGGTGGGATGACATTGGTCTGACGAATAGGCCAACAATGGCCGGGGCTTAGGCCCATGGGAGGGAAATATGGCGAGCATGTCGAAAGCAGACATCGGACAGTTCTTGGCACGGCAAGGTATTTTAATTGCTTTTGCGGTGTTCATCATCGGCTTTACTTTGGCAAACGAACGTTTTTTGAGCCCTGATAATGTTATGGGTGTGGTGCGTTCGTCTGCCATTCTAGGGGTTATGGCGCTTGGCGTGACTTTTGTTGTCATCAGCGGCAACCTCGACTTGTCTGTCGGGTCTATGATGTCGTTCTCGACCGTCGTGGTGCTTGATCTGCACGACAAGATCGGTCCCGCACTTGCCATTCCTGCGATGTTTGCAATGACCCTGTGTCTGGGTGCGTTCATCGGATTTCTGGTAGGATACCTTAAGCTGAACTCTTTGATTGTGACCTTGGGCATGTTGTCAGCAATCCACGGTCTGACGCTGACCTATTCGGGCGGTCAGAACATGGACATCGTTGATAAAGAAGGCACTTGGTTCGCCGTATTTGGACAAGGATCTGCTCTCGGAATTCCTGTGCCCATTTTGATCTTCATCCTTTTGGCGGCGCTTTTGGGGATCATACTGGCAAAAACACCCTTCGGACGCAAAGTTTACGCAGTAGGCGGCAACGGAACTGCCGCGACCTTCTCGGGGATCAAGCGCGCGCGCGTCGTTTTCTTGTGCTATGTGATGTCCGCGTTCTGTGTTGCCGTAGCCGGTCTTATTCAGGCGAGCCGATCTTTGGGGTCGCAAAACACTGTGGGACAAGGGCTTGAGCTTGATGTTCTTGCTGCCGTAATCTTGGGCGGTGCATCCTTGCTCGGTGGGTCCGGAACCATCTTCAAAACTGTGATCGGGGTGCTGATCCTTGGGTTTATCCAGAACGGTCTGCTGCTGGTCGGTCTTCAATTCTATGTCCAGTTCGTCGTGACATGGGTCATTATCATTCTTGCAGTCTGGCTCGATATTGCAGCCAAACGCGGCAAGCTTTGGTCAAACATCGCGTAAGGGAGCGGAAAAATGGAAGCCGGAAAACTGTCCAAATTTCTCAAGAACGGCGCGATCTGGGGTTTTATCGTCCTCGAATTGATTTTCTTCAGCGTAGCGGGCGAATTCCTGTCACTGTCCGACAAGGCGTTCATGGATGTCGACAACATGCTGCTGTTGCTCAAGCAATCGGCCCCAATCGGTATTATCGCCATGGGTATGACGATCATCATGGTGAACGGGAATATCGACTTAAGCGTAGGTGCCATTTTTGCGCTGTCGGCGGTGATACTGCTCGACAGTATGACATGGGCGGTCTTTGCGGATTTGGGCGATTGGGTGATCCCTGTGTCTTGGACACTGGCGTTGCTGACGGGTGTCGTCCTAGGCGCGATCAACGGTTTGATCGTCTGGAAAACCGGTGTTGATGCCTTCATCGTAACGCTCGGGTCCATGCTGGGCTTTCGCGGACTGGTATTCATGTACAACGGCGAAAATCCGACCTCGAGCCTGAACTGGACCTTGGTAGATTTCGCAGAGGCGCAATTTCTGGGTTTTCACACAGCGACTTGGTTTCTGGCGGTCGTGACCCTGATCATCTGGTACGTGATGACGCGCACCGTGCACGGGCGCAACGCCTACGCCATCGGGGACAACCGTGAGGCGGCGGTGAACGCAGGCATCAAGGTTGGTCCACATATGTTGATCAATTTCATGATCATTGGATTTCTGGCGGCCTTGTCGGCGGTGGTATTTTATTCTGAATCCGGTTCGGTCAATCCCAATGATGGCCAACTCTATGAGCTTTGGGTCATTACGGCTGTGGTTCTGGGCGGCACAAAATTAACCGGCGGGGCCGGATCAATCGTATCCACGTTGGGCGGCGTTCTGGCAATTCAATTGTTGCGCAAGGGTTTGGGTCACATTGGAGCTGATACATCGACCGTCAATCTGGTGATTGGCCTGATCCTGATCGCGGTTCTGTTCCTAGACCGCCAGTTGAACACTAAGGGCAAAGAGGAGTTGAAGATATGACCGAACAGAAACCCGCTTTGCGCCTTGAAGGGATTGTAAAAACCTTCCCCGGTGTTCGCGCACTTGATGGCGTATCATTCTCGGTCATGCCCGGCGAAGTCCACGCCCTGATGGGGGAAAACGGTGCTGGAAAATCAACGTTGATGAAGGTTTTGGGCGGCATCTATCAGCCCGAAGAAGGCCAGATCATTGTAGAGGAAGTGCCAACTGTCATGACCTCGCCCTTGCAGGCTAAATCCAAAGGGATTGTGTTCATACACCAGGAACTTAGCCTCGCGGAAGAGCTAACTGTGGCAGAAAATATCTATTTGGGTGAACTGCCGCGCCGGTCTTTTGGGCGGGTGGATTGGGCCAAGCTTTATGCGCAAACGGATGCAATCCTTGAAAAGTTGAAGGTGGGTTTCAACGCGAAAACCATCGTTGGTGATCTGTCGATTGCCAACCAGCAGATGGTCGAGATCGCCCGCGCGCTGACCGTGGATGCAAAGGCGGTCATCTTTGATGAACCGACAGCATCCCTGACCGACGCTGAAAAAGTCGTCCTGTTCGAAGTTATTTCCGACCTGCAAAGTCAGGGTGTTGGGATCATTTATATTTCCCACCGGATGGAAGAGATATTCAAGATCACCGACCGGATTAGTGTTCTGCGGGACGGGTCCTACCGTGGTACTCTTGAGACCCGCAAAACCAACGAGGAAGAGGTCACGCAATTGATGATCGGACGTGCGCTCGATCTATCGCGCAACGAAACGCACCACGAGATGGGCGACATCGCCCTTGAAGTGCGCAACCTGTCGTGCGGCGATCTGTTCAAAGACATCAGTTTCGAGGTCCGCCGCGGCGAGGTTTTGGGATTTTACGGTCTGGTCGGGGCAGGGCGCACCGAGATCGCAGAAACATTGTTCGGTTTGCGCGATCCCAGCGGGGGCACGATTTTGTTGGACGGGACAGAGGTGCGCGTTTCCTCGCCCGCGGATGCCATCAGCAAAGGCATCTCTTTGGTCCCCGAGGATCGCAAGGGCCAAGGTCTCGTGCTCGGTATGAATTGTCGGGACAACATGACCCTGCCGCAAGTGGGTGATCTGTCATCGGGCCCCTTTGTTGCGACCAGCGCCGAGACAGAGATTTTTGATAAATACAAAGACAAGCTCGATATTCGCACGCCGGGCTGGAAGCAGACGGTAGGCAATCTGTCTGGCGGCAATCAGCAAAAGATCGTTATTGGCAAATGGTTGTCCATGCATCCCAAAGTCCTGATCGTGGATGAGCCGACGCGCGGGATCGACGTAGGATCAAAGTCCGAAATTCACAACCTGATCCGCGAGTTGGCTGCACAAGGTTATGCTGTCATCGTGGTGAGTTCCGAGATGCCCGAAGTGCTGCATGTCAGCGACCGGATCGTCGCGATGTTCTCTGGGAAGGTGATGCGGACGTTTACCTCGGAAGAGGTCACCGAGGAGAGCCTTATTCAAGCGATTTCAGGGATAACTGCCACCGACAAGGTTGCTTGAGATGCGCAGAGGCTTTGCTGGACTGGGCCGGACGTCCCAAACCCTTTGCGCGGCACAGCCTGACAAAACGAAATTCACCTAGCAAAATACGAGGACACGACATGAAACTTCTCCGTTACGGCGCGCCCGGCGCAGAAAAACCCGGACTTTTGGATGCATCGGGCCGTGTGCGCGATCTGTCGGGCGTCGTCTCGGATATCTCCGGCGATACATTGCGCCCCGCTGGCCTGAAAGCCCTGCACGCGCTGGATCCGGAAACACTGCCACTAGTTGACGGTACACCACAAGACGATCTGCGCCTTGGCGCTTGTGTAGGGAATATCGGCAAATACGTCTGCATCGGCCTGAACTACGCCGATCACGCCGAAGAAGCGGGCATGCCAATCCCCGAAGAGCCCATCATCTTTAACAAATGGACCTCTGCTGTGGTTGGCCCGAATGATGACATTCAAGTCCCCCGCGGCTCGGTCAAAACGGATTGGGAAGTCGAACTGGGCGTCGTGATCGGCGAACCGGGGTCCTATATCGACGAGGCCAACGCGATGAACCATGTCGCCGGTTTTTGCGTTATCAACGATGTGTCAGAGCGTGATTTTCAGCTCAACCGCGCAGGGACATGGGACAAAGGCAAAGGCTGTGACACTTTTGGGCCAACCGGACCATGGCTTGTGACGCTAGATGAAATCGCAGACATGGACAACATGGACATGTGGCTAGATGTGGATGGAAAGCGGATGCAAACCGGATCAACTTCGACACTGATCTTCAAGATCCCACACCTCGTTTCCTATTGCAGCCAGTTCATGAGCCTTCAGGCGGGCGATGTGATTTCGACCGGGACACCTCCCGGTGTGGGCATGGGTCAGTCCCCACAACAATATCTGCATGGTGGAGAGATTGTAACCTTGGGAATTGCGGGCTTGGGTGAGCAAAAATCAAAGGTTTTGCCAGCCTGACAGGGCACGAAAAGCCCCGGCTTATCAAGCCGGGGTCATTTGACCTGCATTTGCATTTTGCGCGATCTCTTTGGCTTGGTCGCGCAAAACGAATTTCTGGATTTTGCCTGTGGACGTGCGTGGGATCGCCGTAAACACGAACTGTCCCGGCACTTTGTAGGGTGCGAGCTGCTCCTTGCACCAAGCGCGTAAACTGGCGGCATCCACAGTTTTACCTTTGGCCAATTCCACAAAGGCGCAAGGCGTTTCGCCCCACTTTTCGTGGGGCATTGCCACCACCGCGACAATCTCGACTGCTGGGTGACGATAGAGCGCTTCTTCCACCTCGATGGACGAGATATTTTCACCGCCCGAAATGATGATGTCCTTGGAACGGTCCTTGAGCTGGATATAGCCATCCGCGTGCCGCACGCCCAGATCACCGGAATGGAACCAGCCGCCCGCAAAGGCCTCTTGTGTGGCTTTCGGATTGCGAAAATAGCCCTTCATGACGACGTTGCCGCGAAACATGACCTCGCCCATGGTTTTTCCGTCGCGCGGCACCGGCACCATGGTTTCGGGGTCCAGCACATCCAGCCCCTCAAGCGGCAGATAGCGCACACCTTGGCGCGACTTCAGCGCGGCCTGTTCGGCTGGCGGCAGATCAGACCAGTCCTGATGCCAATCGTTCACCACGGCAGGTCCGTAGGTTTCAGTCAGCCCATACAAATGCGTCACATCAAAGCCCGCGATTTTCATATCAGCCAGCAGTTTTTCTGGTGGCGGGGCTGCGGCAGTAAAGAACTGCACGGTTTGGTCGAGCCTGCGCTTGTCTTCCTCGGAGGCCGAAATCATCAGAGACATGACAATGGGTGCGCCGCACAGGTGGGTGACGCCCTCATCAGCCAATGCGGTCCAGATCGGTTCTGCCCGCACTTGACGCAGGCAGACATGGGTCCCGATGATCGCCGACAGTGTCCACGGGAAACACCATCCATTGCAGTGAAACATCGGCAGCGTCCACAGATAGACTGCATGTTTCGCCATCGACGTGGTCAACGCATTGCCCTGCGCCAGCAAATAGGCGCCGCGATGGTGCGAAACGACACCTTTTGGATCGCCGGTTGTGCCAGATGTGTAGTTGATAGAAATCGCATCCCATTCGTCCAGCGGCATCAGCCAGTCAAATTCAGGGTCGCCCGTCGACAAGAAGGACTCAAAATCCTGCGCGTCTGTCGCAATTGCAGCCCCACAGAATTCAGCGTCGTCGTATTGGATGACCAGTGGTATCACTGTGGCCAGCGCCAGCGCGTCCTGCATCAATGGCATGAACTCTCGGTCCACGATGACGATTTTGGACATCGCATGGTCCAGCTGAAATGCAATAACCGACGCATCGAGGCGGGTGTTTACGGAATGCAGGACACCACCGCACATGGGAACACCGTAATGGCATTCCAGCATTGCAGGCGTATTGGCCAGCAATGCCGATACCGTGTCACCGCGTCCGATGCCCTGCTGTGCCAAAGCAGATGCCAACTGACGTGACCGCGCATAAAATGCTGCATAATTTTGCCGCAACGCGCCATGCACAATCGCTGTGTGATCAGGAAAGACGGAGGCAGCGCGTTCCAAGAATGTCAGCGGCGTCAACGGCTGATGGTTTGCAGGATTTCGATCCAGATCGGTATTGTAGGGGTTCGCGCTCATGGCTCAGGCATCCTGCCATTGGGGTTCGCGCTTTTCGATGAACGCACCGATGCCTTCTTCGGCGTCCTGCGCCAGCATGTTGTCGACCATCACACCGGAGGCATAATCGTAAGCGTCGGACAGCGCCATTTCGCGCTGCGCGTAATAGGCGCGCTTGCCTGTTGCGAGCGTCATGCTGGACTTCGACGCAATCTTGCACGCCATTTCCATCGTTGTCTCTTGCAGTGCCTCGAGGGCCACGACACGGTTCACAAGACCGATTTCGGCGGCCCGTTTGGCTGACGTCATATCACCCGTCAGCAACATCTCCATCGCGTGTTTATCGGCCACATTGCGCGACAGCGCCACCATTGGTGTGGAACAGAACAGCCCTATATGCACGCCCGGTGTGCTGAACTTTGCCGTATCCGCTGCAATGGCCAGATCACAGCTTGCAACCAGTTGGCAGCCTGCGGCAGTGGCCACGCCAGTGACTTCGGCGATCACGGGTTTGGGGCAATTCACGATGCCTTGCATCACGCCTGCGCACATTGCCATGACATGTGCAAAATAAGCTTTGCCACCATCCTCATTCGAACGCCCGGCGGTCATTTCCTTAAGGTCGTGGCCCGCACAAAAGGCAGGACCATTGGCCGCCAGAACAATGACCCGCACCTTTGGGTCGGTCCCCGCATCTGTAAACGTGGCACCGAGTTCCGCCAGCATCGCCTCGGACAAGGCATTGCGCCGCGATACATCGTTCAAGGTAAGGCGCATTATGCCGTTCACGTCCAGATCGCGCAGCAGGATGTCAGATGTGGTCACGGGGCTTTTCCTTTTGAGTTCTAAAGAATGTTTATTTCGACACTGTCGGCCAAGGTGTTCGCGATAAAGCAATAGCGGTGCGCGCGGTCCTGCATCTGCGCCAGCTCCCCGTCGTTTACCGAAAAGCCGGTGTCGAAACGCACCACCGGATGCAGGTCAATCCGCGTCACCGACATCTGGCCCTTGGGGTTCTTGCCCAAATGGGCTTCGGCATAATCGTGATAACTGGCCACAGGCCAACCCGCTTTTGCGGCAAGTGCCAGAAAGGTCATCATATGGCAACTGGACAGCGCCGAGGCGAGGGCTTGCTCGGGGTTCGTATTTTCCGGATTTCCGCCCCAGTCGGGGGCGGAATCCACAAGCAGGTCGTAGCGATTGTTAAATTGCACCGTGTGCTCGTTCGAGTAGGCACCAGTTTGCAAGACGGGAGTGGCGCGCTGCCAATGCAGCTCAATCGCAAGGTCTGACATTTCGGTCTTCTTTCGTGTGGCGGGCGCTAAGCGGCCGCAATTTGCTTTTTGGGATCATAGAACGGACGCTCGCAGATCGTTGCCCGGATGGGACCGGATTTTGTGACGACCTCAACCTGTGCGCCGATGTTGGCGTGTTCCGCTGACACCATGGCCAACGCAATGTTCTGCTCCAAACGTGGGGAATAAACGGCGGACGTGACTTTACCAATTGCCGCGCCATCCGCATTGATTTGCCAGAATGTCGTGTTGGGGCCGGTGAGAGGATCACCATCGATGATCAGGCCGATTTGCTTACGGCTGACACCTTCGTCCTTGATGCGACGCAATGCGGCTTTGCCGATGAAATCAGCCTCCATGTCGAGGTTCACCAGACGGTCAAACCCAAGCTCATAAGGGTTGGTGCTCATGTCGGCATCCGCGTGATAAGACAACATCCCACCTTCGATGCGGCGGATGGAGGATGTGTGTCCGGGCTTGAGGCCAAACCCCAAACCTGCCGCCATGATGGTTTCCCACAGAATTTCGCCTCTGGACCCGTCGCGTAGGTAAATTTCGTAGCCCAACTCGCTCGACCAGCCGGTGCGCGACACGATCAGCGGGATGCCGTTCAACTCCACTTCGCGCAACCAATAGTAGCGCAGGTCCATAATCTCGTCGCCAAACAGCGCACGCATGATCTCACCGGACTTGGGCCCCTGCAATTGCAGAGGGGAGACATCGGGCTCGCCAATCGTGACATCAAGGCCAGAATTGACCGCGACACCCTGCGCCCATAGGAGGATGTCGCTGTCAGCCAGGGAAATCCAGAAATGGTTTTCTGCAAGACGCAGCAGGATCGGGTCGTTTAGAATGCCGCCATCCGCATTGGTGATCAGGATGTATTTGCACTGGCCCACGGCCATCTTGGACAGATCACGGCATGTCAGCATCTGGGTGAATTTGGCAGCGTCAGGCCCTGTGATTTCAACTTGGCGTTCGACGGCCACATCACAGAGGATTGCATCGTTCACGAGGTTCCAGAAGTTCTGCTCCGGATCACCGAAATCACGCGGGATATACATGTGGTTGTAGACGGAAAACCCTTGTGCACCCCAACGCACTGTGGCGTCAAAATAGGGCGACTTGCGGATCTGTGTGCCGAAGCCGAAATCATCTGCTTGCATTGGAACTTCCTCCCATTTCTTTGTGATCCTCCCGACCACAAACCGTTAAATTCTGTCTGAGCAATAGTCTGGGAAAGGCAAGGAAAGCAGTCCAAAGATTCCGCATTCGCAGTCCAACCAGGCCGTTTTTAAAGCGCTATTAGGACCACTTGGACCGGCGCGCCTATTTAAGCCGCGCAGTGGCCAGCTTTGATATGTTGGGCAAAGCGGTTTTCACCTGTCGGGTCGCGAAGTGGGTCATGTAGCGGTCGATGCCCAGATCTTCGGCATGGAGGTCTTCCACAAACTCCTGAAACTCAGTCAAGTTCGGGCTCACGACCTTCATGATGTAGTCGACCCCGCCGCCCGTGGCGATACAATCAATAATCTCGTCTCGGCCGTTGACGTAGGCTTCAAAGCGGTCGAAGTCTGCCTTGCGATGACGGCTGAGTGAGACTGTCACGATGACTTGGGCGAAATCAGCCAGCAGACCCAACGCAATGTCGGCGCGATAGCCGCGAATATATCCGCCCGCTTTCAATCTGGCCAGCCGCGCCCAGCACGGTGTCGCGGAAAGACCGCTAATCTCAGCAAGCTTAGCTTTGCTCAATTGCCCATGCTGCTGAAGCGCACTGAGAATGCGGATGTCTGCTGCATCAAGGGCAAGTCTCTTCATTCAATCTGGTCTTTCGTTGTATGAATGTAAGGCCAAATATCGCACGACCTTATGCTAGATTAGGATCCACCTATCTGAAAGCCTTCGATTGATCCGTCGGTTTTGCGACCAAAACGAGCAAATCTACGTCTAGACAATCTGAGCTGCCCGCCAAAAGGGGTTTATCGACGTGCGATATCAATATGTCGCGGCCTGTCTATTTGAAGAAACGAAGTACTGTGCGAACGGGTATTGCCCTATCGCGTGGTGAAAATCGCTTTCCGACTGAATGTGGAGCCGGGTTACCGCCTGATATTGGTTGTATCACGTTCTATACACCATGTGCGATCTAGCTAATTTTACGACGAACACGTTGTCCTCTTGCTCAAGATTGCAGCTACTAAATATGCGCCTTTCACCGAGAAAATTCGCTATGCGCATCAATCTAGCCGGCCAGGAACGCGCAGCGAAATGGCGCTTTGCCCACGTCTGAACTGTTGGTATCGCCCGCGCGAAAGCACGGTCTCGGTTACACTCAAAACGACGCTCATGAATGGCCGCATTGGCAACACTCGCTGCGTTGCAACAACACATGCGCCGCTACTGCGGGAAAATGCTGCGTCAGCGAAGTCCGAAAAATGAATGACGGGAAAGTCCGCATAGCTGACCTTGATGCTCTGTGCAGCGAAGGTCAGACTTCCGCCCTTCACCACGCATAATCCCAACCACGCCCTAACTTGACACCACCCCATCAAATAGCCGAACCTCCCAGAACATAAAGTGAACAAACAGAGAGTCGTGAATGACCGTTGTCCCGATCAAAGCCCCCATTACGACAAACAGCAGCATCGTCCCAGTTCAGTTAGCGCGCGTCAGCGCCGGTTTCCCCTCCCCCGCCGGTGATGACCTGGAGGATGAAATCGACCCCATTGCGTGGGTCGTGCGGCATCCATCGTCAACCTTTTGGTGGCGGGTGGAAGGTGACTGCCTTTGGGATGTTGGCATTCGAGATGGCGACATCATTGCAGTTGATCGCGCTGGAAAGCGGCGCCTCGGGCGTGCCGTGCTCGCTGTGGTCGACGGCACGGTGACTGCCAAGATATTGCGCAAGCGAGATGGCAAGTACTTCCTTGCGCCCGCTAACAGCCGGGAGGCCTTTCCAGAAATCGAGCTCACGGAAGACAGCGAGATCTGGGGTGTCATCGCTGGCGTTGTGCGGAAATATGATCTGGCGTGACGCAACCGATCGCCATCAGCGACAGCGCCAATTTCTATGTCAGCGCAGAGCGGATCTTTGACCCAAGCCTGAAAGGCGTGCCAGTGATCGTCCTGTCAAACAATGATGGCTGCGTTGTTGCACGCAGCGATGAAGCCAAGGCGCTGGGCATCAAAATGGGTGAGCCGTTACACCTGATCCGTCACAAAATCAAAGCACATGGTGTGCGTGTATTTTCTTCCAATTACACACTCTACGGCGATATCAGCCGCCGCGTGGTCGAGGTTTACGAAGATTACACACCCAACGTCGAGATCTATTCAATCGACGAGTGTTTCCTGGATTTTGGTGGAGTCAAAGACCGGACGGCGCACGCCAGGGCTATGCGGCGGGATGTGCTGCTCCGTGTTGGCGTACCGGTGCGCGTCGGGATTGCAGCAACCAAGACGCTCGCTAAATGCGCCAACGATATCGCAAAGAAGAACCCAATTTTCACTGGCGTTCTGGATATGACTGATCCTGCGTTGGTCGATTGGCTGCTACCCCTCGTTCCAGTTGGTGACATTTGGGGCATTGGGAGAAAGACAGCCGCTAAACTAAACGGCATCGGGGTTTGTACCGCCGCAGAGCTACGCGACCTGCCATCACGTCAAGCGCGCGCTCTGGGCACAGTCGTGCTGGAACGCACGGTCCTAGAGCTCCAAGGCGAGCCGTGCATCGCATTTGATGATGTGGAGCCTCCGCGCAAGGGCATGGCTGTTACACGATCCGCCGGGGTGCCTATGACCGACTTCGACACGGTGTTTCAGGCGATCACGGCGCACGCGACACGCGCGGCCGAGAAGCTCAGGCAACACGGGCTAGTCGCAGGAACGCTTACTGTATTTTTTCATACGAACCGACATCGCTCTGACAGGCCCCAGTATGCAGGATCGCGCTCAACGCGCCTGACACCGATGTCATCCGATACATTCGAGTTGGTCGCAGCCGCAAAACGCTGCGCGCGCGCCGCCTGGCCGAAAGGTAGCAACAAGACGTACGGCTTCACCAAGGCAGGGGTTATGCTAGATGACCTTATCCCGTTGGAAGAACGTCCGAGAACACTCTTCGATGCACCGCAAAAATCGCCTGACCTGATGACAGCGCTTGATGCTGTTAACAGTCGGTTCGGTAAGAAAACTCTAGTGCTTGCAAGTGAAGGGATGTCGCGCTCCTGGCAGCTCCGTGCCAATCATCGCAGCCCACGTTACACGACCCGGATTTCTGATCTGCCAGTTGTGAGGTGACCCCCCTCCCATGGTTCCTCCTGGGCGCAATCCGTATACGGGGGGGCTTAGCGCGCCATTTCGCTAGCGCGTGGCTTTTTCACCGGGGAATCCACTTGGAAGCCACCTTGGCCAGCAGCGGAATTAAAATGATTAGATTACAGATGTTTGGGAGTATAAAGCTGGCTCTCAAGCTGGATTCTTGAGTGGTTTAGTCAAGAATCCAGCTTGGCCAAAGTCCAACCAGTTTGGCCAGCTTGGGAAGCCACCCCAGCGGCGGCATGTTTTGAACTTTGCAGAACCCGCTGATTCAAAACAA
>P_2C_Liq_3_UnCtyDRAFT_100383_pt1 | contig 13395 bp, 14 predicted proteins | sample Pon2CUnioCityCA_3_FD_9720 | JGI IMG/M metagenome (IMG submission 9720)
TTTCAAGCCCAGTGGCAGGGTTAATGGTCTTTGTCACAGATGTTGATGGAGGCAGATTTATGTTTTATGATGGAACAGAATGGGGTACACTTTCTTTTGCAGAGAAACGTCCAGACGCTCCCACAATCACAGCGGTTTCATCAGGTGACGAACAAGCTACAGTTTCTTTTACAACCCCATCAAGTAATGGAAGCTCTGTAATAACATCATACACAGCTAAATCAAGTCCAGGAAATATTACTGCTACCTTAAGTCAAGAAGGGAGTGGTGATATTACAGTAACAGGTTTAACCAATGGTACCGCTTATACATTTACGGTTACGGCTACCAATGTAATAGGTACTAGTGCTGAAAGTAGTACTTCTGCTTCAGTAACACCTGCGACAGTACCTTCTTCTCCAACAATTACAGCGGTTTCATCAGGTAACGCACAAGCTACAGTTTCTTTTACTGCACCATCAAATAATGGAGGTTCAGCAATTACTTCCTACACAGCAACTTCAAATCCAGGCGGTTTTACAGGAACAGTAAGTCAAGCAACAAGTGGAAGCATTACAGTTACTGGTCTTACTAACCGAACAGCATATTCATTTAAGATTACTGCAACAAATGCTATTGGAACAAGTGCTGGAAGTATTACTTCTGCTTCAGTAACACCAAAAGTCCCTGGAGAAATAACATACACCATTCTTGATCAATATACAAATCGAAAACCAACAGGAACTAGTTATAACACTCTAAAATATTATGATCAGTATATCGATGCAGGATCAATTGATGCTTCACCATTCATAATCACTAAGCAAACAAATCACGAAGGTGGTATTTTATTTTACGGTACTACAGAATTAATTTCAAAAGCAAATGAAAACACTTTTAGACTTTCAGCTAGTACTGGGAATTTTGATTTTATTTCATTTTACCTTGATAATTTGGAAGGAAACATATATCCAGGAACTTCATCAACACTTCCAAGAATAACGCTTACTTCAAGTTCTGGTTCTACTGTGACTTATGAGGCTACAGTTATGTTTTGTGATGGAGAAATGGGTTGCATGTATGATGATTATATTGAAACTGGTGTCAAAACATTAAACTGGAATAACGTTGAATGGGTTGATATTAAAACTCAATATACAAAAGCGAAAACAAAAGACTATGTCTTAAAAGAATTATAGAAAATAATATAATTCTATTTTAATTGAGGGTATGATGTAACCTATGGTAATTACCATAATATTAGCAAGTGGTTGTAAAATTTCAATAATGGTATTCATACAATAAACGATAAGTAAAGTGAAGAAAAGAGTGAGTAAAACGAACTATTTTAGTGATGATTTAGTTATTTTTAAAAAATTATTCCCAAGAATAAAAAATTATTTTTGGGAATAAAAAGTGGAGACGCCGAGAATCGAACTCGGGTCCAAACAAGCAACAAATTGGCTTTCTACATATTTAGTTCTTTCTTAGTTTTCGTTTAAAAGCTGATTAAGAACAATCCACTTTTAACTTATCTTTTTTAGTTTCAAAAACCTGCCAAAGCTACAAGTTTTCTATGTTTATTTTTACGATGCCCATAAATGAAACGCCATAAACCAAGGCTTTTCGTGGACATAAAGCTTGCTCACCTTGTGAGCCGAGGCTTAATCTTACTATTAATTCAGATTAGGCAGCTAAAGCGTAGTTATCTTCGCCGTTTATAAAGTTGAAACAAGTTTTACAAGTATAGTTTCATTCCTTGATATGCTTACAAATTCACTGACCTTGCTGTCAAAACCAGTCGTCCCCTTAATAAGTTTGCAAAACCTGTTTTGCGTAGTCAACACAACACTTAATTTATTTTAGCATCGTAACAACTCTTATTATATTTTTTCAAAGAACATAAAAAATAGTTTAAAAATCAGACCATTTTTTAGGGCGTTACCCCGCAAAAAAGCGAGGTCAGGCTTTCCGTTAAATCTTTTTTTGCAGCATTTATTTTAACATTAGTATAAAAAAAAAATCTTTTTAAAAGAATAGAATACATATTAAAAATAACAAAAAAAGGATATCACTTCAATCCTTAACGCGGTCTGCAAAAATACAAAAAGTTATAAGTATAACAACGCTAAGTTTTAAAGAAAAATAAATCAACAAAAACAGAATAGAACACGAGGTTACAAGAAATAGCATCGATGATAACAAAACCTTGTATATCAAACAAAATAAAGGCGATTTTATATTAAAATTAGAAATAGAAGTCTAAAGAGTAAATTAATTTTTCGTAATTAACATTAAAATAAATATCTTCGAATAAAATTACAGAAATATGAAGTTTGGCATTATTAAAGAGCGCAAAAATCCACCAGATAGAAGAGTTGTTTTTTCACCAAAAAAACTGCAGCAATTCCAGCAAAAGTATCCAACAGCAGCAATTGTTGTAGAAAGTTCAGCCATAAGAGTTTTTTCTGATGAGCAATATAAAAATGTAGGAATAGATGTTGTAGAAAACGTATCAGACTGCGATGTTTTATTTGGTGTAAAAGAAGTGCCAATTGAAGCTTTAATACCCAATAAAAAATACTTTTTCTTTAGTCATACTATTAAAAAACAACCCTATAATAGAGATTTGTTAAAGGCTATTTTACATAAAAACATTCAACTTTTTGATCACGAAACCATAGTAAAAGAAAATGGCGCACGTTTAATTGGTTTCGGACGGTATGCAGGCATCGTTGGCGCTTACAATGGTTTTAGGGCCATTGGTTTGGCAAACGAAACCTTTAATTTACCTAAAGCAGAAAATTTAGACAGCCAACAAGAATTAATCACAGAATTAAAAACAATCAATCTAAAAAAAATAAAAATATTACTAACAGGGAATGGCAAAGTAGCTTATGGAGCCAAAGAAATGTTAGATGCCATGCAGATAAGAGAAGTTTCTGTAAATGAATATTTAGAAAATACTTATTCAGAAACAGTGTATTGTTTGGCAGATGTGTTAGATTATAACAAACGCACAGATGGGAAGGTAATAGATAATTTCGATTTTTACGAGCATCCAGAAGCTTACGAAGCTAATTTTATGCGTTTTGCAAAAGTAACCGACTTTTTTATTGCAGGTCATTTTTATGGTGATGGAGCTACTTATTTATACACAAGAGAAGATGCAAAATCAAACGACTTTCAAATAAAATATGTAGCAGATATTTCATGCGATATCGATGGTCCTGTAGCTTCTACAATTCGTCCTTCAACCATTGCAGATCCTATTTACGGTTATAACCCACAAACAGAAAAAGAAGTTAATTTTAAAGATAAAGATGCTATAGTAGTAATGGCTGTAGATAATTTACCTTGCGAATTGCCAAAAGATGCAAGCGAAGGTTTTGGAGAAATGTTTTTAGAAAATGTAATTCCTGCTTTTTTTAATAACGATAAAGACGGAGTTTTACAACGTGCTAAAATGACAGAAAATGGTAAATTAACTCCTCGTTTTTCTTATTTACAAGATTATGTAGATGGAAAAGAATAATCTACAAAACAGGCAATTTTTAATTGATTTAGCTAAAATGAAAATGCCTTTTGGTAAATACAAAGGTAGATTTTTAATAGATTTACCAGAGCATTATATGGTTTGGTATCACAACAAAGGTTTTCCAAAGGGTAAGTTAGGTTTGCAAATGCAACTGGTTTACGAGTTAAAATTAAATGGTTTAGAAGATTTAATCAGAAAGATTAAATAATCCAAACCATTTTTTTTGATTTAATAATCAATTCTCTTTCTCACTATTTTTTCTACTAAAATAATAGTAATAACTCCTAAAGTATAAGCTATTAAATCACCAAAACTAAAAGAGGTGCCTAGTATAATTTTTAGGGCACGTTCATGCTTTTCAGGAAAATGATTTTGCAAATTGCTTAACTGTAAAAACTCTATTACAAAAGAAATTACAAAAGTAATAAGAGCTGCTTTTTCTACAGATATTTTAAACAGGCTTTTTATAAATGTGTACACAAATAGCACAGCAAAATAATCTCCTACAGAATATCTTATGAAACCTGTGGTGTATTTGGCTATAAATACTTCTAACATAAATATTGCTAAAAATAAAATGAAGTATATTTTATTGAATTTGAGCATATTATTTGTCTTTAATAGGTTTTGGTTTACATATCCAAATCCAGGATTGCATTAATGTAAAAAAAGCAGTTGTAAAGAAAACGCAAGTAAACTTATCAAAGTTTCCGCTAATTATAAAATACATCGCAATTGCAAAAGCAATAATGGAATAATAAGGAAAATATTTTTTAAAAATTTCTTTGTCAGTTTTGTCTTCTTTTGCCAACCAAAAAAATGGAGTAATAGTAACTAAAATTGTTATTGAGCAAACAATAAAAATAAGAAACATAGAAGGGAAAATAAACACAAATGCATTAGTATTTACGCCCTCAGAATATACTAAAATCCAAAAGATAGTAGTTGCCAAAAGCGTTGCTTTACATAAAGTTGCTCCTAAGTTTTTAGATGAATTCATTATTTTATTTTAAAATTATCATATACTTTTTCTTGCCAAGAGTTGTCTCTTAAATCATTCATATATTTAACATATTTCCTATTAATTTTCATCTTATTTCGAATATCAATTTCTGAGATGTCAGCATATTCTTTTAGTAAAAAAGTATTATTGTTAGATAGGTTTATAAGGTATTTTATATCTAATTGTTCAGCATAATTAAAATTGTATTCTGTAATTAGTTTATCCCAATTTAGAGTTGTTGAAATTATGAATAACACAAATGCAATTTGAATATTTTTTCGAAATAAATAGCTTAGGTTTTTTAGTTTAGAAACTTTTAAAAATGTAGTTATCAAGCTAATAGATGTAGCTGTTAAAAAGAATAAAACACCAATTCTTTTATAGGTTAAACCAAAAGAAACAATGTATTCTACATTTTTAATCATCGTAATTATAACAACGCTTAGATTAAGAAAAATCCATACATAGGTTAAGTTTTTTAAATCTTTGTTTCTCTTAAAAAAGTTTAAGCTTCCTCTAAAAAAATATAGAATAATAATGATAGCTAAAATGTTAGATATTATTAATGCATTTACACCATTATGCACTTGTTCAGAAAGTTGAGGGGCAACCATACTATGAATTTTAGATAAATGCACAATATCTGTTGCTATAAAAAATAGAATTAATGTATTTAACAAAACCATTAAAACGACACCTAATTGTTTTTCGTTTTTTAAACTTTCAATAGAAATTGGCTGAAATGCTTTTTTATCTAGATAATTTCCTTGTTGTAAATCATTAGTTGTTATGGGTTCTATTTGAATAGGATTTGTAATATTATGAAATAAATAAAACCCCAAACCTGTAAAAAGAATCCATTGAAAATTGATAAAACTCAAATCGATTTCAGCTATCAATTCATCAAAAACTGGGTTTGCATTTCTATATAAAAGAACAAAAATTAGAATGATGATTGCAGGAATTCCAATTATTTTAAACCAATATCCATAATTTATTTTCTCTTTTTTTGCATTTTCTACTTCTACAGTTAAAGAATCGTAATAAAAAGCAAAAAAAGAAACAACAGTTGTATATATCCCATTAATCCATTTTATATAAATAGAAGATTTGTGTTCAGATATGCTACCTACAAGGGTAAAAAAAGCAATAATATTTGCTAAAATAGCCAATTCAGATTTGTATAAAAAAACGGTAATACCTGTTACTAAATAAGCAACAGTTTTAATGATGGTAGTTTTGTTTTTAAAAGTTTTCCAGTTAGTTATACTCATTATTGCAGTTGCAACAAGGGTAAAGAGTAACAAGTTTAAACCAATATTTTGTTTAAAGAAAAATGTGCTAAAAAGTATAGCTCCAATTAATGTGATTGCTTTTTTCATAATCGTATGGTTAAAGTACTTTGTATTTCAAAGTAAGTGAATAAAAAAATAGTTATTTGTTGTTTATTAATTTTTCGAGTGCGTTAATGTGTTTTTTAAACTCCATTTTACCTAATTCTGTTGCCATATATTTAGTGTTTGGTTTTCTACCAATAAATTGTTTTTCTACTTTAATAAAATCTACTTTTTCTAAGGCTTTTGTATGGCTTGCTAAATTGCCATCTGTTACCCCTAATAAATCTTTAAGCGTATTAAAATCTGCATAATCGTTTACCATTAGAACAGACATAATACCTAGTCTTATTCTATGATCAAAAGCTTTGTTTATATTTAAAATAATATTTTTCAAACGAAAAAATTAAAATTATAAATTACTATTTTCTATCATATTTAAAAAACATCACTGTTCCGTAAACAATATGCATAATACCAAAGCCTAATACCCAAAACCAAAAGCCATAACCAGGAAAAATTGCACAAATTAAACCTATTACTATCTTTGTATATCCTAAATATTTTACGTCTCCAATAGTATATTTTGAAGCACTTAATAATGCTAAACCATAAAACAGTAACATTAATGCTCCAGTTTGTCCATATTTTTGTTGATTTAAAATGATAAGAATATAAATACCACCTGCTAATAAAGGAATTACAAAACTAGATAACAATCTTTTGGTTAATGAATCCCAAATTTTTTGATTGTTTTGCTTGGCCTTTTTGGTTGTTAAATAAATTGCAGTACCTATACTTAGTATACCCACTAAAACCAAATCTAAAAGTATGTATTGAAATAATTTACTATCTATTACTACATAATCTTCTCCGCTAATTTGCAAATACCAATAAGCAAAACCAGCACCAATTAACGCATAAATACCTGCTAAAATACCAGATAAACCACTTAACGAAATAAATTTCGATGATTTATTCATTAAGTTTTTAATTTCTGATATGTCTTTTAAATAATCTTCTGAACTCATTTTTAAAGAACTTTGAAATACAAAGTAAACAATAAAATTTTACTTGAGCAACAAAAAAGATTTTTATTTTTAAAAATAAATTATTTTACAACTACACCATAAGTGATATGTGCAATAGCAACAATGGTTAAAGAAGAATACCAATATGTTGGTATTAAAATACATAAAACACCTAGCAGCAAACACAAACTAATTAAAATATATAAACTTTTACTGCCTTTATTTTTAAAAATTAAAAGTAATAAGCCATATAAAAATAAAAATGCAGGAGTAATAAAATTTATGTTACCATAGTTTTTTAAAGTTAAAACACTAATAGAAATAATGAAAATACCTAACAAATATTTTAAAAAAGCAGTTTTAGTTTTTCCATTCCATAATTTGAATTGAAACCTTTTAGCTTTTCTTTTTCCACTAAAAAATAATGCTAATGAACTCAATAAAGTAACAAAAAAAGCAACAGAAATAAACAATATTTCAATTAGTTGTGGAGATAACAAAGCTAAGGGGTTATCGTCTATCAAATAACTATCTAAAACATATTTGTAGACATAGGCAGCTAAAAAAATATATATACCAATTAATATACTATTAAAACCTTTAAGTTGAAAGTTTACTTCAAAATTATCGTGTAAATGTATTTTGTTTGCCATATTTTTTTAACTTTCGTAAAGATACAAAATTACCTTTACCTTTTTTTATTCATATACTCTGTGGAGAAGCATACTTTTTAAAACAGCCAAAACAATCTAATTCTATTTAGATGCATTTGCAAATTTTCATAAAAAGCACTATTCAAGAAGTTGATTTACAAATCAAAAGGAAAATTCCTTTTTATTACTTAAATGATAGACCTTTTTGGCTATTTGCTCAACTATATAATATAATGACTATTTAATTTAAGAAAATAAAAAACAGTATAATTTTTTACATACAAAATATTTTAAAAGGTTATGTATATTATTTACACACACCTTTTATCTTTTTTGGAAAAAAATGAGTAGCTAAAGCGATTTAAAACGAAAAAAAAATAAAATATATTATAAATTATTGATTGTTTTTCTGATGGTAACTAAATTAGTTAGTAGGTTTTCTAAGTTGTCTAAATGCAACATATTAGCACCATCTGACTTTGCGTTTGCAGGATCAAAATGTGTTTCTATAAATAAACCATCTACATTATTTACAACACCAGCTCTAGCAATGGTTTCTATCATTTCTGGCCTACCGCCAGTAACACCAGCAGTTTGGTTAGGTTGTTGTAAAGAGTGTGTAACGTCTAAAACAGTAGGTGCAAAATCGCGCATTTCTGGTATTCCTCTAAAATCTACAATCATGTCTTGATACCCAAACATAGTACCTCTATCTGTAATCCATGCTTTATTAGAACCAGCATCTTTTACTTTTTGTACTGCGTGTTTCATGGCAGCAGGGCTCATAAACTGCCCTTTTTTTAAGTTGACAACTTTGCCTGTTTTTGCAGCGGCCACAACCAAATCTGTTTGTCGAACCAAAAATGCTGGAATTTGCAACACATCTACATACTGTGCTGCTTTTGCAGCGTCTGAAACTTCATGAATATCTGTAACAGTAGGTACGTTAAAAGTTTCGGAAACTTTACGTAAAATTTTCAATGCTTTTTCGTCTCCAATACCTGTAAAGCTATCTATTCTACTTCTGTTGGCTTTTTTAAAACTTCCTTTAAAAATATAAGGAATTTCTAATTTATCTGTAATAGAGATTACTTTTTCTGCAATTCTTAAAGCCATTTCTTCGCCTTCGATAGCACAAGGGCCTGCTAACAAGAAAAAGTTATTAGAGGTGGTGTGTTTTATGTTTGGTATTTCTGATAAAATCATCTATAAAATTTTTATCAAAAATACATAAAAATATATGTTTTTAGCTTTGTTTTTTTTTGAAGTTATAATGAAGTAATGATGACTGTTTAAAATTTATTCTGCTTTTAGAGTCTTATTTTAATTCGCTATATTTATAGCTTAAATTTTTATCAGATTATGACCAAATTAGTTAAGAGTATTGTATTTGTTTTCGCATTTATTTTTAATATGTATAGTTGTAAAGTTGTGCAAACAGGTAAAGTTGGTATAGAAGGTAAACCAGCAGTAAATAATAGCACTAAAAGTAAAGCTGTAAAAGCTTTTTTTATAGATTCCACACTTGTAAAAAAGCATTTATATACGTTGGCTTCTGATGAAATGGAAGGAAGAAAAGCAGGTACAGAAGGTATTGAAAAAGCGGCAAAATATATAGAAAATGAGTTTGAAAAACTAGGTTTAAAAACCTTTGGAAATTTACAATCTTACAGACAAACTTTTGATTTTGAAAATAGAAGAACCAAAGAAAATATTATATCAAGTAATATTATTGGGGTTTTAGAAGGGAAAAGTAAAAAAGACGAATATGTGATAGTTTCTGCACATTATGACCATTTAGGGAAGAAGAAGCTTGGAGAAGGAGATTTGATTTATAATGGAGCCAATGATGATGCTTCTGGTGTAGCCGCTGTTTTGGTACTGGCAAAATATTTTAAAGAAATGGGGAATGAAAGAACTATTGTTTTTGCTGCTTTTACTGCAGAAGAAATGGGCTTAATTGGATCTACACATTTTGGTAAAGGGATAGATGCTAGCAAATTTGTGGCTGGCATTAATTTAGAAATGATTGGTAAAGTACCAAGTTTTGGGCCCAATACTGCCTGGTTAACAGGTTTTGAAAGAAGCGATTTTGGTAAAATTATTCAGAAGAATTTAGAAGGTACAGGTTATCAGCTATTTCCAGATCCTTATAAAAAATACAATTTATTTTTTAGGTCAGACAATGCTTCTTTAGCAAGATTGGGTGTGCCTTCCCATACATTTTCTACAACCCCTATTGATGTGGATCCAGATTATCATAAACTTACAGACGAAGCAGAAACCTTAAACATGACTGTAATTACACAAACGATACAAGCTGTAGCAAAGGGAACAACAAGTATTATAAACGGAAAAGATACCCCTAAAAGAGTCGTGATAAAAGAACAATAATTATATAATTAAATTACCACTGCTTTTCTAATTTTTTTTTAAAGTTTTCTTTTCTGGTGCAGTTAAAGATGATAAAAAAGACATCAATTTCTCAAAGTATATTTTTTTTTGATTTCTAAGTTTTTTTTTGACATTAAAATAAACAAAAATATATGAAAAAACATTGTCAAAATTGGAATAGGCAACAGAGGTATAAATGGTGATTTTGGTATTTCTGAGGCTATGCGAATTGAATTTGTTTTTTAAATATTAAACCCATCCATACCAAATGGTTGCTTTAAAATCCCTAAAATCAATTCTCAAACCTAAAGCATTATTAGCGTATTATAATCACTTAGTATTTTTAATAGTAAAATAAACTTTTAGTTCAGTTTAGTGCTAAATATAATTAATAATATAGAGAGCTTTTGTATTTTTACTTTTTAAAAATCTTTACATGCAAATTCATTTTATAGCTATTGGCGGAAGCGCAATGCATAATCTTGCCATCGCTTTACACCAAAAAGGATATCAAGTTACAGGAAGTGATGATACTATACACGATCCCTCTAAATCTAGGTTAGAAAAATATGGTTTATTACCTGTCGAATTTGGTTGGTTTCCAGAAAAAATAAACCATAATCTAGATGTTGTTATTTTAGGGATGCATGCAAAACAAGATAATGTAGAACTTTTAAAAGCCCAAGAATTAGGTTTAAAAATTTATTCTTATCCAGAATTTTTGTACGAACAATCTAAAGATAAAACTAGAGTTGTAATTGGTGGTTCTCATGGTAAAACAACCATTACTTCTATGATTTTACATGTTTTAAATTATCATGAAAAAGAAGTAGATTACATGGTTGGTGCTCAATTAGAAGGTTTTGAAACGATGGTGCACTTAACAAAAGATAACGAATTTATTGTTTTAGAAGGTGATGAATACTTAAGTTCACCAATAGATATGCGTCCTAAATTTCATTTATATAAACCAAATATAGCTTTGTTAAGTGGTATAGCTTGGGATCATATTAACGTTTTTCCAACCTTTGATAATTATACTGAACAGTTTCGAATATTTACAGAATCTATGGTAAATGGTGGGAGTATGGTTTATAACGAAGAAGATGTAATTGTGAAAGAGGTAGTAGAATCATCAACCAATCATATTAAAAAATACCCATACCAAACACCAGCACATTTTATAGAAGACGGAATCACCTTTTTAGAAACCGAAGAAGGTGACTTACCTTTAGAGATTTTTGGAAATCATAATTTACAAAACTTAGCTGGGGCTAAATGGATTTGTCAGCACATGGGAATTGATGAAGATGATTTTTACGAAGCAATAGCTAGTTTTAAAGGAGCAAGTAAGCGTCTAGAAAAAATTGCTGAAAATTCATCAACAGTTATTTTTAAAGATTTTGCACATTCTCCAAGTAAAGTGGCAGCTACTACAAAAGCTGTAAAAGAACAATATAGTAGCAGAACTGTAGTTGCTTGTTTAGAATTGCATACCTATTCTAGTTTAAATGCAGCGTTCTTAGCAGAGTATAAAGGTGCTTTAGAATTTGCAGATAAAGCAGTTGTATTTTACGCTCCTCACGCAGTAAAAATTAAGCAATTAGAAGAAGTTACAAAAGAGCAAATAGCAACAGCTTTTGAAAGAGATGATTTAATAATTTATACGAATCCTAAAGAATTTAAAACATTTATATTCAATTTAGAATTAGAAAATAAAGCAATTTTACTGATGAGTTCTGGGAACTATGGCGGTTTAGATTTTGAAGAAGTTAAGAGTTTGATTTAGTTTTTTTATACTGAATTGAATCAGTTTTTATCTATGTTATTTTTAAATATTTTAGAAACAGTATCAATCATTTTTGTATTGTTTGAATAGGTAATTTGATAGCAGTTTATTTGATGAAACCAGTCTAAAAACTTCTGAGCATTTTCTTTTAAAGGAGATAGCCAAGAGTCTGGAACCAGTTCTTGAAAAGCTTCTATTTTTGAAATTTGACGAACTTGTAAGTCACTTTCTTTTTCATATTTTATAAAAACCAAGTCGTTACATGGTAAATGATTGTAAAAATCTGTATTGTTAGGTTTTAAATAACGTACAATTTTATTTAATCTTTTAAAATGATATTCTGCAGAATTTTGTAATTCAGGGTAGAGTGGAAGTAACGTTTCTACACTATTCTTTTTAATAGAAATAGCTGCAGGAAAACTGTATACATGAATATTTTTATTAGCTATTGGCACAAAATCATCAGCTAAACAAGTAAAACCATTTGCTTGTAATAATGCCAAAGAAGTGCTTTTGCCATTACCAGAATCTCCTAAAAATAAAATAGTTTTTTCTGTATTAGAAACTGCAGATGCATGAAAAACACCCATCCATTCATGTTCTTCTTTTTGATGAATTTTCTGAATTAATTCCATAGAAAATTTCCCTTGAAAATAATGAATATCTTTATTGCTCCAAGCACCAATAAAATTTTTATCTACGTAGAAAAAAACATATTTATTATTTAAAAAAACCAAAAATTCATGAGTTATATTTTCAGAGTTTTCTATTTCTAAATGTGCAAATTTCGGGTGCACCAAATACAACTCATATTCAGATGAAAAAGCGACTTTAAATACAATATCATTTATTTTATAAAACTTGGTAAATTCAAAGTAGGTTGGTTTTTCTATATCCCTGTAATCATTTAAAAAAAATGATTTTTTTGTTGATTTAGAAGCGTAAATCTTTTTTTCTAAATCTAGAATAAAATCGATTGTTTTGTCTAAAGGAACATTTAACTTTTTAGAAAGTGCCTTTGCTATTTCTTCAACAGAAACACCTTTACTTAATCGTTTTAAAATACCTGCAGTTGTATTTTCTAAAACTAGATATTTGTTACTGTTTTCAAACCATGTAATTGTTTTGTCTTCTACTGGTTTATATAAAAAAGATGTGTTGTTTTTCATAAAAAATAAATGTAGTTATTTTTATAGTTATATAAAACAAAAACGTCTCGAAAATATTCGAGACGTTTTTAAAATAATTTAGTTTTAGTTTAATATCCTGTTCCAGGCGCTTCTGGGCTTTGAGCCTGTGCTTCTTGTGGATTTAAAATCAGATAAGTTCTAATGTTGTTAAAGAAACATATTTACTGTAATTACCTATTTTTTTTATAGCTTCTTTACGAGAAATAGTATCGTTATTTTGTTCTTTGTTGTTCATATTTAGCTATTGTTTAATTCGTGTAAATTAGTCTATCATTATTTTGGTTGATAGTTGCCCCTCTTTTGTATATAATTTTACAACATAAACACCAGTAGACATATTAGGTAGTGCAACTTCAAAAGAGTATGTAGGTTGTAAGTTTTTATTTAAAATTTGTTTACTTAAAATGTTATATATAGCTATAGAAGCATTACCAGTTTTTAAACCGTTTATTATCAAGTTAAAGGTTAAAACCCTGCAATTTTA
>P_2C_Liq_3_UnCtyDRAFT_100385_pt1 | contig 13383 bp, 11 predicted proteins | sample Pon2CUnioCityCA_3_FD_9720 | JGI IMG/M metagenome (IMG submission 9720)
CTCGTGAGGAGTCTATCCGTAAAGAAGATGGATTGTTCAATAGCTTCATGGCTGAGTTTTCACAAGACCACAGTGTCAACGTAGAGAACAACACGTTCAATCATCAGCTAGTGGCGTATAAGAATGCTGTAGCTCGCTTAGAGAAACATGTGTTGCTTGATGGTCAGGTTGAAGTACGTGAGATGATACCTACTGGTGAGCAAGTGTTTAACGAAGAAACCATGGAAATGGAAGATGTTCTAGAGGAAGTGGTGGTTAAGCGTGAGATTGAACCTGTAGAGGAATTTGTGGAAGTGACTGTTTACGACAGTGAAAACCCTGAAGCAGAACCTACAGTTGAGCAAGTGCGTAATCCTATTGTCATTCAAGATGAAGAAGAACGTGCTATGGCACAATCTGTAATCGATGGCACACCACAGGCTGTTAAGGACTACTAATCATGGCACTACAACTAACTGGCGCAATATCTTTATCAGAGGTCCAGGTAGAGTTTGGTGGTGAGAATCCTATCTCGATGTCAGAGTATTATGGGGCTAGTGTTAGCCTACCAGGGTCAGGCGTTATATCAATGTCTGACTTTTATGGGTTATCATCTGCTGGTACCACTTGGTCCATGAGGGATGGTAGCTCTGGTGTAACTATGAGTTCTACTGATTTTGGCTCTAGCGACTCTTATGCAGGTATTGATTTAAGAGGGGTGATGACTGATGCAGGGTTAGTGCTGTATGCTAGTTCTGGTGGTGGTAGCTCACTTAAGTATAGTGTAAATGGTGTATCATCTAGCCTTGTTATAGAGAGTAAGGTATTTGACAGTACGCATGAGGGTGACGAGGTTAAGTTTGATTGGGATGTGGTAGTAAGCAGTCAAAGTGGCACTACATCAGCAGGTGCATCTTTTAATGAGACTCCAGCAGGTACTTATAATGCGGTTGATAACACATACCAGCAGTTAGCTAATGATGAGTCAATAGGCGTTAGATTGTACGCACAAAGCTCACTATCCACATCATCATTTATTACTGCTACGGCTACTGTGAATGTATGGGTTAAGAGTGGTAATAGTGAAGTGAATGTGGGTACTGTTTTGATTAGCCTGCAAGCAACTAGTGAAGATTTCAATGAGGGTGGTCAATAATGGCAACAACAACTAATTATGCTTTAAATAAACCTACCGTAGGTGCTAGTGAAAATACCTGGGGTACTGACATAAATAACAACTTTGACTCCATTGATAGTCTTTTATCTGGGTCTACTCCAGTAAATGGTATTGATATTGATTCTGGAACGCTGAACGGTGTATCTATTGAGAGTCCTAGCATTGTAGGTGATATTACTTTTAATGGCATTACGGTAAGCGGATTAACTGCGACAGGGTTATGTACATTTGCTGATGCATCCTTTACTGGTGTCACTGCTGATACGTTAGGTGTAGCATCTCTGATTAATTTGCCTGATGGCGGTGAGGTAAGATTTGGCGCTGGTGATGATTTACGTATATTCCATACAATAAATGACGGTGTTGGTAACTCTTATATATATGATCTTGGTGAGGGTAGCTTATTTCTTGGCTCTAATGGCGCAGGTATTGGTTTTCGCTCACTGGATGTAGATGGTAACTCCAATGGTCCTATGTTAAACATGAATGCAGGTGGCTCTGTAATAGCATACTACAATGGCGCTAAGAAGCTGGAAACGTCAGATACAGGTGTTACTGTTACAGGTGATTTAACTGCTACTGGTGATGTTACTGCTTATTCTGATGGTAGAATTAAAGAGGATGTTAACCATATTGAAAATGCATTGGATAAAGTTATGCAGCTAAATGGTTACACATTTACCAGAATAGACAGCGGTGAAAAGCAGACAGGTGTTATAGCGCAAGAGGTCCTAGAGATATTACCCGAGGCAGTAAAAGGGTCTCATGAGGGCGGTTACTCAGTGGCTTATGGTAATATGGTAGGTTTGCTAATCGAGGCCATCAAAGAGCTAAATAAAAAGCTATAGGAGGTCTACATGCTAGTACCTTTACAATTACCACCAGGACTTTATAAGAATGGTACTGATTACCAGTCTAAGGGTCGCTGGATTGACTCTAATTTAGTTAGGTGGACCGATGGCACCATTCAGCCTATAGGTGGTTGGACAGTGCTATCTAATGAGGTAGCTCAAGGTAAGATTAGAGCTATTCACGCATGGAATGATAATGATGGCAATCCATGGCTTGCTGCATCAACTCCAGAAAAATTATATGTATACAATATCGTAGGCGACCAGTTTGACATTACACCAGCTGGCCTTACTGTAGGTCTAGATGATTCGACTATACAAACAGGTTTTGGTAACTGGTTATATGGCTATGGTTTCTATGGCACAGCACGACCAGAACTAGCTACGCCAACTCCAGCTACACAGTGGGATATTGATAACTTTGGTCGCATCCTTATTGCNATGTCACCTACTGATGGCAAGGTGTACTCATGGGATATAGATACAAATACTCCAGCANCACAGATTGCAAATAGTCCTGTAGAAAGCAAGGGNATGATCGTTACAAGTGAGCGATTCTTATTCTGCTTAGGTGCTGACGGTATACGCAATAGAGTTAAGTGGGCTGACAGAGAAACATTGACAGATTGGACTCCACTGGCGACTAATGAAGCAGGTGATTATGACTTGCAGACTAATGGTCAGCTATTATCTGGATTAAAGGTGCAAGGTCAAACTTTACTGCTAACATCTACAGACGCTCATGTTGCTAACTATATTGGCCCACCATACGTATATGGCTTTCAACAGGTTGGTAATGCATGCGGTGCCATTAGTAAGAAGTCTGGGTGTTCCACTGACTCTGGTGCATACTGGATGGGTGATGGTAACTTCTACATGTATACAGGCGGTAAGGTCGCTGAAATGCCATGCGATGTATCTGANTATGTATTTAATGATATAAATATCTCGCAAGCATCAAAGGTAGCTGCTGTTCACGTATCTAAGTTCAATGAGATATTCTGGTTTTACCCTGGTAATGATTCTATCGAAAATAACAGCTATGTTGTGTATAACTATGAAAACCAATCATGGTACACGGGCAGACTGGATAGAACTGCTGGGTTTGAGTCTGGGGTGTTTAGACACACTATAATGTCAGATGACAATGGTGTTATTTATAAGCATGAAGACGGATCAAACAGAGATGGTCTAAACGCTTATGTTGAGTCAGGACCTATAGAGATTGGCACTGGTGATAGTGTGGCATATATTAACAGTATGATACCAGATGAGATTACACAGGGTGATGTCAGCGGTGTATTTACATCAAAGTTCTATCCTAATAGTGATGAGTATACGTTTGGTCCTTACAATATGTCCAATCCCACAGACCTTAGAATATCTGGCAGGCAGATTAAAATCAAACTGCAATCAAGTGATTCAAATGACTGGCGCATCGGTGTTAATAGATTGAATATCACACAAGGCGGTAAGCGATGATACCTAGACTGTTTAATAGCGATATACAGACATGGGCTAATAGACTTGCTAATTATCTGGATACCATCAGAGATAAGCTATCATTCAAATTAAAGGACTCTAACGCATCTGAGGATGGGGTCATGCTATGGGATAATGAGTTTGGTTATCCTGTAGTCTCTAAGGATGGTGAGTGGCGGCAGATTGTTTTATCTGATGGTAAATTCTCAGCTATATCCACAGGCAATATCATAGCAGCATCAGCCAATACTGGTTATACGATAGATTACGACCAAGTATATATTAGCGATGGGATAGCCATTAATAACGGTGTTATCACATTTCAACGTGCTGGTGTTTACCTGATTAGCTTTACAGCGCAGATTAGTAGTAATTCATCTAGCACAAAGAATTTTTACTTTTGGCCTAGACTAAATGGTGTGGATGCACCAGGAAGCACTATGGCTGTTTCACTTCACAGTAATAATGCTGTTAGCGTGGTAAGTAGGGCTGTTTTGTTTACTTTGAATGAAAATGATACAATAGAGGCTATGTGGGGTGTCAATGATGTCGATGGGTGGCTGAATGCTACATCAGGCACATTTTCTCCAGTATCACCATCATCTACTATAAGTATTACAAGAATATGCAGATAAAAAAATGGATAAATGACGCATTAGGCTACTCTGGCGGCACACATGACTATGATGATGTGGTTAAAGCCATACAGGATGGTCAGATGCAGTTATGGGCTGCACCAAAGGGGTGTATAGTCACAGAGATACTGGTTTATCCAAAGAAAAAAGTGTTACATATATTCTTGGCAGGTGGTGAGCTAAAGCAGATTACCGACATGCAAGATGATGTAATAGCATGGGCAAAGAATCAAGGTTGTTCAGCATTGTCTTTATCAGGCAGGCATGGCTGGACCAAAGCGCTCAAGCCATTAGGCTGGGAGTCTAAATTAACTTATATGGTTAAGGAATTTTAATATGTCAGGTGGTAAAGGCGGTAGCCAAACAACAAAAGTAGATATTCCACAGTGGATGGAAGATGCAGCTAGGTCTAACTTGGCTCAGGGTGAAAGAACAGCTGAAATAGGCTATACACCATACTATGGTCCAGATGTAGCGGCATTCAGTCCAATGCAACAAGCATCCATGCAGAATACAGCAGACGCATCATCAGCATTCGGATTAAGCACACCACAAGATGCTATGGCTGGTATGCCCCAAGCGCAGACATTTGCAGGTGGCGTTCAAGGTTATTCATCTGCACCAATGTTTGAGCAAGCGGTAGATACATTCAGAGAGAATAGACCTGGACAGTATAAAGCATACGTTGACAGTGGGCCTATTTACGACCCATACAAAGATTCTGGCTCTAATGTGTATGATCCGACAGCTAGACAACCAGTACAACCAATCCCAACTGGTGATACTTCATACCAGCGTTCACCTGTAAGTGGCAGTATTGGCGGAGCAGGCGGTTATATGTCAGCACAGGATATAGCTAATATGTACGGCACACAGCAGTACAGTCCTATAGATTACGGTTCATCGCTAATGCAAGGCCAAAACATAGGTGTTCCATTGACTAACTTAGGTCTTAAACGATGAGTCCAGAGATTATGGCTATGCTTAAAAAGCAGGTTGAAGAACAACTTGCACAAAGCGTAGCAGATGTAGGCACTGACATTGCATCAGAAGCGGCTGGAGATGTTCAACAGCAGGCGACAAAAGGTATATTTGATTCTATCCCTGATATGTCAAATCTTAAATCTGCAGCAATGAATGCTCAACTTCAACCAATAGAACACGTTGTAGGTAATGCACCAAAAATAGCGCAATATCAAACAAGTTCAATATCACCTTATGAAGAACAATATCGTAAGGGTTTGTTACAATTATTAGGGGGTCAGTAATGACAGCACCAGCAGGCGGCAAAGGCGGAGCGCAACAAGGTAATATCATGAATCAGTCAGCAGGGGCTTATAACCAAGCACTGCAAGCAACACGGGCTGGCGGAATGATGCAACCAGGTACTATCGCACAAGGTATGGGCCAATACTTTAATCCATACGAAAATCAAGTGGTTCAAAATAGCTTGCAAGATATTGAGTCAGCCAGACAGATGCAGATTAACCAAGGTGGCGCACAAGCTACAGCGGCAGGTGCATTTGGCGGTAGTCGTCACGGTGTTGCTGAATCTCTAACTAATCAGGCAGCATTACAGCAAGCAGGTAATACAGCAGCTAATTTACGTCAGCAAGGATTTAACCAAGCAGGTAACTTTGCAGCTCAAGATATAGGAAATAGACTTGCAGGCCAATCAAACTTATTAGGTGCAGGCGCTCAGATGGGCAACTTATCTAGACAAGGTTTTGATATGGGACGCACTCTTAATCAAGATATGGCTAGAAGTGGACAGCAACAGCAGATGCTACAGCAGATGTTAATTGACTCAGCTAAGGCTCAGTATGGCGGATTCACTGGAGCGCCACAGCAGGCGTTACAGACCCAGCTAGGTGCATTCGGAGCATCACAAACTGGCCAGCAGACAAATACATCACAAAGAAACCCAGGTTTATTTGATTATTTAACTTTAGGCGCAAGTTTGCTATAGGGGTTTATAATGCCAATTTTTGATGAAAACATGACTGAGCAAGAAAAACAAGAAATGCTTAGACAGATGGAAAACCCAGTAGTCCCAAGAACTCAATTACCACCACTACCACCAGAGGAGCAAGGTTTCTTTGGCGGTTTAATGGATAGAATTGGTTCTGGCGTTAGTGATATTGTTAGTGACCCAAACTTTAAAGATAAGTTAATCATTGGTCTGAGTGGCATGTCAATGAACCCTAACCAAGCGCTTATGCAAATGGCTCAGGGTAATATTGAAAACCGAAGAAAGAAAAAGCAGACAAGTGTGCAGAATAATAAAACATTGCAATTCTTGCGCTCTAAAGGTGTCGATGAGGCTACACTGCAGTCACTAAAAGATAACCCAGAAATGCTAATGGCTTATGCCCAGCAATTACTTAAGCCAAGTAATCAGCCATCATCTGTACGTGAATATGAATACGCTAAGAAAAATGGCTACACTGGTACGTTTGACGAGTTTAAAACTTTATCTGCCAATAAGACTGCATCTATTAAGTCTTATGCTCCAGTTGCTCATCCAGAAACTGGTCAACTAAGTATGCCTACTTTTAACCCTAATGACGGCACTACAAGCTATGTACCTATAGAGGGTGCGTTTAGCATGACAGCTGCAGAAAAAGCAAGACTAGAAACAAATGAGCAAGTATTTGCAAATGATAGACAAAAAGCAAAAGATGCTGCAGCAGAGGCCATGAAACAGTCCAGCTCTATACAGGCTAAATTACCATTATATTTACAAGCTATAAAAGCTATTGATGATGGCGCTGATTCTGGAATTATTCAAGATATGATGCCAGCACTGAATGAAGCTACTGCTATATTGCGTAGCGCAGCTAACCAATTAGGTATTACAGTAATAAACTCAGCTACATTTGGCGCATTAAACGAGAAAGAGTTGGATTTAATATTAAGTACCGAGCTACCATTAAAATTAGGGCCGAAAGAACTAAGAGAATACATTGAACGAAAGTATGAGGCGCAAGTTAAACTGGCAAACCTGATAAACGCAGAGGCTCGAAAACTATCATCTGAGGGTATGACATATAGCAGATATATCCAAGAAAAAACAGGCGTTGATATACCAACAGAATTGCCTAATATAAAAGCTAAAATTGATGACTCAGATGTAGAGAGAATTGAATAATGAAATATAAAGTAAAAGTCGATATAAACGGCAAGAAATACGATTACATTATCGAGTCACCAGTAGAATTAAGTAGCACTGAGGCTAAACAACAAGCCAGACAAGAGCTAAGTGACCCACAAAGACTACGCTCATTCTTGCAGGGTACTACTTTAGGGTTTGCTGATGAAATCGAAGCAGGCGCCAAGTCCGCATTTGGTGGAATGGATTATGGCCAAGAGGTAGGTAATGTTAGAGCTAAAATGGCTCAATACCGTGAAGACGAGCCATTATCTAGCACCATGTATGAAATCGCAGGTGCGATACCACCTACCTTGTTAGCAGCTAGAGGTGGCCCAGCAACAGCAGCAGTGCCAGCTACACGACTAGGTATGTTGGCATCAAAAGCATTACCACTGGCGGCAGAGTCAGCGGTGTCAGCTTATGGATTTAGTGAGGCAGATAATCTATCAGACCAAGCTAGAGATGTTGGTATAGGAACCCTGGCAGGCACAATGGGTGGTGGTATTATGGGCTTGGCTGCTCAAGGTCTAGGCATGCTAGGCAACAAGTTCATGTCATTTGTCCGTGAGAAGATGGGCGATAAAGCTAATGATGCAGTTCAAGCCGAGCTACAGAGACTGGTAGAGTTAACTGGTAAAAGTACCGATGAAATACTAGTTGATGTGGCAGAGGGTAAGCCAATCTCTGATAATCAAACATTAGTTATAGCATTAAAGAATTACGTAAACCAAGGCGGCAAGCCAGCTAGAGATATACTAGAGCAGACTAAGGCAATGGCACAGCAAAGACGTGCTGAGGGACAGTCAGCGCTAGAGGGCGGCTTAGTTGGTGGTCAATCTGGCAATCAGTTACAGCGTGGACAGCAGGATATATCTGAATTAAAAGCACAGGAAAGGGATGCATATCAGCAGGCGTTTAATCGCAGCGGTGAGCCATCACCTGAGCTAGTTGGTCAAATGGTTAGTGTTTTACAGCGATTCCCACAAGCAGGCGCAGAGCTGGATGAAATATACACAGCTAGAAACTTGGTTCCATTATTTAAGAAAGATGAAGCAGGTGCCATCCAGATTGTCCGCCAGCCTACAGCAGAAGATGCTGAGATTTTATACAGAAGTGTTAGGGATTTTACAGGTCAGGCATTCCAAGGTGGTCGAGGCACTATGGGAGAGACTGCTGGCCAAGTAGCGGATGAGCTAAAAGAAAGAATAGGTCAGGATTTTCCTAATGTGGCAAGAGCTAGACAGGTTTCAGCTGGTAGGTTTGCAGCACAAGAGGCATTTGAGTCTGGCCGTAAAGCGTTAACTAAAGACCCAGAAGAATTGGATATTATGATTCAAAATATGTCTGAGTCACAAATCAAAGCATTTAGAGCGGGTCTCATGAATGCTATCAATAGACGTATGCAGACAGGTACCACATTTAGAGATTTAGCTGATGAAAATAAAAACATTGGCAAAGTCTTAAGACTAGCGCTAAGACCAGAAGATGTTGACTCTATCGTTAAGCAAATGGGTAGAACAGCAGAAAGTGTAGACATTGCTCAAAAAATGCCATCCACAGCTGGTTCACCAACAGCACCTTTGCAACAAGAAGCTAGACGATCTGGCAGTGCAGAAAATGTAATGCAAACAGTGGATGCTCTATCTGGCAGTCCTTATGCAATGATGCAGGTTTTAAGTAATCTGACGCAAAAACAAGCACAAGGTCTTACTGAGCAACAGCGCCAGCAAGTGGTAAATGTACTAATATCTGAGGACCCACAATTAGTTATGCGAGCGCTAACTGATGATACAGCTATGGCAGCCTTAGAGAAGAAAATAAAAGATATATCTGGTACAATTAGCAAATCAGCGCAACGAGCGACACAGCAACAGTCTACTCAGATTGGCGTACAGAACTAGGAGCAATAAATGCTAGATAGAGATGATATTGAAAATATTGTAGCCAATGCTATTGATGATGCAGTGGACTTTGTAGAGAGTGAAATTTCAGAGGACCGCATCAAGGCGCAGCGTTACTATGATGGTAAGGTAGACTTAGGTCATGAAGATGGCCGCTCCAAGGTAGTAGAGACTAAGGTAAGCGATACTATTAAGTCTATTAAACCCAGTCTTATGAAAGTGTTCCTATCTAGCGAGAGACCTGTAGAGTTCATACCTAGAAAGCCACAGGACTCAGCCATCGCAGAGCAAGCCAGCCAGTACGTATCATACAAGTTCAATCAGTGCAATGGGTTTACATTGTTAAATGATGTTATGCACGATGCATTGGTTAAAAAGATTGGTATTGCTAAAGCATACTACGAAGAAAAAGAAAGCGTAGAGATGCATGAGTACACTAACCTAAATGACAATGAACTAGCTATGCTGCTGCAAGACCCACAGGTTGATGTTATAGAGCATACTATGACTGACATGGGACATGATGCAAAGATTGCTCATAGGTCTGATGATGGTGAGTTAAAGATTGAATCTATCCCACCAGAGGAGTTCTTTGTTGATAGGAATGCTACATCACTCAATGACTTCTATATTGTATGCCATCGTACAGAGATGCGTGTATCTGACCTAGTTATGATGGGCTTTGACTTTGACCAGGTATCTGAGCTGGACGGTTTAGACGAAAACTCTACCACTACGGAAGAAGAAAAGTATTACCGCAATGGTTATTTCACTGACCGTGATGAAGAAGACAATATCGACCCATCTATGAAAATGGTTGCTATTACTGAGTCCTACATGCGTATTGATGTTGAGGGGACAGGTGTAGCTCAGTTACATAAGATTATTACTGGCGGTAGCTCTAATGAATTATTGGACTATGAACCAGTTGATGATGTTCCATTTGCCATCTTTGAGTGTGACCCAGAGCCGCATTCATTCTTTGGTCGCTCAGTTGCAGATTTATTATTGAATGAGCAGGACACAACTACATCTGTTATCCGAGGCATCCTAGATAACGTGGCTGCTACCAATACACCACAGCGTACAATAGTTGAGGAATTGGTAAACGTAGATGACGTACTAAATAATGAAATCGGTGCAATCATTCGTGTTAAGCAACCTGGTGCAGTACAAGACTTACAGGTACCTTTTGTTGCAGGTTCAGTATTACCATTCTTACAGTATCTAGATACTAAGACAGAAACTAAGACTGGTGTTAGCCGTGGTGCTATGGGTTTAGATACTGATGCGCTACAGAATGCCACAGCAACAGCCGTAGCTACACAAACAGAGGCTAGTGCAGGTCAGATTGAAAGTATTGCACGTAACTTTGCTGAGGGTGGCTTAAAACGCTTATTCTCGCTAATGCTGAAAATCATGATACAGAATGCTAAGGACGATGAGTTTATACGCTTAGGCGGACAATTTGTTCCAATGGATGTCCGCTCATGGAAAACTCAGATGGACCTTGCAGTCAATGTAGGTTTAGGTACTGGTAAAGACCAAGAGAAATTACTTGCACTGCAAACAACACTACAGACCCAGATGACAATATATCAGTCATACGGGCCTCAGAATGGCGTGGTGGGCATTACTCACATTAGGCATACATTGGCAGACATGTTGTCATTAATGGGCGTTAGAAACTCAGAGAGATACTATAACCCTATGACTATGGAGCAAGAGCAGGCAATGCTACAGCAGGCCCAGCAAATGGCACAGCAACAGCAGCCACAACCAGACCCAGCAGCCATGATGATGGCAGAGGCTGAGATGGCAAAAGCGCAAGCGGATATGGCGGCTAATCAGTTGAAGCAACAGCAAATCCAAGTGGATATGGCTAAACTACAAGCTGACCAGCAAGGCAAGCGTGAGAAGTTAGAGTCTGAGGTCGCATTGAATGTTGCTAAGGTTGAGCAGGGTAATATTGAGCTACAGCAGAAACAGCAGGTAATTGACCAGAAACGTGATAGTGATATTGCAGAAATGAGTCTTAAACTGGCTGAGTTAGAGGAAAAGTTTGACAAAGACTTAAACGCTGAGGTTCAAGATAATATTATGATGTTTGATCCAACTACTGGAGAGTTTGTAAATGCCTAGAGTTAGAGTGCAGGGTACTAATGACGTTATAGATTTTCCTGATGGATTATCACAGGAGCAGATTAGGCAGGCACTCATGACCAAGTATAGTGGGTATGCTCCGAGTGTACCTACTATGCCTAGCAACAGGTTATCCACAGCAGAGCCATACGAGCCGACATTATCAGAGAAGTTATCCACAGGCATAAGTGATACACTGTATGATTCAGGTGTTATATCTGATAGGTACGGTGCTAATCGCATAGGTCAAAACGTAGGTATGGTTACTGAGGCATTGCCAGTTATAGGTGATGTTGTTGGTGGTGATGACTTAGGCAGAGCTATTGCTCAAGGTGACAGCGCTGGTATTGGTTTAGGTTTGTTATCTGCTATCCCAGTAGTGGGAGATGCTAGTAAGGCATTTAAGTTTGCACCTAAAAATACTGATAAAGTAGATTTATCTGGTAGAGAGTTTTTTCACGGCACAAGTGATGTTATAGAGTACCCGTCAGTTGATAAGTCGCAGCAAAGAGACCCAGGTTTATTAGGTGAGGGTTTCTATGTGACTGAGAGTCCTGAGTTGGCATCATCGTATGCAAACATCTCAAGTCCTAGAGAAAAGTTTGGCGGAGAGTATCAAGGACCTAATATCCATCCAATGAATATCAGCGCTAAAAACACTTTGGTTTTAGACCCAGCAGAGGGTAAGAAAGTAAAAGAGTTTTTAAGAAAGAACCCTACAAGAGCCGCAGAGTTTACTGATAATCTAAAAAGCAATGGCTATGATTCAGTTGCAATATCTGATGGCAATGCGGTTCAAGAGATAAATATTTTTGATGAGTTGGATGTCAATAGCAAGTTTGATGCACCTAAAGACCCGTTATACAAGTTTAGCAATGTTAACCCTGAGTATGTAGAGACTATTGATGAGTTAGGCGGTTTACCTAGTCCTAGTATTGGCATAGCTAAGGCAGATGACCCAGTGGATTCATTCGGTGAGATTAGTTTAATAGGTAGGGTTGGCTCATTTGAGGGCGATCCGACTTTTGCAGCTGATGTGTATTCACCTAGACAGCCAAGAGCGGAAATAGAAATACCAGAAGATAACATAGTTGCAGAGCAAGCTAGATTAAAAGCAGATAACCCTGATATTTATCAGAACTATGGCGCACCAAGATTAGATACAGACAGCGACCCAATTAGCGCAGCTAGAACAGAGCCAGCTTTTATAGCTGAGTTTGCAAGGTCTAAAGGCATTGATGTTAGCCCAGAATCACAGACTACGGAAAGCAAAAAGCTACTGGATTTAGAATCTTACTTTGGTACTGAATTAGGTGATGATACTGGTATTACCGAGACTCTATCACAGCAAGCTAAAAAATACTTTGCTAGTCAATTACCACCAAGGCCGCCAGAGGGCGCATCTGAAATAAGAAAGAAAAAGTATCGAAATAAATTAGAGTTGCATCAAGCTATGTTTACTGATGGTGAGCTAAACGATCTTGGCTATGATGTGCTTAAAAGTGAATACAACACAGAAAAAGCTAGGTCTATGTTTGACGCAAGAACAGCATCAAGAAACCTAAGAGACCAGTTTAGAGAAAAAGGTTTAGATTCTGAATATGAAGAATTTATCACTAACAAGGTTAAGTCATTAAACCCTGAGAAATCACTATTTGATAGAGATTACTTTTACAATACAGGTGAGAGAAGAAGTCTAGATTATAACTTAGATAACATTACCAAGATGATGACCAAGGGTGAGATTAGAGGTGGTGAGGGATTCACTGGTAGTGGCGGTGCTAGAGCGTTGGTTACTCCAGAGTTAAAGAGTCTTAAAGACATTAAAGATGCTAGAGGCAGAATTATCACTAGTGATGAGTTTAGTGGGTTAACAAGTGAAATGGGTGACATGACTGTTAAACTGCAGATGGAGTTAATCAAAGAAATACCAGAAGTTGAGAGCCTAGTGTATGATTACAACGGTTTTTACGATGAGCTAAAGAATTACATAGATGGCAGTGGCAGTATCCTTGATGGCTTAGGCGATAAAAATAAGAAATTATTAGACCTATATATTAAA
>P_2C_Liq_3_UnCtyDRAFT_100388_pt1 | contig 13367 bp, 13 predicted proteins | sample Pon2CUnioCityCA_3_FD_9720 | JGI IMG/M metagenome (IMG submission 9720)
ACATACAGCATAAAAGACTCTTAAATCATAACAAACTTTATAGAAACTGCTTAGAAATTCTTCTAAATTCGCACCCAATCTACGCACTTTTGTAATCATTATATTTAAAAAGATTATTTTCGCTTTAATGATAGAAACGCTTTTTTCTTTTGCATTAGCAACTTCAGTTTTGGCGTTGTCTCCAGGGCCAGACAATATTTTTGTGTTAACACAAAGTATGGTAAATGGTAAAAAATTTGGTTTAGCTACTGTTTTCGGGTTGATTTCTGGATGTTTAGTGCATACTACGTTGTTGGCTTTTGGTGTATCAGCAATTATAAAAGAATCAGCAAATTTGTTTTTTGCGATTAAGTTATTCGGAGCTATTTACTTGCTGTATTTGGCATATAAAGTCTATAAATCTGATCCAGATATTATTTTGTCTAATGAAAATGTAGTTCAAAAAACAACGTCACAATTGTTTAAAAAAGGGTTTATTATGAATGTATTAAACCCAAAAGTATCTATCTTTTTTTTAGCATTTTTCCCAGGGTTTTTATTTTCCGAAAGTCTATCTACAGTAGTACAATTTTATGTATTGGGAGGCGTTTTTATGTTGGTTTCCCTACTCATTTTTTCTACAATCGCCATTTTAGCAGGAGCAATTTTAGAAACTATTAAAACAAATCAAAAAATTGGACACTACCTAAAATGGATGCAAATTATTGTTTTTGTATGTATTGCTTTTTTTATATTGGTTTAGGTTCGCTTGTATTTTTTTACAAACTTTATTTGTCTTAATGCTTCGTATTATTATAGTTAAGAAAAAACAACGCTAAAGAAGACTTATTTAAAGAAAAAATATGTTTTTTAAAAGTGTTGTGCTATTAAAGAAAACGAAACATAAATTTTATCACCATTAACAAATCAGATAGTATCTTTGTATCAGATAAAAATTTATGTCTATAAACGCACTTTTAATAACGCCACCATTTACTCAATTAAACACGGCATACCCTGCAACTGCTTACATTAAAGGTTTTTTAGAATCTAAAAATGTAAAATCCACACAAATGGATTTAAGTATCGAGTTGTTTACGGCTGTGTTTACCAAAGATTTTATTGATGCCATTTTTAAACAGGCAGATTTATTGGGCAATAAGGAATTGCCTTTGGTGTATGAGCAAAGAGAAGAATACATAAATAAAGTAGATATTGTGATGCAGTATTTGCGTGTACAAGAAGTTACGGCTGCATATCAAATTGTACATAAAGATTTTTTACCTCACGGACATAGACGCATCAAATTAAACAAAGATGTATCAACTGAATTTGGCAAGCTAGGTATTTTAGACAAAGCAAAACACATTGCAACTCTATTTGTAGAAGAATTGGGCGATTTTATAAATGCTAACGTCGATGAGTTTTTTTCATTTACACGATATGCAGAACAATTGGGAAGATCAGCCTCTAGTTTCGATCAAATTGATGAGTATTTACACTATGAAACTACGTTGATAGAAGATGAAATGTTGTATCTCTTAGAAGAGCAAATCAAACAAGATTCCTATGATTTAGTCTGTTTTACAATCCCTTTTCCCGGTAATTTATTTTCGGCTTTACGATGTGCGCAGTTTATAAAACAGCAGTATCCGAATTTGAAAGTCGCTTTTGGTGGTGGCTATTGCAATACAGAATTAAGACGTTTGTCAGATCCTAGAATTTTTAATTTTGTCGATTTTATTACTTTAGATGATGGAGAAGGTCCGTTATTAAAAATCACTGAATTTTTAGATAAAAAAATAGGTGAGGAGTACTTAGAACGAACTTATATCTGTAAAAATAACAAGGTTGTTTATGTTGATAAAAAACCAAATACTATTTTCCATCATAAAAATTTACCAGCACCAAGTTATATCGGTTTGCCATCCGCAAAATATTTGTCGTTTTTAGATGTAATGAACCCAATGCACAGAATGTGGTCTGATGGAAAATGGAATAAACTCACCATTTCTCACGGTTGTTATTGGAAACAATGTTCTTTTTGCGATGTAACNTTAGATTATATTGGCAATTACCAAAACACCACTGCAGATGATTTGGTNAANAAAATTGAGAAAATAATTTCAGAAACAGGTGTTACAGGTTTTCATTTTGTTGATGAAGCTGCACCACCAAAGATGTTGAGAGCGTTGGCAAACGCTTTAATTGCACGCAAAATTTATATTACATGGTGGACAAACATTCGTTTCGAGAAAACATTTACGCCAGAGTTGTGTGCCTTGTTATCGAAATCTGGCTGTATTGCTGTAACTGGAGGATTAGAAGTAGCATCAGATCGATTGTTAGCAAAAATGAAAAAAGGTGTGGATATTGCACAAGTTGCCAGAGTTACCAAAGCCTTTTCTGATGAAAATATTATGGTACATGCCTATCTAATGTTTGGTTTCCCTACAGAAACAGCACAAGAAACCATCGACTCTTTAGAAGTTGTGCGTCAATTGTTTCAAAATAATTGCATTCAGTCTGCTTTTTGGCATCAATTTGCGTGTACAAGTCACAGTCCAGTGGGTAAAAATCCGGATGAATTTCAAATAAAAATCACAGGTCCAAAATTTGAAGGTTTTGCTGAGAATGATTTATACCATGAAGATCCAACAGGTGCAGAACATCATTTATATAGTGAAGGCTTAAATATCGCTTTAAATAATTATTTAAATGATAAAGGTTTTGAGATTCCTCTAGGAGACTATTTCAATTTTAAAGTGCCTAAAATCACATTGAAAAAAGATTTAATTCAACGTTTTTTAGCGTCGTAAATTTATCAAAGCTATTTTTTATATTCCTCAAAAGTACCATCATTATAAAACACAACAATTCTTTGAATCTTTTTTGACTCATTTTCTGTAGGATTTGAAAACAAAGATGGAGTGGAAGTGGGACTGTTTTTTGACTCTTCTTTTGGAAAACAACCAGTACCATTTAACAGCCAATACAGATCGACATCTTTAAATTCTGATGTTATTTTAAGAATAAAATCTAAACTCGGTTTATTTCTACCAGATAATATATGAGAAATACTGGAACGTTGTACACCAATTTTGTCAGCAAATAAAGTAGCCGATAATTGATGATAATCCATCAATGTTTTTATGCGTGTGGTAAATTCTAAACTGTTTATCATTGTAAATAGCAACTGTATTACAAATGTAAATGAATAAAAAATAACATTCAATACTATCTTTTTATTTTTTTATAATTCGCTGTAAAATAGTAAAGTATTAGTTTATATTATATTTTTTAATGAACTGAATTACAATTATATATGTAATTTTTATATTTTTGATATAATTTTTTATTATAACATATAAAATATCCTTTTATAAAAAGATCAGTGTGTTTACAAAAGTAACAATTATACCGAGTTTTACGATTTACATTTGTAACAATTTGATGATTTACATTTGTAACAATAGTGTTGTAATATCATTATCAATACTGTAAATTTGTAGTACTAAATAGTATCGTCTGTGAATATTTTATCACCTGAAATTTTAAAGGATATTTTTAAAAGTCAAAAAGAAACTGCAATTTCTGGAAAGTGGATTACTTTTAAAAACATTGAAAAATTATTTCAAAAACATCATCATGCTTTTGAAATTTACCAACTTGGCTCTAGTGAAGAACAAAGACCAATTTATGCGTTAAAAATTGGTTCAGGTAGTAAGAAAATTTTGCTATGGTCGCAAATGCATGGAAATGAAAGTACAGGTACAAAAGCCTTGTTTGATTTGTTTAATTGTTTTTCTAACGACAGAAATAATACTTTTAAAACCATTATAGAAGAATGTACTTTGCTATTTATTCCTATGCTAAATCCAGATGGAGCTCAAGCATACACCAGAGTAAACGCAAATGATGTGGATTTAAATAGAGATGCTGTAAACAGAATTGCGAAAGAAAGTAAATTGTTAAGGCAAACTTTAGAAGGTTTTAAGCCAGAGTTTTGTTTCAATTTACATGATCAAAGAACAATTTTTGGAGTAGAAGGTACAAAAAACCCGGCTACGATTTCATTTTTAGCGCCTTCAGAAGAAATAACAAGAACCATAACAGATGGTAGAAAACAGACGATGAATGTTATTGTTGCGATGAACATGTTATTGCAAAAAATGATTCCAAATTTTGTTGGCAGATATACAGATGAATTTTATCCTACAGCTACTGGTGATAATTTTCAAAAATTAGGATACAATACCATTTTAATAGAATCTGGTCATTATCCTAATGATTATTCAAGAGAAATTTCACGAGAATATACTTTTTATGCAATTTTACAAGGAATATATCATATTGCAACTTCTAACGAGTATACCGCGTTTTTACCTTATTTTGATATTCCAAATAATGTCAAAATATTTTTTGATGTAATACATAGATATCAAAATTCCAATACTGTTATTGCGTATCAATATAAAGATGAAATTATAAACGGTAAATTGGTTTCAAAATTAGATGAAGTAGGCGAAATTGATTCCAATAGTGAATTTGGACATAACGAAATCGTTTTCGAACGCAATATTGATTAGGTATTTATCAGTTTTACGCTTGTTTAATTAAATTAAATTCATAAATTTGCATTGTTAATTGAATAATACTTAAAAATGAAAAAATTTATCTTAGACGAAATTGATCACCAAATTTTAGATATCTTAATAGAAAACGCTAGAACTCCTTTTACAGATATTGCAAAGCAATTGTTAGTATCTGCGGGTACGATTCACGTTCGCGTTAAAAAAATGGAAGATGAAGGCATCATTCAAGGATCTACATTAACCCTAAATTACGAAAAGATGGGCTATTCTTTTATAGCGCATGTTGGTGTTTATTTAGAAAAAACGTCTATGACACAGAGTGTTATTGAAAATTTAAGAAAAATACCTAACGTAACTGTGGCTTATGTTACTGCTGGTAAATATAATATTTTCTGTAAAGTAAGAGCCAAAGGTACTAATGACGCTAAGGATATTATTTATCAAATAGATGATGTACCTGGAGTAAATAGAACTGAAACGATGATCGCTTTAGAAGAAAGTATTAATGACAAAAAACGTATGATGCATGCAATCTTTGCTGAATTATAAATTGAATTAATTACCAAAAAACTTAAAAATCCTTATCACTAAAAATGATAAGGATTTTTTTATGGAATAAACTTCTTTATCTTTATGTTTGTTAATATAATTCGTAATTTATGTCTTCAAAAATTGAGTATACTTTAAATTCTGATCTAGATAATAGGTTTTTATTGACTTTATATAAAAGAATGTTGAAGCCTCGTTTAATCGAGGAAAAGATGCTCATTCTGTTACGCCAAGGAAAAATATCGAAATGGTTTTCTGGTATAGGTCAAGAAGCCATTTCTATTGGAGTTACGTTAGCTTTAGAAAATGACGAGTATATTTTACCCATGCATCGAAATCTAGGTGTGTTTACGACTAGAAATGTGCCTTTGTTCCGTTTATTTTCTCAATGGCAAGGTAAAATGAATGGTTTTACAAAAGGTAGAGATCGTAGTTTTCATTTTGGTACACAAGAGTACAATATTGTAGGAATGATTTCGCATTTAGGGCCACAATTAGGCATTGCAGACGGAATTGCATTAGCCAACATGTTAAAAGAGAACAATAAAATTTGCGCTGTTTTTACCGGTGAAGGTGGTACAAGCGAAGGCGATTTCCACGAGGCTTTAAATGTGGCTTCGGTTTGGAGCTTGCCTGTTTTATTTTGTGTGGAAAACAATGGCTATGGTTTATCTACACCAATTTCAGAGCAGTTTAATTGTATAAATATTGCAGATAAAGGTATTGGCTATGGCATGGAAAGCCATACTATTGATGGGAATAATATTATCGAAGTTTTTACTAAAGTTGATCAACTTGCTAAAAGTGTTAGAAATAATCCAAGACCTATTTTGTTAGAGTTTAAAACCTTTAGAATGCGTGGTCATGAAGAGGCCAGTGGCACTAAATATGTTCCTGATGATGTAATGCAATTTTGGAAGGAAAGAGACCCTATCACAAATTTTGAGTCTTTTTTAAAAGAAAAAAATATTTTAAGTAATGAAATTGAGGCAGCATATAAAAATGAAATCAACTTAGAAATTAACGAACATTTACAAATCGCTTTTGATGAAGAAAAAATAACGCCTAATTTAGAAACAGAACTTTATGATGTTTTTAAACCGTTTTCTTTTGATGAAATAAATCCTGCATCAACCAAAAAAAAGATACGTTTTGTTGATGCTATTGCTGACGGATTGCAATTATCAATGGAAAAACATTCGGATTTGGTAATTATGGGACAAGATATTGCAGCCTATGGTGGTGTTTTTAAAATTACAGATGGTTTTATAGAAAAATTTGGTAAGGCTCGTGTTAGAAATACGCCCATTTGCGAATCAGTTATCGTAAGTACTTCTTACGGTTTGTCTGTAAACGGAATAAAATCAGTTGTAGAAATGCAATTTGCAGATTTTGTTTCTTCTGGCTTTAATCCGATTGTAAATTTATTGGCAAAATCGCATTACCGATGGCAAGAAAATGCAGATGTTGTGATAAGAATGCCTTGTGGAGCAGGAGTAGGAGCTGGCCCTTTTCATAGTCAAACTAATGAAGCTTGGTTTACCAAAACACCCGGATTAAAAGTAATATATCCTGCTTTTCCTCAAGATGCAAAAGGATTATTAATTGCAGCAATTAACGACCCAAATCCTGTATTATTTTTTGAGCATAAAGGCTTGTATCGTTCTGTATATCAAGAAGTTTCTGAAGGGTATTTTACTACAGAAATTGGTAAAGCAAATCTTTTAAAAACAGGCAATCACCTTACAATTATAGCTTATGGAGCTGCTGTGCATTGGGTTTTTGAAGCATTAGATGTTTTGTCAGATATTTCTTGCGATGTTATTGATTTACGAACTTTACAGCCTTTGGATACTGCAACAATTTACAAGTCTGTTCAGAAAACAGGAAAAGCAATTATTGTACAAGAAGATTCGCTTTTTGGCGGAATTGCAAGCGATATATCTGCATTAATCAATGAAAATTGTTTTGAATTTTTAGACGCTCCTGTAAAAAGAGTAGCGAGTTTAGAAACTCCAATTCCCTTTCAACCAGATTTAGAACAGCAGTATTTAGGGAAATCAATCTTAACAAAAGCGATAGAAGAAATCCATAATTATTAATTATATTTAACATCGAATAAAAAATAGAATTTAATGAACAACAAACAAATCATCTTTAAAAAACGACCTGTTGGTGTGCCAGATGCAGATACTTGGCAGCTAGAATCAAACCCAATACCAGAGCTACAAGAAGGAGAAATTTTAGTGCAACAACATTATATTTCTTTAGATCCTGCAATGCGTGGTTGGATGAACGATTCTAAATCGTATATACCTCCAGTTGCAATAGATGATGTAATGCGAGCAGGTTCTATTGGTAAAGTGATAAAAAATAACAGCAATCCAAAATTCGAAATTGGAGATGTGGTTACCAGTTGGGGTGGTGTGCAGCAATATGCCATTACCAATGGCGATAATTGGTATAAAGTAGATACTCGTTTAGCGCCAATGCCAATGTACATTGGTACGTTAGGAATGCCTGGAATGACTGCTTATTTCGGAATTACAGAAGTTGGTAAAATAAAGGAAGGAGATATTGTGTTGGTTTCTGGTGCAGCTGGTGCTGTGGGTAGTGTAGTAGGACAAATTGCTAAAATTAAAGGGTGTACCGTAATCGGTATTGCTGGCGGAAAAGAGAAATGCGATTATGTGGTAAACGAATTAGGTTTCGATGATGCCATCGATTATAAATCTGAAAATATTTATACGGCGTTAAAGAAAAAATGTCCAAAAGGAATTGATGTTTATTTTGATAATGTGGGAGGTTTAATTTTAGACGCAGCCTTAAGCAAATTAAGAATGCATGCAAGAGTTGTAATTTGTGGTGCAATTTCGCAATACAATAACAAATCTAAAATCAATGGACCAAGTAATTATTTATCGTTATTAGTTACACGATCTACAATGCAAGGAATGGTAGTAATGGATTATACGAAGAAGTTTGGAGAAGCTGCCAAACAAATGGGAAAATGGTTGCAAGAAGGCAAATTAAAATCGAAAGAAGATATTTACGAAGGTATTGAGAATTTTCACGAAACGTATAATCGTTTGTTTTCTGGAGATAAAAAAGGGAAGTTAGTCTTAAAAGTGATTGAAGAATAGTGGAATTAGAGCATTTTTTTCAATGTCCGTATTGTTGGGAAGATATTTCAATGATTTTTGACAGCAGTGTAAGACAACAAACCTATATCGAAGATTGCGAAGTCTGCTGTAATCCGATAGAAGTTTCTCCTACTTTTGAAAATGGAGATTTAATTGGGTTTGATTCTCAATCAATAGAACAGTAAGTTGTTACAAAGATAAAATCAGAGTAACTAGAGAGATTCACAGCGTTTTAATTAAAAATGCTCTGTGAATCTTTCTGTTTTTTCTCAGTGTAACACTGTGAAATAACCACTACAAAAGTGGATTCTTCCAAGAAAACTCTTCAAATAAAGCGATCCAATCTGTTGGAAAAGTGGCTTTTAAAATTAGTTTTTCTGAGGTAAAAGGATGTGTAAATTCTAATTTTCCTGCATGCAAAAATAAATTACTCCATCCAAAATTCTTATGATACATGGTATCGTGATTTTTATCACCGTATTTAGCATCACCTATTAAAGGATGACTAATTTTATTGGTATGTACTCTTAATTGATGCATTCTACCTGTTTTTGGTGATAATTCAACCAAACTATAACGTGAAGAATCATAAGGCTTTACAGGGATGTTTAAGGTGATTTTCTCTAAAGTTTTCAATGTTGTTAGCGCTTCTTTATGCACATTGGCATCGCGTCCTTTTACAGGAGAATCAATCGTTTTTGTTTCAGGAGCAAATCCTCTAACAACGCCAAAATAGGTTTTTTGAATGTCATGATGCGTAAACAATTCTTGAAATTTAGAAACAAATTCTTTTTCTTTTGCCAATATAATTATTCCAGATGTTTTTCGATCTAATCTGTGAATTGGGTATACTTTTAAGCCAATTTCATCTTTTATAAGTTGTAATAAAGAATCTTCATCGGCAACATTTCTAGAATGATGTGCTTTATGTACCAAAACATTATTTGGTTTGTTTACACAAATAAAATAAGGGTCATCAAAAATAATTTCTAAACTCATTTGTTCTTTAAAAAAGATAAAAATACTACTATTTCAATTTAAAAAATTATGATTTATTTATCAATTTTATATTTCTTTTTTAATATATTTAAGTTATTAAATATCAATATTTTATGAGTTTTAAATTTCGAGTTTTATATGTTGTTCTTATAATCTGTGGTTGTGTAGCGTGTAAAAGTACTGCTACAGTTATAGAACTAAATCAATTAAAAGAAGCAGTTGCCAAAAATAACTTTGAGTTTGTAGCTAATTCTGCGCAACCCTTATCAATAGCAGGTGTGAGTGGTTTAGAAAATTTATTACCTATGGGGAGTAATTTGGGGCACATTAATTTAATTGGAAATCCCAATTTTTTAATTGTAAAAAAGGATAGCATTCATTTAGATATGCCCTATTATGGTGTTCGAAGAATGGGAGGCACCTATGGATCAGCTGATGTTGGTTTAAAATTCAACGGAAAATTTGATACTGTTGAAACCAAATTCAACACTAAAAAAAACAGTTATGTTATAAAATATAGTATAACCAAATCAGACGAGAATCTAAAATTGACTTTAACACTATTTACCAAAAATTCTGCTACTTTAAACGTGGTTAGCAGTCATAGAAATGCCATAAATTATAATGGACAATGGGAAACTAATTAGTTATTCTTTTCCTATTTGGTCTATAATGCTATCGTTTCCAATTCCTTTTGGATTTGGCCCCCATTTATTTGTGCCACGATTACCCTCCATACAAGCAAAAATCATAATCGTAAACCAACCTATATAAGGAATAATCACAATTAAATACCACCATCCACTTTTTCCAGTGTCGTGTAAACGTCTTATTGTTAAGGCCACTGAGGGTATTATCGAAAGCAATAGATAACTGCAAATAATAGTTACATAAACCCAATTGGTCTCAGTATCTTCATAAATATCACTCGTTAAAAAAACACTAAAAAGGTTGCAGTGAATATAAATAAAAAGTGGAATAACGTAAACATCCAAAACTCTTTTCGTCTTGCACGTCCAGAAAAATCGAAATACTGTTTGAATACCTTTATATACCAATTCATAATTTTTTTTTGACGAAAATAAATAAAAAACTAAAATAAACCTCTCGATTTTAAATCTAAATATTTGTTGATGCTTGCGCCTGTTAAATCTTCTGGTTTGGTAAGTACAGATTGTATCCCGTATTTTTTTAATTCGTTTACAATTCGTTTCTTTTCGTACATAAATTTCTCAGCAATAATGCTATCATATACACCTTGTATAGTTTCTGCTTCAGTATCAATTAACGTATCCAATTCAGTGTTTTTAAAGAAAACAATCAATACCAAATGATTTTTTGCCAAGGCTCTTAAATAGGGAAGTTGTCGGTTTAAACCATCAATTGTTTCGAAATTTGTAAATAAAATCAGTAAGCTCCTGTGTGTAATTTTTCGTTTTACAACAGCATATAAAGTACTAAAATCGGGTTCATCAAAATTGGTTTTTATGTTGTGTAAGGCCTCCGAAATTAAACTCATTTGCGAATTTCTGCGTTCTGCAACTACCCAATCTTCTAGTTTGGTAGAAAAAGATAACATCCCAGCTTTGTCTTGTTTTCTAAGGATGATGTTACTGATTGCTAAAGTTGCATTTATTGCATAATCTAATAAACTTAATCCGTTAAACGTCATTTGCATAGCACGACCTTTATCGATAATAGCATAGACAGACTGCGATTTCTCTTCTACATACTGATTGACCATAAACTGGTTTCGTTTTGCTGTCGCTTTCCAGTTTAACGTTCTAATATCATCACCAGAAACATATTCTTTAATTTGTTCAAATTCTAATGAATGCCCAATTCTCCTTGTCTTTTTTGAACCATAAGAAACAGAAGCGCTATTAAAATTCTTAATATCAAATTCTCTCAAACGCAAGAAAGAAGGATAACATTTCAGCTCTTTTTCATCACCTAAAATATACTTTTTAGTCGCTAATTTTAATGCCGAATTTGCATACACATTACTATGTCCAAAAAGATAAACACCTCGTTCTTTTGGAGTTAAATTATAATGAATGGTTTTTTCTTCTTTTTTCTGTAAGACTTGATTAAAAATAAAGTCTCTTTTTTGAAACTGAAAAGGCAATTCTTCTATCAACGATAAATGAGCAACAAAAGGATATTTGTTTTTGAAATGTAGCGATATTTTATTTTCATCACCATTAGACAATCGTTCTGGCAAATTACGCTCAATTTCGATGCCTTTATGCGTTTGATATAAAATTAAAATATCAATACACAGTAAAACAACTAATACAAACAACAGCACTTTAGCTATTTCGAAAAAAATTGGCGCAAAAAATCCGACTACAAATAAAGTAGCAATAATGCTCAGGGCATAGAAAAATCTATTGTTTAAAAATAAGGTGTTGTAGAATTTTTTCACTAAAGTGTGTAATTGTTTAACTTTATAAATGTTGAATTGGCGTTTTCTGAGGGTACAAAACAATAAAAAGATTGCTCCGTAGCTCGTAAAGACAAGTGTTTACCTCGGAATTTCAACTGCCTCAATAATTTGCTCAATAATTTGTTGGCTAGTAACACCTTCCATCTCACGTTCTGGCGTCACAATAACTCTATGTTGCAATACAGGAATCGTTGCTCTTTTAATATCTTCAGGAGTTACAAAATCTCTACCTTCTATGGCTGCAAATGCCTTCGCAGCTCCTAAAATAGCAATACTAGCTCTTGGAGAAGCGCCTAAATACAAAAAAGAATTCGAACGTGTATTCACCACAATATTGGCAATATATTTTAACAAATTGGCTTCAATTTTAATTTGATTGACCAAACTTCTGTATTCTATAATTTTAGAACCCGCTATTATCGTTTCTATTTTACCGATTTTAGTGGTGTTTTCAAGAGCTTGCTCACGTGTTATAATTTCTAATTCTTCTTCTGCATTCGGATACGCTATAATCACCTTAAACAAAAAACGATCTAATTGTGCTTCTGGCAATCTATAGGTACCTTCTTGTTCTATAGGATTTTGAGTGGCTAAAACAATAAAAGGTTCATCCATTTTATAGGTTGTTCCATCCATGGTTACTTGCTTTTCTTCCATCACTTCAAAAAGTGCAGCTTGTGTTTTTGCAGGTGCTCTGTTAATTTCATCAATTAAAATCATATTCGAGAAAATAGGGCCTTTTTTAAACTCAAATTCTGATGATTTTACATTAAATACAGACGTTCCTAAAATATCAGATGGCATTAAATCTGGCGTAAACTGAATTCTACTAAACCCAATATTGATTGTTTTAGATAACAGTTTTGCAGTAATCGTTTTTGCAACACCTGGCACACCTTCTATTAAAACGTGTCCGTTTGCCAATAAAGAAACCAAGAGTAAATCCATCATTTCTTTTTGACCTACAATTACCTTTTGCAACTGTGCTTTTATCTGAAAAACACTTTCTTGTAATCCAGATAAATCGATTCTATTTTCGAACGCTAAATGCGCCGTATTTTCTTGGTTTACGGATTCATTTGTATCTTGATTCATATTGTTATTTGTTCCTTCAATAGGTGATTCCATATGCTTAATTTTTAAAGAATTTTATAATCATTTTATGCAACACAAGTAGTTCTTCTTGAGTGCATTCTGCCTTTTTATGTAAAGTAATAATTGTATTGACTAAATATTTGGTATTTCTGATTTCATTCCCAGATTTTGACGCCAAATTATGAATAAAATCTTTGTTTAAATTTGTGGTGTTTAACAAGTATTTTGTACGCACTTTTTCTAGGAAAAAAGCAATTTTTTTATCGACTAAATTCTTATGATTTTGCTCTTTTAAATACAAGCTCGCAATGGTTTGGGTAAAGGCAACCGTTGTATTTTTTAAAGGATCAATTACAGGGATTGCTCTCTGTTTTCTTCTGGCATTAAATAACATAAACAATAAAACGCCTGCTAAAGAAACAAACAAAAACCAAGTTAAGGTTTGGTGTTGTAAAAAGAAATTAAAAACCGACTGCTGATCGTCTTCTCTTTCATTACTGTATTTGCTGTATTTGATCTGTGGATCCCAAAAAACAGTAGAAGAGGGCAGATAAGAAA